>Ga0247834_1007884_pt1 | contig 11055 bp, 18 predicted proteins | sample LaCruzMarch2015__8_FD_187118 | JGI IMG/M metagenome (GOLD analysis project Ga0247834, IMG submission 187118) | Freshwater microbial communities from meromictic Lake La Cruz, Castile-La Mancha, Spain - LaCruzMarch2015_12m | ecosystem: Environmental > Aquatic > Freshwater > Lake | place: Spain... | reverse complement strand
CTGAGCCTAGTTATATACAGTATGTTGATGCTGCACATGATGTAAAAGGCTACGAGAGTAGAATGCGATCATTAGGTACATTAAACGCTAACTTACTATACTTGAGTAAGTGCTAATATGAGGGGGCTAAAAGGCCCCCTCACTTTTTATTGCTATGTTGCTTATACTATTATATAATGAGTAGTATAAAGAGGTGAATAATGAAGTTCTATACTAACGTTGCAAGGCATTTTGATCATATTCTTGTTCGCGGGTACGAGAATGGTCAGCGTATCTCAAGGAAGATACAGTATAAGCCGTACCTTTTCGTTCCATCTAAGACAAGGCAAAGCGACTACCGTACACTAGACGGTAAAATTGTTGATAAGATGGAATTTGCTTCGATGTCTGAGTGTAATCAGTTCGTCAAGCGTTATAAGGATATAAGTGGCTTTGAATTTTACGGACATACAAATTTTCAATACCCGTTTATAAATGATGAATATCCTGATGATATTGTATTCGATAAGAGTCTCGTATCGGTTGTTACGATCGATATTGAGGTAGACTCGGTAGGTGGGTTTCCTAATATTGAGCAGGCTGATAGGTATATAACTGCTATTACTCTTCGCAAGAACGATGAAATTGTAGTTATGGGGCTTAAGCCTTATACAGTAAATGATTCTCGCGTGACCTATTTTCATTGTACGAGTGAAGAGCATCTACTGTTTAAGTTTATCGAGACTTGGAAACGCTTCAATCCAGATATTATAACTGGTTGGAACGTTGAGTTCTTTGATATTCCTTATATGGTTAACCGCATTAAGCGTGTACTTGGCGAGGATCAAGCTCAAAAGCTCTCTCCTTGGAATATACTTGAAAATCGTAAGTTATTCGTGCAAGGTCGCGAATATACTATCTATAGCCCCGTAGGCGTTACCGTACTTGACTACTTACAGCTGTATAAGAAGTTCTCTTATAAGATGCAAGAGAGCTATCGCCTTGACTATATCGCACACGTAGAGCTGGGTGAAAAGAAGCTAGACTATTCTGAGTATAGTTCACTAGCACAACTCTATACTCACGACTTCCAAAAGTATATTGACTATAATATTAAAGACGTTGATCTAGTATATGCACTAGACAACAAGATGAAGTTTATCGAGCAGGTAATGGCAATTGCGTATAGTGGTAAGGTAAACTACCCTGATACTTTTACTACTGTTCGTATGTGGGATATTATTATTCATAACTACCTACTTAAGCAAAATATTGTTGTTAATCAGAACAAGCATGCAGAAAAAGAAGAGCAGATTACAGGTGCTTATGTAAAAGACCCGCTTGTCGGTATGCATGAATGGGTAGCGTCATTTGACGTTAACTCCCTATACCCCATGCTTATTATTCAGTATAACATTAGCCCCGAAACTCTCGCGGGTAAGGTTAAGAAGACCTTCACTATCGAAGACGCTCTCGATGGTTACTATACTAACATTATCAATAACTTAAAGGAAAATAACCTAACCGTCACTGCGAACGGCGCACTTTTTGATCGCGACCGGCAAGGTTTTCTACCTAAGCTAATGAGTACCTTGTACGATGAGCGTGTACTGTATAAGGATAAGATGATCGAGGCCAAGAAGACTCTCGAGAAGGTAGAGTCTGGACAATATACCGAACCTGGTATGAGTAAGTCCGAACTTAAAAAGAAGTATGAAGCATTAGTAGCTCAGTACAATAATAATCAGATGGCTCGTAAGATTATTCTGAACTCAGGCTACGGTGCTCTATCTAACGCAGGTTTTCGATACTATGACGATACACTTGCAGAAGCGATCACCATGTCGGGTCAGCTTTCTATCCGCTGGATCGAGAATACTCTTAATCGTTATATGAATAAGGTTCTAAAGACTACAAATAAAGATTATATTATCGCTGTTGATACTGATAGTAACTATCTAAAGCTCGGACCTCTGGTAGATCACGTTTATACTAAAGAGCAGCAAAAGAATACTACTGAGATTATTAACTTTATGGATAAGATCTGTCAAGAAAAGATTGAACCCCTGATCGAGAAAGCTTTTGATGGTCTAGCTTCTTACGCTAATGCGTTTTCTCAGAAGATGAAGATGAAGCGCGAAAACCTAGCTGATAAAGCTATCTGGGTTGCGAAGAAGCGCTATATTATGAACGTATGGGATAGTGAAGGGGTACGATATAAAGAGCCTAAGCTGAAGATGATGGGTATTGAAGCTGTTAAGACCTCTACCCCCTCTGCTTGCCGCGAGATGATTAAAAGTACTCTGAAGTTAGTAATGGCTACTAATGAGAGTACTGTGATTAAGCATATCGAAGACTTTCGTAAGAAGTTCGAGAGTATGTCATTTGAAGAAATTGCATTCCCTCGAGGCTGTAAGGAAATGGATAAGTGGGCTGATAAGACGACTGTTTATAAGAAAGCAACACCTATCCATGTAAAGGGTTCACTGCTCTATAATAACATGCTTAAAAAGCTTAACCTTACTCAGTATCCAGAAATTGGAGAGGGTGAAAAGATTAAGTTTTGCTACCTAAGGCAACCTAATCCAGTTCAGGACACAGTTATTGCTTCTACGGGTGGATTACCGCCTGAGTTCGGTCTCGACAAATACCTCGATTATAGTAAGCAGTTTGAAAAGAGTTTTCTGGAGCCGATTAGCTCCATCCTAGATAAGATAGGATGGAAAACCGAACAAAAAGCAACCCTTGACGCATTTTTTTAGGAGATTATGATGTCGTTAAAAGAAAAGCTACTTAAGAATTCTACTGTTAAGCTAACCTCCATGCTAGCTGATAGTTCATTGTATAAGACTAAGGATATGATTACTACTCCAGTACCTATGATCAACGTAGCGCTATCTGGTCGAATCGATGGCGGTTTGACTCCCGGTGTTACGATGTTAGCGGGACCTTCAAAGCATTTTAAGACTGGATATGCACTACTACTTGCTTCTTCGTTCTTGAAGAAGTATACAGACGGTATCATTCTATTTTATGATTCTGAGTTTGGTACCCCACAGAAGTACTTTGAGACGTTCGGTATTAATCTAGACCGTGTAGTACATACCCCTGTTACTGATATTGAAGAGCTCAAGCATGATATCTCTGTACAGCTTCAGAATCTAGATCGAGCTGATAAGGTTATTATCGTTATTGACTCTATCGGTAATCTAGCGTCGAAAAAGGAAACTGACGATGCTATTGAAGGTAAGACCGTCGCGGATATGTCACGTGCTAAGGCGCTAAAGTCTCTATTCCGAATTGTTACAGCTAAGCTCACGCTCAAGGATATTCCAATGGTTGTTATTAACCATACCTATAAAGAGATTGGAATGTTCCCTAAGGATATTGTGGGTGGCGGTACAGGGTCTTACTATGGTGCGGATAATATCTGGATTATTGGTCGCCAGCAAGAGAAGGAAGGTACTGAAATCGCAGGTTACCACTTTGTAATTAACGTTGAAAAGTCTCGTTACGTAAAGGAAAAGAGTAAGATACCCATTACTCTAACATACGAGAACGGTATCAATAAGTGGTCTGGTCTTCTCGATCTTGCCATGGAGGGTGGTTATATTGTAAAGCCCAAGAATGGCTGGTACGCTGAAGTAAATAAGACTACCGGTGAACTAGGTAGTAATATGCGCGCTGGTGATTTTGTAGATAACTCGGAATTCTGGACAAGGCTTCTAAGAGAAACTGACCTGGCCTCTTTCATTGAAAGCAAGTATACTCTGGCGATGGGTAGTATTATGGAAGAAGAGGTAACTGAGTGAGAGAAGATTTAATTCTTTCTAGTCTTGTCTATAACGAAGATTATGCTAGAAAGGTAATTCCTTTTCTAAAGGCAGAATATTTTCAAGATTCTGCCGTAAAAGACGTATATGAAGTAGTTGATGGCTTTATAAAGAAGTACAACACACAGCCTACTAAAGAAGCTATTAAAGTAGAGTTAGACTCCAAGACGGGTGTAAATGAAAATCGATATAAAGAGATTTTTAGTATTGTAGAGCGTCTCGAACCAGTAAGTGAGAATCTAGACTGGTTAGTAGATAAGACTGAAATTTATTGTAAAGATAGGGCGGTTGTTAATGCGCTTTATCAGTCTATTCAAATTGTAGATGGTAAAGATAATAAATTTAGTAAGAATGCTATACCTGGTATCCTTACCGATGCACTTGCAGTAAGTTTTGATAGTAGCATCGGTCATAACTTTCTAGATGATAGTGAGTCAAGGTATGATTTCTACCACTTGAAAGAAAAGAAGATACCGTTCGATCTTGATTATTTTAATAAAATCACGCGTGGCGGTCTATCGCAGAAGTCATTGAATATTATTCTTGCTGGTACTGGTGTCGGTAAGACTATGTTTATGTGTCATTGCGCTGCTACTAACCTGGTTCAAGGCTATAACGTCTTGTATATTACCATGGAAATGGCTGAGGAAAAGATTGCTGAAAGAATTGATGCTAATCTTCTTAACGTTACAACCGAAGAGCTAGCCGTACTATCAAAGGATGTATATCTGAAGAAGGTAGGTCGTGTTAAGGAAAAGACGACGGGTAGGTTAATTATTAAGGAGTATCCTACCGCTTCCGCAGGCAGTATTCACTTTAGAACTCTTATTGAAGATCTTAAGATCAAAAAGAACTTTATACCTGATGTAATCTATATTGATTATTTGAATATTTGTATGAGTTCACGAATGAAAATGGGTGCTAGTATTAATTCTTATACCTATATCAAGGCTATTGCTGAAGAACTGAGAGGTCTTGCTGTAGAATATAAAGTACCTATTGTAAGCGCTACGCAGACTACCAGAAGCGGGTATACCAACGCCGACCTAGGCCTTGAAGATACTTCTGAATCTTTTGGTCTCCCTGCCACGGCTGACTTTATGTTCGCTCTTATTACCACGGAAGAGCTTGCCAATCTCAACCAGGTGATGGTAAAGCAATTGAAAAATAGGTATAGCGACCCTAATACAGATAAACGCTTTGTTATTGGAGTAGACAGACCAAAGATGAAGTTCTATGATACGGAGCAGAATAGTCAAGCCGATATTCTAGACGGCCCTATTATGGATAGTACTCATTTTGGTGAAAGAAATCGAGAAGAAGTAGAGCTGGCCAGAGTTAAAAAGAAGCGTAAGAATACAGGGGGGTTTAATTTCTAATGGTAAAGTATAAAATTATTCAAGAAGGATCTGACTTCTATATTAAAGAAGTAGATACCGATCAAGTCGTAATGTTGTTGGACAGTAGAAAGGAAGCCACGAAAGTCGTCACTAGATTAAATCTAGGCGCTGGCTTTGATGGGTTTACCCCAAGATTCATGATAACTGAAGGTTAATTGATTATAAATAGTACTAGCATGTTTGCACCTTATAGGTGTCAAGAGGCAAGTGCACGGTTGTGCTCGGAAGTGACTGTGTCGCCTTTCATAGGCAGGTGGGGTTCCTACAGTCCATGCAGTACAAAAAGAGCGGCCCCGCGGGGCCGCTCTTTTTTTATAACTACTATATTTTATAAAACGGAAGAGGTGGGATTCGAACCCACGGTAGTATCTCTACTACGCCCGATTAGTAATCGGATACCTTAAGCCGCTCGGTCACTCTTCCTGGAGCTGGCGGAAAGGGTGAGATTCGAACTCACGGTACCTTTCGGTACGTCGGTTTTCAAGACCGGTGCCTTAAACCACTCGGCCACCTTTCCTTGTAATAATTTATGCCGCGAGAGCATATTCCTTGGCGGTTTCAAGGGCATCAAGCTTGCGCTTTTGATTAACACCGTACCACGCAGAATGTAGGCGAGAACCCTGCGAGCGACCAACAACATGGTCGGTAAGATAAGTCACGGCGTTATAAGCCTGCCACCAAGAACCAGCAGATAGATCGGCGCCGGGCTGCTTATCCACGATAGAGAAAGCCAGTTCAGAGTTACGAGAAGAATCGCCCTTCTCGCCGCCAATCTTAGGAAACACCTCATTAAAGTACTCAATAAGAGAGTCCTTGGAGTAGCGCTTAGAAGCGAGAAACTCAGCAATATCCTTATACTGGTTCAGATAACGATTAGCAATACCAAGAGTTTCCTTTACCTCTTCCGCATTAAACTTACGGTTATGGCTGATCTTTACCATCTGAGAGCTCGAACGATTGAGAGCCATGGTAAGGGTATTATTGCAGACAACACGAGTCGGTGTAAAGCGAACATCGATGGACTGGCCGAACTTATGTGGATTGGTAAAGAGAAGATGAGACTCCACAAGATCCTTGCCTTGAGGGGTCTTAATCTCAAACGAATCCTTAACCCTGGCCATGGCCCAAACGATAGAACCACCCTTAAGGGAACCAGCAGTATGCATTTCCATATCACCGGCCATGACGTACTCATGAAAGAAGTTGAACGCGTCTCGGTTCTGTACTGGTTCCCAGCTATCCTTCACGTGGGTCAGGATATTACCATCAGAAGAGCGAACCAGAGCCTTAATTCCTGCATCGACCATCTTACCATTAATCTTAACGAAGCAGGGTTCCTTTTCAACGGACCAATCAAGTTCAGCCTTTTCAAGGACCTGCTCGGGGGTCAGATCAGGGGGAATTTCCGTACCAAGTCCATGCCAGGGTACTTCCCCGACATAAACCATCTTGGCCTTACCATTTACAATTTCAAGTTCATGCGACATGTTGATTTCTCCTCATCACATCATCTTTATAGCGTGACAGGAGAAAAAAAGCAACTTATTTTATGACGCGATATAAGCTGTAATAGCTGCTATCCAGATAAGAGCGCTAAGACTTAGAGCCACGATAAGATCGTTAACTGTAGGTAGTTCCATTTTACGTACTACACAATTTACATTAAACGTTTGCATTTTAGTCTCCTTTTCGTGCCTTAGTTAGGCACGTCTTCAAGGAATCAGCTATGGTATTTTCTTATAGCTGGTATTGGTTATATCAATCCCAGAGACATTCATAATACTTGGCGAAGAGCATACGACCATGCTTCATTCGGGTGACATGCTTATTTCTGCTTTCATCATCTGTATACATGGTATGGTTAGGACCAGTAGCAAGGTATCCATCTTCATTAACGAAGAGATCGATATTACCATGAATGAACTGATCTTCCCATTCGGTTTGGTGTTGTTCGAACGTCCAGATCATTTCATCCAGAACCCAGGTCCAGCGAGTATGAAAATGCTCATCAGCATCCCACTCGTTTTCGGTAGGTGGTGCATTAGTAGAACGAATATGTTCGGGGACGTCTTCGTCGTCCACGTTAGGTGACCCTTGTTTGGTGGTCTTTAGTTGTTTAAGCATGGGGACGATAATATGAGAGAGTGTCTCATACATCGACCAGGTATCGTGAGGATCGATACGAACCTCAATCTTGCGCTCCCCTTCCCCCTTGGGATACTTACCAATATTAACCTTCACTATTCTTCTCCATAATATAAGAGAGTTTACGACTTTGATCTATATCGACAAGGTATTCGTTAAAGCAATCAAACTGCTCGATATATTCTTGTTCTGTTACTTCCTGTACGGTAAAGACAGTCTCACCAACATGATCCTGACCAAACTCCCTGGGTTCTTCGGTCTTAAGAAAGGTAGTCTGAGCCTCTTCATGAGAATCGGCCTTAATAGCGTAGGCCATACGAAACATAGAGACGGTCTCAACGATATAGATCTTACTCATGATTATTTTCCTTTTCACGATTCTTCTTGATAGTCCGAATTTCCCACCAGCATAGCCACTCGAAAGCAAACTTCGTATGGATAAAGCCGAATGAGAATACCCGAATCAGACCATCTGTAATCTCACATAGTCCACAGATTATATTACGGATGTTATTCATAGAGTATACTCATAGTTAATGGTATGCTCATTCTCCCTATACAAAAACGCCCCGTTATTCAAATGAAAACGCTTGGCCATGTCTGTAGGAGGAGAAAGAGTAACAGCACGATAAATGTATAATTCATTCCTAAGATACTTGAGAGTCTCGAAGACTAACTTACGGGCCATACCTTTCTTGATAGACCAGATCGTATAGAGACAGGCGATATCATTCAAATTACAATCATCATAAAACAACTCTTCTTCATATGCCGGTACATAATCTAGAAGAGTATAACAGACAATAGCGTCAGGGTTTGACTTATCTCCAATACCAGCGATATAACAATTCCTACCAATACGCTTAGTAATAGGAATGTGTGGGCGTACTGGGTCTTGTTCGATGATTCGCTTAACATCTTCTGTAATCTCATTGTAGTGGAAGATTGAATCCATGTTAATATATCTCCAAGGCAACATCCTTAATATAATGTAGTTATTGAGCCTAGGCCACCGTTTTTAACGTTTCCGCGCGCAAAAAAATTTTTAGATATGGAGAATCTAGCACACGCGCAAAAAAATCTCTGTGATTGTCTCTGTGTATTGTATGGTCTCTGTGTCTCGCTGTGTGCGTGCGGGAGCTGAGCAATACGGCACATTATATCAAAACCCCTCTATACTGTTTCCCCGCTAACTTTCTCGCCATACCCACACTGGACTTTTTTCCTGACCGATCATACCTTTAAGCCTTGACCGGTGAGGACAAACACGTTCCAGCCCATGACCATCTCCTTCATCATATGACTGTTATAGTCTTAGGGAGGTTTTAGATCAACCGATCTTCTTGGCGCCGTTGCAATCAACCACGAAGCGGTTCGACAACATGTCTCCTGCACGCTCTTTAGCGATCGCGATAGCACCGTCCTGGTTCTCGGCCGAGACGTTGAGAAGCAGCAGGCCACGGAACTTGCCACCAAAGTCGCTGGAGATGGCGAGTTCGACTTCGTATTCGTTCATCTGATTCATCCTCTTCATCATAACCATAATATACGCTTAGGGAGGTTTTAGATCAACCCAGGAATTCCTCATGGGTGGTATCAGTCTTGGAGCGAAACCGATCACGCACGTTCCGGAGCATGTCCTGAATCTCACCCTCGGCGACGCGATCGCGAATAGCCAGAGTCGTCAGAATACCCTCGAGCTCGCCGATGTACCGAGAGTAAGCCGTGCGGTAATCGTCACCGTTGAGCTTGGCCAGCGCCTGAGCAGCGAGGAAGCAATCGTTCTGCAGATCGTGAACCATCTTGCTCATCGTCTCTCTCCTTCTGATGTCTCTTTATAGGCTTAGGGAGGAAAAAGGTCAACCCCAGTTCACATACTGTGAGGAAATTTTACTGTATGCCTTATAATTGTCCTGCTCATAGAACAGATCTGGGTCCTGTTTATCCACGAAGAATTCGTTGACGAAGGCCTGGCCCAGCCGTTCATGAGCGTATTGGCCCTTTGCATAGCTTTCTACGAAGCGCCACATCTGTTCGGTGGAGATCTTCATTAGACCCGAGCCCTCCGGAGGTACACCGCATTCACACCATCAGCCAGCAGACGACACTCCAGGGTCACGCCCTCCTCGAGAGCCTCGTCCAGGAGCTGACCCCAGAGAGTATTATCGATGTAGCCATAAGCCTTACCCGTCTCGGCGAGGCTCGTCCAGATCTCGTTCGTGTCGTACATCTCTCTCTCCTTCATCATACAATCGTTATAGCGGTTGGGAGGAAATAAGGCTACTTCTTCGTAGCCCATCGGATGTTCTCGTCGAGCATCTCGTTGAACATCTTGATCTGCTTCTTCGTCAGACCCAGGCGAGTATCCATGGCGCCGATCATCGACTGCATCCAGCCGATCGCGAAGTGAGGGTTCTCGTTCTCTTCGAGCGTGTTCGTCAGAATCCGAACCTTGGAAGCGTCGATGTGGTTCATCTCATCCATCCTCTTGATGTCTCTTTATAGGCTTCGGGAGGAAATAAGTCAACCCTGTTCTTCGATCGCACGAAACATCTCTTCGCGATCGCTGTTGCAGAACAGGAGATAGGCCGCTACACCGAGAGCCAGAATCGCGTAGATCATCTCATCCATCCTCTTCATCATAACCATATCATAGTCTGAGGGAGGAAAAAAGTCTACGGAGAAGAGCGGCTGTTCCCTTGTAGATTAATATGGGAACAGCCAGGATGTATATCAGAAAGACCGACATAACGCCGATGAGTCCCGGCGTGATCAGCACAGTGTTCGCCACGCATAGAGTAGAATCCTGTAGAGAAGGATTACAACCCAGCCAGAGGGCGATATCCTCTATCAATTGGCAGTATATCGCCAGTTAGTATAGAACTTAAGATCCTTGAATTCGCATGTCCATTGCTCCTTGGAGATATCAAAGAAAGCCATGGCACATTCGTAGTTTCGAAAGAGCTCTTGTCGGACGACACGATTGCCATCCAGAAGATTAACCTGAAACATCATGCAGCCTCCTTGAGCTCGTTGACGATCTGAATACCGTTGGCGAATTCCAGGATCTCTTCCATGGTCTTGGCATCAATGATAACATCATCGATCTGAACCTTGAACAGAGCCCGAGCATAGCGCTTCTCAGTACTACGCGTGACATTAACAGTCACATCACGTCCCAGTACACGAGTCAGATTAGCCATAAGACCCTCTGCTACAACGTCGAGAGTCTTGTGCTTCTCCACACTACGAATACGATCGGTCTTCTTATAGACAGGCTTGGCCTTAACAGTCACTTCGGTCATGGTATGTCCTTTCGTTGCGATTGCGTTATAGGCTACGGGAGAATTAAAGTCTACCGCTTAAGGTAGTTGAGGTTCTTCAGTTCAACCTCAAAGCGATTCTCGTTCTGTTCCACAAAATACCAGGCATCATCTTCGTTCTTGAAGGTCTTACGCGCGACGATCTTACGACCATCCTTGACGATCACTTCATACATGGCATCTCTCCTTAGAAACCAAACACCAGGAAGAAGGCCACCACAGCGAAGAGCGTCAGAGCGCCCAGGGCTTCGAAGATCACCTTAGCTACGCTATCCATCTCATCTCTCCTCTTCATCATAACCATAATATACGCTTAGGGAGAAAATAAAGCTACCCTTGCTTGACCCAGATTCGATGCTCTAGAGGATTCATACG
>Ga0247834_1007880_pt1 | contig 11062 bp, 15 predicted proteins | sample LaCruzMarch2015__8_FD_187118 | JGI IMG/M metagenome (GOLD analysis project Ga0247834, IMG submission 187118) | Freshwater microbial communities from meromictic Lake La Cruz, Castile-La Mancha, Spain - LaCruzMarch2015_12m | ecosystem: Environmental > Aquatic > Freshwater > Lake | place: Spain... | reverse complement strand
AAGGCGACGATTGCCGCGAACAAGTACGACACGGCAGCGGAGAACGCGAGCGGGAGCCTCAAGTTCAACGAAGCCGCCGGTGCCTTGTCGGCACTGCCGGGGCCGCTCGGCAACATCGCCGGAAGGGTTTCGGGCCTTGCGTCCGCAGGCGAAGGCTTGAGCCGCATTTTTAGCGGCGGGCTGGCGCAGGGTTTTTCGTCCCTCGGCGCGACCGTCGCCGGGGTCGTCAACCCGTTCACGCTCGCCGTGGCTGGCGTCGCGGCGTTCGGTACTGCGGCCGTCGCGGTCGTCCGCGGTCTCGCCGACCTTGAGGATCGAGTCGAGAACCTCGGCAACACGGCCGACAAACTCGGCGTATCGTTCGAGTTCATCCAGACGCTCGAGGAGTCTGCGAACCGTTCCGGCACAAGCATCGACGCGGTGAGCACCGCGTTCGGCAGACTCCAGAAGTCTGTGCTTGGCGTCGACGAGGAGAGCAAGGCGGCACAGAAAGCACTTGAAGAAATCGGCGTGACGAGCGAGCAGTTGGCGTCGCTTTCGCCCGAGGAGCAGTACCGCCTCATCGGCTCAAGCCTTGCCGGGATCGAAGACCCCGCCCGCCGCACGGCGACTGCCATCGCTCTGTTCGGCAAGACTGGCGCCGACCTCATTCCGTTCTTCAACAACTTGGGCGGTGCGGAGGACGACATCAACCGCCTCGGCGGTGCCTTGTCGCAACTCGACCGCCGCCGCATCGACGAGTTCGGTGCGGGCCTCGACGCTCTTGGTGTCGCGAGCGGGCGGCTCGGCGAACTGCTGCTGGTGCCGTTCGTCGGCCTCGGAGAAGGCGTCGCGCAGGGGTCGGCAGAGTTTCTTGGCGGCGTGAACGCCATCGTCAGCGTCGTGGGCGACATACTGGAGCCGATCCTCACCGGCATTGGCCGTGCAGTGCAGGTCGTGGGCACGCTCCTTGGCGGTGCCGGGCGAGTCATCGGGGCGATCTTCGCGCCGCTGGGCGACTTGTTCCAGGCGCTCGGCAATGCCTTCGAGCCGTTCAACGACGCCATCGTTGACTTCGTTACCTATCTCGTCGATGCACAGGTCGCGGTCGTCGAGTTCATCGCGTCGTTTTCTCCCGTCGCCCTCATCGGCGACGCACTCGGCGGCATCATCGGCTACGTGCAGCAAATCGGCGACACGGTCACGACTGCGCTCGGCCCGGTCGTTGACATGATGCAGCGTATCGCAACCGTCGCCAGCGAGGCGTTCTCTCAATTCTCGACGCTCGTACAGGACACGTTCGGGCGCGCCGTGACAGCGGTCGTCGAGGCCGTCTCTGCTTTCGCAGAGTTCACCGGCATCTCGTCGCTCATCAGTGCCTTTGCGTCGTCGGTGACAAGTGCGTTCAACGGCATCTGGGAGGGCATCAAGAACGTCGTCTCCAGCGTGGGCGGGTTCATCGAGCGTGTCGTGTCGTTCGCTGAAACGTGGCTCGGCATCGAGCGAGCGGTCGAGACGCCGCTGGAGCCGACGCTCGACCTCACGCAGCCGAGCCTCGCCGCGACGCAATTCGCCAGCGAAATCGGGGCCGCTGCCACCGCGGCGTCGGAGTTTGGGCAGGCTGGATTTCAAGCCGCCTTGTCGTACCAGACAGCACTGGAGCAGATCGCGGAGTTGCAGGCCGACGGCACGCTGACTGCGGACGAGGCGAAGAAAGCCGCCGATCTCGCCAAGCAGAGTTTCGAGGGCACGCTCGGCGTGCTGGAGAAGGAGGCCGAAGCACAGAAGACCGCCGCCGAAGAGGCAACGAAGGCAGCGGACGAGAAGGTCAAGGCAGCAGAGCGAGCGGCGAACGCCGCCATCGAAGCAGACCGCAGGCGTGCCGATTCGTTCATCCAGACGCAAGGCCTCGGCGGCGAAGACCCCGCGACGAAAGCCGCAGAGGACTTGCTCGCCATCACGCGGCAGATCGACGAAGCCGAGACGGCGATTGTCGAGGGCCGTGCCTCCAGTGACGCTGCGGCGGTGCAAGCCGCTACGCGTCGGCTCGCCATCCTCGACCAAGCACAGGCCGCGGCGCAGGAGACGATGCAGTTCGGGTTCTCGACGCAGGACGCCGAGCGGTCAATCGCGGACGTTCGCGAGCAACTCGACGAGACGTTCACGTTCGACAACTTCCAGATCGCACCAGATGCCTTCTCTACGGCTCAGGAGCGGTTGCGGCAACTGGAGCAAGACCTTCGCGACAAGACCATCGACCCGCAGACGTTCGAGACTGCGGCAGACGCCATCCGCAGCGGCTTCGAGGACGCACTCGAAACCGCCGAGAAGATTGCCGACCTCAACGAGAAGTATGCGGAGCAGGCTGCGGAGATCGAGAAGGAGCGGCTCGACAACCTCAACAAACTCGGCCCGGCGACCGTCAAGGCTAACGACGTGAGGACGGGAGAAGGTGCCGCAGAGTTTTTGCGGCTGGCGACCGGCCAGCAAGACCCGGCCATAGAGGAGTACCGCAAGCAGTTGAACAAACTCGACGAGATCAAGCGTGAGATCGCGAAGGTCGGCGGTACCGTAGAAATCGTGGGAGCGTAGCCGTGTCGATCATAGAGTTTCGCGAAGTCATCCCCCGCACGTTCTCGCACAAATTCGGCGAGTCGCCGACGGCCGAGCGCAAGTTCATCGTGACCGTCAGCGCGCCGGTAGGGCACCAGCAGATCATCGGGGCCGTCGGGATAGTCCATGGGTCATCGCACCCGGAGTTCGGCTACCTCCTGTGCACCGAGGGGTCGTTCACCGAGCCCGACCCGTATCACGTCGAGGCGACGTACCGCTACGAGGTGCCCGCCGTCGGCACGCAGGACTCCGCACCCAACCCTCTCGCGCGAGCCGACATCTGGAGTTTCTCGACCGGCGGCGTTGCGATCCCAGCCCTCACCTACTTCGACGGCGAAACGCAAAAACCGCTCGTCAACTCAGCGTTCGATTTTTTCGAAGGAGCAATGACCGACGAAGCCGAGTTGCGATGCACGATCAGCGGCAACCGCGCGCAGTTTCCGATTGGTGCTGCGGTGTCGGTGACGAACTGCATCAACTCCGATGGATTCCTCGGGGCTTCGCGGTACCAGTGGAAGTGCCAAGGCATCTCGGCGCAGCAGCAGGTCGAGGTCATCAACGGATTCGAACTGAAATACTGGTCGGTGTCCGTGGAGTTGGTGTACCGGGCCTCGGGCTGGGAACTGCTTCTGCCGAACATCGGCTGGAACTACCTCGAAGGCGGGAAGAAGGTGCGAGCCTACGTCCTCGACCCGGAGGACAACACGACAAAAATCGCCTCGTCGAACCCGGTCACGCTCACGCAGAGCGGCGGCATTGCGTCGCCGGGAACGGCCCCTGACATCCTGCGGCGGCGCGTTCACCGTGCTGTCGGCTTCGCCCCGTTCTTCGGCAACCCGCCGTTCTAGGTCTGAAAGACCCGCCACGTAGTTCGTAGAGTGAATGTATGGCCGAGTTCGCAGCACTGCCGGGAACGCTCAACATCTCGCTCACGACCGGCGACGAGTTCGGGATGCTTGCCGACCTCGACATCGACACCACCGGGTTTACGTGGACGGCGGTCGTGTACGAGGCAAGCACAAGCGTGTCGTTCACCAACCCCGGCGGCGTCGTGACACAAGGGCCACTCGCTGCGACGTTCACGGTCACGCCGATCAACGCAGCCGACGGGCAGATCAACCTGTCGCTGACAGAATTGCAGACCGGCGCATTTGACCCGAGCAAACGCTACCGCTGGTACCTGCGTGGCGTGTCCGCCGCACTGGTCACGCGGACGTATTTGAGTGGCTCACTGACGGCGGTGGCCCCATGAGTATCAACGTCGTCGTCCAGTCGACCGCCGCTGGCGTGAGCGTGTCCGGCGGCACCGCCGTCAGCATCGAGGTGCAAGGTGGCGTCGGCCCGGCTGGGTTCATCACGGCCCCCGGCACGGCGACGAGTTCGTTTGGCGTGTTTCAACTCGCCGCCGGGAGCGGCATCACGATCACGACGACCGGAGGGTCGTTCCTCATTGCGTCGTACACGACGACGGAGGCAGCGTCATTTGCCCCTGTTCAGTCAGTCGCTGGTCGAACTGGAAGCATTGCACTTCAAGCGGCGGACGTGACCTCGGGGACGTTCGTCCATGCTCGCATCCCAACGATCTCGTACACCGCTCTGTCGAACGTGCCAGCGACATTCGCGCCATCAGCGCATACGCACGACGCGAGCGACGTGACTGCCGGAACGCTCTCTGTTGCACGGCTCCCATTCCACACGCACTCCACGTCAGAGGTGGCGTCCTTTACTGGTGCCGCCGCAGCGGCCGCTCCGGTGCAGCGAGTTCAAGGGAGAACTGGCGAAGTTGTCTTGGGCCCGGCCGACATAACAGCAGCCGCTTCTGCGCATACGCACTCGACTTCGGATATTGTTTCTTTCACGGCTTCCGCAGCCGCAGCGGCGCCCGTGCAAAGCGTGGCTGGACGAACTGGCGCAGTATCGCTCGCAGCGGTAGACGTTAGCGGCCTCGCCGCAGTTGCGGCTAGCGGCTCATACACTAGCCTCACTGAGATTCCGAGCCGGTACAGCGTCGTCAATCCGGTGCTTGTGCAAGGTGCCGGGATGACTTTTACGCGAAACACTGCGTCGGGCGAAATCACCATTGCATTCTCGGGCGGAACCTCGGGGGTCGCCGTGAGCGGCGCGACGCCACAGCCACTCGGGGCTGCGGCTGCTGGCTCCAGCAGCGACGCTTCGCGAGCCGATCACGTTCACGCCATGCCATCTGCGGCTGACGTAGGGGCTGTGCCAAGCGTCAACGGCATCTCGTCTGCAATTACGATTGCGGCTGGTGATAACGTAACGGTCTCTACGGCGTCTAGCACAATTACGATTGCGGCCGGTGGCGGTGGCGGTGGTATCGCTATGTCCTACCTGTTCAGTTGAGGAAAATATGACTGCCCCCAACATCGTATCGCCAACGAGTATCGTGCTGCGACAAGCGTCGACTACAGTCGGCACCGCTGCAATTACAGTCGTAACTTGCGCTACAGACAGGGCGATCAAACTAAGCACGCTCGTCGCATCGAACGTCCATGGCTCCTCGACCGGTGAAGTCACGATTCAGGTCACTAACGGGGCGGCCACGCACGCCGTATGCTCGACAGTGTCGGTACCCGCAGACGCATCGCTCATCGTGATTGACCGCAACTCGCCACTTTATCTTGAGGAAGGCGGGAGAGTTTTGGCATTTGCGTCGGCGTCCGCTACGATTCAGATCGTTTGCTCATACGAAGAAATCGCCTAGCGAGGTGCCACGGTGGCCAAAAAGCCCGACGGTGCCGCGGCAGGCGTTCAGCGGGTGACGTTCACGAAGTCCGCGGCGGATCGCATTGCACGCGCCGTGCGTGAGGTCGAAGGCGGGGGCCGCGACCAAGGCCCGATGGAGTTCGGGATGCGGGCGGGTGCGGGACAGTCGCAGAAGGTTTTTCGAGTCTGTAAATACAGCGGTTCATGGTCGATAGGCTCGGCAAAGACCGTCACATTCAAAAACCAGACAGCGACTCCGAACACCGTCTCGGCAACAAATCTTTTTTTTCCAATCACCAATACGGCGACGGACGACCGCGATTGTGCAGTCGCAAAAGAGGGCACCGCTTGGTACCTCATTGACGTTCAGTTCTACACGGCTACGGCAGTTTTTGTCACGACGACCGCCACGGCGACGCACGTTACCGACATCTCGGTTGGTGCTACGCTCAATACCTCTAGTTGCACCGTTTCTGTAGGGCGAACCCTGACCACGGCCTCCATTATTTCCGTGACCGGCACGGTGACGTCGACGTTCTTGAGGCTAGAGCCATGAGTTGCAACGCCCCTGCGTGCGGCTTTCGGGCCTTTGATGGCAGCGATAGATATTTTAGACGGCTTGGAGTTTACGACCTCGACTGTTGCTACTTAGGCGACAAAGACACTGTATCAAACCCCGACGACGGCTACTTTATTGTTGAAACTTTGACAGTTTGCGGGTGCTGTCCCACGCGCTGCGTGGTTGTAGAAAGTGCGCGGTGGTATGCCGCAAATGGCTATCACGTCGGCGCGACCGTAAACTGTCCTCGTTCCGCAGGCGTTAGTAACCCAAGAAACTCCGCGACTTGGAGGGCGATTTACGACGCAGGCGGCCCGCAAGACAGGTGCTGCAACTATAACGGAGACAAAATCTACTTGGAGTTGACTGAGGAAATAGGCGACGGCAATCCATTGCCATGATCACGTGCCACCGCTCCTTCCTTCTGTCTCGCTGCAACGAGCGTGGCTACACGCTCAACGAAGTGATGCCCTGCGTTGTGGCTCAGGACGGCGACGAGTGGACAATCGACGTTGACCATCCGGCGTATCCTCGCACTCCGAAGCCCGGCTTCGTTCCGTCGCAGCCCGAGCCCGAGCCACCATCACACGGCCCCGGCACAGAAGTGAAGGCTCTGCTCGCAAAGGTCGGCATCACGTCGAGCCCTGACTGCAAATGCAACAGCCGCGCGATCTACATGGACAAGATGGAAGCCGAGCAACCGGGCTGGGCCGAGGCCAATATCGACGAGATCGTCGGCTGGCTCCGCGAGTCCGCCGCAGATCGCGGCCTGCCTTTCCTTGACGCCGCTGGCAGGATGCTCGTGCGGCGTGCGATAGCAAACGCCCGGCGAAAGGAATCGCGGCGTGTCGAAGAGCAACGCTGACCATCACTTCACGCTCAACGGCGACGAGAAGTGGCTCCTGCGGTTCTCTGCACTCAAGGGGCTGGCCTACGGCTACACGTTCACGCTCAAGAGCGCGCGGCCTCGCATCGTCATCCACGCCGGGCTCCGCGGGCGGCACCGCCTGACGGTCATCATTCACGAACTCCTGCACGCCATCTTCCCGCAGGCCAGCGAGGAAGTGATCGAGCAGGCCGGGAAAGACATCTCGAAAGTCCTGTGGTCGCTCAACTACCGCGAGGAGAAGAATGACGAAGCGACGTAGCCTTGCTGACTCAGTTCTCAAAACCGCACGCAACTCGAAGACCGGCCCGGCGACGTGGGTTGACGTGCTGCCTGCGGCTGTCCGAAGCGAGTTGCTTCGCGTCAAGGACGCCTACCAGACAGGCCGCGTCGACGTTCGCAAGTACGCGCTCGCCCGCTCAGTGCAAGCCAAGGTCAAGGAACTCGGCCACTACTGCGTGAACACCGCTGGAGTCGTTCGATGGCTCGACTCAAACTAGCCGACGACGTGCTGGCACAAGCCAGCACCGAGGCACAACTGGCAGCGGACGCCGAAGTGGCGAGGCTGCGTGCCGACGTTGCCTCGTACAAGCGACGCTACGACGCGGCCCTCAAGCAGATCGACTCCGAGCGGTCGCGGGCCGACGCTCTCGTCGCCCTCAAGGACATCTCGCCGAAGCGGGTCGCCCCGCCCAAGGCACGCAAGGCAAAGCGGCACGCCGCGACCATGATCGTCCTGCTCTCGGACGTTCACTGCGAGGAGGTCGTGCGGGCCGAAACCGTGAACGGCCTCAACGCCTACGACCCGTCAGTGTGCGAGCGACGGCTTGAGGAACTCCAGCATCGGTTCTTTCAGATGCTTGAGCATGAACGCTCGCTCGCTCGCATCGACCGCGTGTGCGTGTGGCTCGGCGGCGACCTCATCTCGGGCATGATTCATCCCGAACTCGCCGAGGAGAACGCGATGCACCCGCTCGAAGCCACGCGGTGGATCGGCAAGCGGCTGCGAGGCTTCCTCGATGCCGTGGCCGAGAACGTCGACGAGTTGATCGTGCCAACGTCATGCGGCAATCACGGTCGCACGACCGAGAAACTGCGGACGAACGAGGCCGATACGTCCTACGAACACCACCTCTACCTCACGATGCAGGCCGCGGAGACTCGCAGGAACGTCCGCTGGGCCATCGGCGAGGGGCATTTGAACTACGTCGACCTCGACGGCTTCCGCGTTCGCTTCTGCCACGGTCATGCCGTGCGGTACCAAGGCGGCATCGGGGGGATTCATGTGCCTTTGAACAAGGCAATCTCGGCGTGGAACGCCACCGAACGGGCCGACCTGACCTGCATCGGCCACTGGCACCAGTTTGGGTGGAGCCGAGGCGGTCGATACGTCACGAACGGGAGCGTGATTGGACACAGCGCGTACGCTGTGAAGATCAAAGCGACCTTCGAACCCCCATGCCAAGCCGCCATCGTGGTCGATCACGGGCGGCAGGAGGTCACGAAGGCGTATCCCCTGTTCTGCGACCGCGATTTGAAGAAGGAAAAGCAGTGACGCACCCGGTGAGCCAGCAGTTCTACGACCTGTGCGACCAACTCAAGGCGATGCACGCCAGCAAATCACGCGACTACGGCTCGCCGGACGGAGACGACCCGCTCGCGAACATACGCAACGGTGCGAAGTTCGTCGGCATCGAGCCGTGGCGGGCAGCGATGGTGCGGTTGAGTGACAAGGTCACTCGACTAGCGACGTACAACGCGACCGGCACGCTGACGCACGAAGGCCTCGATGACACTTTGATCGACCTCGCCTCGTACTCGCTGCTCACGCTTTTACTGCACAGCGAGTCTCGCAATGCGTGAGCCGTACACTGACGGCGAGGCACGCGAGGCTCGCCTGTTCGTCGGCAGGCACGGGCCGAGCAATGCGTGGACGGCAACGAACGGCACCGCCGCACGCATGATCGGCAGGCTGCTCGAAGAACGCGAGAGGCTGCTCGCGATGCTCGCCGCACGCGACAACATCGCGAGGCCGTGCGACGGATGCTCTAGTTGATTTTCGGAAGCACGTCGCAAGGCGGCGGATCGCGGTCTGTCATCCGGCGATCCAAATACCAGCGGTGAGTGATTCGCGGGCTGGAGTGATCGAGCAGTTTCACGGCGTCGCCTCCGCAGGCAGCGAAGTGTGACGCGGCCGAGCGTCGCAGTTGATGGAAACCGCACTTGCGGTCGTGCCCGAGGCCCGCCCTCGCGACAACGTCCTTGTATTTCGCCCACAGGTAGCCGTGGTTCTGTGGCCAGTCGAACAGCCGCCGCGTGCCGCACGCCTGCATGACGAGGTCGCACGTCTCTGGCGATAGCCGGTATGCCCGGTCACGCTTGCCGCCCTTGCGGTACTCGGCTCGCACCAGCAGCGTCGGCGTCAGGAAGTCGTCGGGACGGCACGCAAGGATCGCCCCGATGCGTTCCGCCGACTCCCACAGGACGCTGATGAGTGCGGGATACCAGACCGCCGCACGAACCTTGCCGACGTAGCCGCGGCTCGCGTTCGCAGCCTTCATCAAGGACTGGAGTTGTTCAATCGACCACGCCTGCGGGATGCGGTCTGGCAGCGGAGCGGGCGGAACGCACGGTCTGTCCATCAGCAGGCGGCGGTCGGCGGCGAACCGCCACAGGGCGAGCAACTGACCTCGCTCTTTCTCTGCGGTGTACGGGCTGCGAGTGGTCGCCCGCTGCTCAAGAAACCGACTGATCGTGAGGTCGGTCAGGTCGTCGAGCGTCGCAACGTAGCCGAGCCACTTGCCGAACGAGCGAATCGTGCAGCCGTAGAGGCGTGAAGTGTTTGCCGAGCGGCCTCGCAGTTTCAGCGGGCGGTAGAAATCCTCGAACAGTTGGTGAAGCGTCATGGTGTATCCCTTCCGGCGGGGGAAAATTTTTTTCCCGCCAAATACATAGACCACGCTTCCTGCTGCGGCTCATCGTGAGCGGCTGAAATTCTCCTTATGACGGCTGTGCCGATCCTGCGGCTTGTCCGCGTCATTCGTGCGGCGAGGAATCCTACCCCCGCCATTCGAAACCAGCCGTCTCGTCCGAGGCGGCTGGCGTCGTGTCCAGTCGATACTACGGGAGGAGAAACAATGAAACAAGCACCCGACTACGTGAGCGTTCCCAAGGCCGCAGAAATGATGGGCTGCACCGACGTATGGGTCATCCGTTTGCTCAAGGCTGGGCAACTCGAAGGGTTCCGACTCTCTGGCCGCGCGTGGGCGGTGAAGCGGTCGAGCGTCGAGAAGAACGTGCAGGACTACCTTGAACGCGACCCGGCAATCGCTGGCCGACGACGCTCGAAACTCGGCTGACCCACTATTGTGTTCCGCTGTCACCGATGCTATGAATGAAGGAGAACGGGCAGATGGGAGACGACAAGGTGGTGTATATCAGCGGGCAAGAGGCAGCAAAGCGGCTGGGCGTGGCTCCGATCACGGTCAGCCGTGTGGCGAAGCGAACCGGCATCGGCGTATTCGTCGACGGCGGTCGGCTTGCTGCACTCGCGACGAACGACCTCGTACTGCTCAAGACGCATATCCACAAGACGAGCGGCAACCCGCTGTGGATCGCTGCGGCAACTCCGAAGGCGAAGCGGCGACGGAAGGCGTAGCCCGTTATATGGGCAAAAAAAATCTGCCCTCAACACGTTCGCGGCGATTCGTTTTTGTCGGGTGCCGTCTCTAACCTGTGTTACCGTAGTGGTTTTGCTACCCGAGTAAACCCACGGGCAAACCGTTTTTGCCGCTGAAACTTTTCCGTCTACGGATCGGCATCGGTTTTTTGCTGCTGACGGCAAATGAAACAGGCCCTATAGATAGGGTTGACGCGCCACCGACGATGGCGGCATGGCACTCACCCGTATCCACGTCAACCAGCACGTCATCGCCCGCAGCCGCAAGGCGGGCACAAACGACCCGGTGCTGACCGTGAAGACCAGCAAGGGCAACACATACGCCCATGCGGTCGCCATCCACGGCCCGAGCCGCGTGGTGTACGCCCCGTGCAAGCCGCTGGCCTGTGGGGCGAGGGTGTGGGTGGAGACGACGGCCCCGGTCGAACTCGACCCCCCCGCATAAACCACCGGGAAAACGGCCTTTGTGAAATTTCGATTCGGCTGTCGGAGCCCCCTATTGACAGCCGATACCCATAGTGGGTACAATACAGGCGTCGCGGCGGACACCGCGACGAGGACTCAAAACGGAGAAACGACGATGACCAGTTTCAATGGATACGCTGCTTGCCGGGCTCGG
>Ga0247834_1007864_pt1 | contig 11080 bp, 10 predicted proteins | sample LaCruzMarch2015__8_FD_187118 | JGI IMG/M metagenome (GOLD analysis project Ga0247834, IMG submission 187118) | Freshwater microbial communities from meromictic Lake La Cruz, Castile-La Mancha, Spain - LaCruzMarch2015_12m | ecosystem: Environmental > Aquatic > Freshwater > Lake | place: Spain... | reverse complement strand
GCGGACGCGATGCTGTCTCGCGCCTTCACTGCTGGCCCTCCCTGGACCAGCGCCGTGAGCCGACGCGGCGTGCCGATGCGGTCCCAGGCGGGCCGACACGGCTGCCTCGCCGTGGGCGACAGAGCTTGCGGTGGCCCGGCGGCATCGAGTCGTGGGTAGCGTCAGACGACGAGCTGACCGGTGCCTGGGCCATCACGCCGTCCCGGTTCCTGTTCGAGCGGGCCCTGCCACAGCTCGTCGAAGTCCCCTCCCTCTGGGTGCGGGTGCCGCTGCAGGGCAGGGACCCCGAAGAGCTCCTGGAGCCGATCACATCCATCGTCACCGATCACGGTCTGCCCGCGCCGCACTTGGTGGTGACCGGGCAGGGGGCGGTGGTCGTCCTGTGGCACATCAAGCCCCTTCACAGGCCGGGTGCGCTGAAGGCGGAAGCAACGCCGGAGGAGAAGGCCAAGCACGACCGGATGACGGCGGCCTACTCCATGGGCCTCGTCGCCTGGCGTCGAGCGGCCGTGAAGCTCGCCTTCGCCTTCGCAGCTGTTGGCGCCGAGCCCCACACTGCAGCAACCGCTGACGCCCAGCTGCTCGAGCACATCCCGTTTCCCCTGGGTCCCGCGCATCCGGTCCGCCTCATCAAGGACCTGCATGAAGACCCGCCGTCCTTGCTCGAGGCCAGGCACCACGACCCGTTGCTCATCCCAGCGGACACCGGCACCTCGAACGCCGGCCGGCGCGCATCGAAGCGTCGTCTCGGCGGCGACTTGAGCACGGCAGACTCCGCCGACCAGCGACCCGCCGAAGCTGCCTTGTCGAAGAACCGCTGGGTGACGTCGGCCAGAAGTGCGTCGTTGATGTCGTCGAGCGTCGGGCCTGACGGAATCGGGACCAAACTCTGTAGCCGGATGTTCTTGCCTCGCGACTCAACACCACCCTTGTCATGGCCAGTGTACGGTCGGCAGAAGTTTGCCTCGAACACCGCGTGCACCGTCATCGCCAAGAACCTTGGGGTCAGTTCACGCTCGCTGCCCACGAGGTGCTTCCTCACGGCGGCCCTCAAATTGTCGTAGGCACACCGGGCCGGCACTCCGCCAAAGAACTCAAACGCACGGACATGTCCGTCGAGGAAGCAGACCTGGTCTTGGCGTGGATAGAGCCAACAGAAGTCCCGCCCTGACGACATCAACCGCATCACGAACAGGTGAACCGTCTGCCTCTCGCCAGCGACATCGACCTCGGCTTCAAAGAAGTCGACCTCGGCAAGGTCGCCAGCCGGGTACTCGAGGGGAAGAAACACCTCCTTGGCCGCCCGGCGCCGCTCCGCCATCAGCTCCTTCACCAGGGTTTCACCAACGATGTTGCCGCCCTTCACGATGAGTTCGTGGGCCCGCGCCGCCGTCAGCCGTTGCTTCTTGTCGACCGCCGTCGCGGCGATGACCTCGTCCAGGGCCTTGATGGCCTTCTCCCGCTGCGGGGCCGCCCTTGGCGCCGCCTTCCGCTTCCCGACCTCGACATCGCCGTCGACGTACCGGTCAACCGTCTTCCGCGACACGTTGAAGGCCCGCGAGGCCCACCGCCGCGAGTGCCCACAAGCCAGCACCGAGTGTCTGATGGCTGCCACTTTGTCCATGTTGAGCATCCCCGATTGGAGCACCTGGCTCCGGTTGGGGGTGGCAACCTTTCAGACCGGCGACTGGCAACCTTTCAGACCGGCGCGTACAAAAAACCCACAAGCGGTCGCTGAACGCATCGCCGGCGTCATCAGCGATCTTGATGCACACATCATCGGCATCCAGGAAGGGCCATCGACGCTGGAGCAGATGCAGTACTTCGCTGACACCTTCCTTGAGGGAAAGTACGAGGCCAGCGGAACTGAATCTGGGTCCCAGAGCATCTATGCGCTTGTTCGCAAGGGTTGCCCGGTGAAGGCGGAGCCGTACGACGCCAACCATGCGTACTTCTCTCGACTGACAAGGGCGGTGGAGTTCCAGCCCTGGGGTGAGGTCAACAAGGCCAAGAAGTACAAGATGGCTCGACCCCCAGCGCTTCTGCGCCTGACGAAGAAGAACGGCCAGAAGGACCCCATCCACCTCATCGTTGCTCACACGAAGAGTCAGTTCACCCAGGGGTTCTCTCGCAAGCTCTTTGAGGCTCGCGACCCGACCGCGATGCGAGAGGCCATCTTGTCGAGGCAGAAGCTCAGCGCCGACATCGCGGCACTTCGTCGACACGTCACCAACGTCATCCTCGAGCAGGAGAACGCCAGTGGCGTGGTCCTTCTCGGTGACCTCAACGACGGTTTCACCAAGAGCGTCTTCGAGCATGAGTTCTTGATGCAGAGTCTCGTCGACGAACTCCGGGGTAGCTTCCGGCGTCAGCGTGCCCTGCTCGACCATGCCTTCACCGAGGAGCAGCTCAGGGACAAGAATGCCTACACCGTCACCTTCAGAAGCCCTGAGAAGAAGGGCGTTACGAAGGAGCTCATCGACCACATCTTGGTGACGTCAGCACTCCGTGACCCCAAGTTCTGGCTCACTCTCCGCGCTGGCTCAGGACGTGTCGCCCACGACATCGTTGACAAGCACTCGGTCAACAACGGAAAGGACGCCGACGACCGGCCAAGTGACCACGCGCCCGTCTTCGCGGACTTTGACGTTCGGCCATGATGTTGGGAGCCGGGCGGAACGGTCCTTTCTCGGCATTGAACGCGATTCGGGTTCGGAACGAGGAGGACCAATGGGTCTGAACGACATCCAGCCGAAGCACGTCCGCGAGGCGCTGAAATTGTGTCGCGAGCTCGGCGAGCTCAATTTTCTGCGGCGCTACGCATTCCAACCTGCGCGGCGATTCCTCTTGGTCCACCAAGGGCGCTACTACCAGTCGAAGGCCATTGTCGGAGCGGCACACGAGTTCGCCACTGGCCACGCGTTGACCCACAAGCAATTCTCTGGTGGCAAGAAGCACGCAGTCCGCCTTCTCGAAGGGATGGGCTTCGTCGTGGTCGAGAAGCCGCTCGACGACTGGAAGTTGTGGCCCCGGCTTGATGTCGATGTCACGACGCTCGCAGGTCAATTTCCTGGGTGGCGGCGATGGAATGCACGTCACGAGTTTCCAGAAGTGGAGTGGCCAGGGGTCTACGTGATTGGCGTGTTCAGCGACGTGCCGCCCAAGCGCGTCTTTCCGCTGCCGGAGTCTGTGGTCTACGTCGGCCAAACAACGCGAACGCTTCGGGAGCGTCTTGCGCAGTTCGCCGAATCCGCAGGAAACGGGAATTCGGGCCACAGCGGCGGCCTCACCTTCCACGAGACGGGCGAAGACCTGGGCGCCGCTTGGCTCTCGGTTCTTCCAGTGCGGCTGACGCCCGGCGAGCAAAGCGGTGCAATCACGGTGCTCGAGGGTCTCCTGCTGTGGGCATACGCTCGTCGATGGGGCCGCCCCCCTTCCTGCAACAGCAAGTAGGGGCCGATGACCATCTCCAAAAGATTGGGAGTCTCACGGAATGCTACCCCTTTGACGACGTCGTGACTTGCCCCGAAGAGCGAGCCGGACGTCGAGAACGGGGACCGTGCCTCGCGGCGCGGTGTTCCTGCTTCAACGGCTCCCTGACGGGGGGGCCTCCACAGGCAGCGACACCGTGGATTCCACGGCTGAGAAGGACTCGGGCGGCGTTGACGACGGCGCTCTCCTGCTGCCCACATGATGGACAGGCAAAGCGCTCAGACGCGGGTTCGCTGGTGACGGCGACCTGGCCGCACGCAGCGCAGGCGTCAGCGGCGTCTTTGGCGGCAGGGACTTTCAGAAGCACCCCGCCCCGCCACGCCAGCTTGTACGCCAGCATGTCGCCAAAGCGGCCCCAGGCCGCATCGAGCATGGCACCTCGGGCGCGCTTCGGTCCCGATGTCGACGATCGCTTGGCGACCTCTGCAATGACAACCACGCCGTGGTGCTTGGCGTAGTGGGTACTGTGAACATGCAGGTGATGGTCTCGCTGGCGCCGAACCTTGCGGTTGAGGCGGGCCAGCCGTCGCACGGCCTTGTTCTTGTTTTGTGACCCTTTCTTCTTCTTGTTCACGCGTCGTTCGGCGCGTTTCAGACGCGACAATGACCGCGCCAGGTGCACGGGATTCGCGACGGTGCGCCCGTCGCTGTCGGCGATGAGGACTATGGCACTCCGCTCGATGGCAACGGCGGGGCCAGGGGCTGTGCCGGGTTCAGGGGTCTCCCCTGGAAGCTCACAGACAATGGACGCGTACCAGGCGTCGCCGTCCTGCACGATGGTGCAGGTCTTCGGCTTCCCCTCGATGGGCCGGTGCATCACCGTCTTCACGATGCCGAGCTTCGGGAACCGGATGTCTCCGCCGACGACTTCCCAAATCTTCGGGTGCGGCTCGCAAATGATGACGCCGTCTCGGCCTCGCTTCTTGAACCGCGGGGGCTGGGCGGTCCGTCGGAACGCCCTCTGCCAAGCCTTGTCGAGCTCCATGAGCAGCTGAGCGCAGACGTTTCGGGGGACGGCGGCAACCCAGGGCGCCTGAGCACGAAGCTCGGTCAACTCGTTGATTTGGTCGTAGGCCGAGTAGTAGTGGCGCCGGTCTCGCACCGTCTGGAGCCCCATCAGGCGCTGCTGATGGGCGAGGTTCCACAAGAAGCGCAGCCCGTCAGTCCACGCGCCAAGGAGCGTGACCTGGGCTGCGGTGGGATAGACCCGGAAACGGAAGGCCTTGATCACGGGAGGGCTTTGGCCTTAGCCAGACGCCGGTCCACGAGATGACGCCACATGGCCTTGCTCACGAAGCGGAGCTCGGCTTCGTCCCCTGCCCTGCCCCGGTGAACGACCCGCGCATCGGTCTCTCGCGCCATGGCGACACCGAGCTCGCGAAGGGCCAGGGCGTCACGGACGTGTTGCTTCACCCGCTCCAGGTAGACGCCACAGGGCTCCCCGACAGAACACCGCCCGCCACAGAGGCAGGTGGTGTCGACAGCGGTGACCTCGGGCTTCTCCAACATGGGTCCGAGCCTACCCCACATCCGGTCTGCTACGGTTTCGAGGTGTCCTCCCCCGTCGTCACCGACCTCAATGGGCTCGACGTCCTGATTGCCGCCGCCGGTGGGCACAATGCGTTCGCCCGATCCCACGGCATCCCCCCCTCGACCCTCGCGCGATGGCGTGCAGGTGGCGTCCGTCGCGGCGTGATGCCCCAGCGGCTTCTGACCATCCTCGACGTGGTCGCCGGTGGACCGCCCAGCACATCCCCTGCCCCGAGAGCACGCGCGTTCGTTGCCGGCGACGAGCTGCGGCGATGCCGCGAGCAGAAGGGGCTTCTGCAAGCCGAGGTGTCGTCGCTGATGGACGTCCGCACCGACACATTGAACCAATGGGAAGAGTCGTCGGTCCCAGCCACGTTCCTCGCGCGCGCCAAGGTCCGCCTCGGTCGATTGCCAGACGCCATGTTCCTGCGCGGCGACGTGCTCAAGGCCGTCCGGGAACGCCATGGGGTCTCGTTTCAAGAGGCGGCGCTGGCGCTGGGCATCGCCAAGACAACCATCGTCCGGCTCGAAAAGGGCCTCGTCAGCCAGCACCTCGTCGACAAGGCGCTTGTCCGGTTCCCCTTGATCGAACGCCACGACGGCGCCCACGCCGGCCAGCGCCTTGCAAACCTCGTCGCCGACCTTGGCTGGCAGCAACACCAGGCCCAGGCCCTCGTCGACATGCCCCGGAAGGCGTGGACGTTGCTGGTTGCTGCGTCTTCGCCCCTGCCCCTGCACAAGGTCGTGGCAGGACACCTTCAGGCCGCAGCCGAGGTCCGTGGCACATCCAAGCGGGTTCCTCTCGTCGACGGGACCCTCTTCGCCCAAGCTCGCCAAGAGAAGCACCTCACCATCGAACGCGCGGCCGCACTCCTCGGCGTCTCCATCAGTCGTTGGTCCCACATCGAGCGCAGTTGGGGGCGCCAGCCCCTTCTGCTGCGCCTTCAGGGCCTCGACGACGTGCCAGCGGCCAGCGCAGGGACAGTCGGACTGAAAGCGCGCCGCGAGGCTCTGTCGGTGTCGCTCGCCCGGCTGGCGGCGACGGCCGAGATGACGACCATACAGGCGCGCCAGGTCGAAGGCGGCGACACAATCGACGTCGTCGGCCAACTCCGCCTGGCGTCGTCGCTCCGACGACTCAGCTTGATCAAGGCACGCGAAGGAGCTGGCACGTTGCACTGATGGTCCTGCACCGTCGACGCTTGGCGGGACCAATGCGGACAAGAGGGCGGCTACAGCTTCGACAAGCCTCGGAGGAGGTGGACTCGTGCGGCTCAGGAGTGAAGGGACCCGACCGCATCTCAATCAGGTGGCAGCAGCGACGACGGCGATGGATGAGTGAAAAGAGGCGCCGGCCTCCGCAAAGGGGGGAGAGCGGAAGGCCGGCGCCCTCGCAGGGGTACCAGGGGGGGAGTCAGCACTCCCTGCGAGTGGGTCAACCGTAAGCGCACGAGGCCCTTTGGCAACCCCGCATTCTCGCTGGCGTCTTTGGGTGCACTCGGTTCATTGGCCGCCCAGGTCTGCGAAGCCTCAAGAGCCGAAGACGAGCAAGGTCAGCGGAAGCAAGGCGGAACTCGTCGCCAGCAGGCTCATGGAACCGCTTCGGTTTCTTCACGCTCAGGAGGTGCTGGCGGCGATGACAAAGCACACTTCGCCGCGCCGCAGTCTGCCTGCCACAAGACCTCGCCGTCCTTGTCAAAGGCCCTGAATGACACCGACTTGGGCCGAAGGCTTTGCACCCGAAATCTACAGAACTCATGCCCATCGAATTCGTGCGAGACGCCAGCGCCACCCTTTGCATGCAGGTCAGAGAATCCCCAGTCGCTCGAGATGTTTCGTTCATAGCCCATCAGACTCAAGGGCCCATCGTCACGGACTGAAGTCATCCAGATTTCCACATAGGCGCCATCTGCCGCTGCCTCGATCCTCCGAGCCAGTTCCCTCGAGAATCCCGTGATGGCGACAAGACACGCCTTGTTGGCCCCAAATGGGTCCTCGTCGACGACAACTGTTGGCGCACTCCCACGAAGCGAAAGGACCCAGCCCGGACCTGACGCCAGGGAACAAAGCTGTTTCAGGTTGTGCTTGGCTGCGGCGAACCGGGTGTCGCCCAGCGCATACATGTAGGTTCCGTCTCCTCCATAGGTGAATTGACTCGGCAGCCGGAGGACGATGGTCGAGGAGGCCGCCAGCATCTTGAGCGAAGCCGCAACACGGCTGGCTATCGGCTGGTGGCTCCGCAATGATGACTCGATCTTGTCGACGAGGTCCTCATACTCGAGGACAGACAGCTCGGAATTCTGAAGGGCGAGGTAGAGGTCTCTGACTTCGGGCGAGAGCCGGATCGAGAAATACCTCGTGTCATTCAGCATCGCTGCTGCAATGGGGTCGACCCCGGTCGAATCCGCCAATCGCAACGTCTTTCCCGCGACGCCGGTTTGTTCGATGCCGAGGAGCGGGTAGAAACTGGCCGGCGCCTGGGCTTCGGGGGCGCTCTCGGCCGCAACTGCTCCAGTAGCGGCCGACTGTTGAGTGGGGTTCAAGGCAAGGAGCGCCATGACCAGCTGAATTTGATGGAGCATCTATATCTCCTCTCCGGTTGCGCCATGAAGTCAAGACCAAGCCCCTCAAAGGGCTCAATCGGGGCCAATTTGATACTGAGTCTCGCGCCCATCGTGCCGTGTCATCAGAGTCAGACAGCCGCTGATGGCGGAGACACCGTATTTCTCTGACGTGAGTGCAGCACTCACTCGCAGACTTCTTCTGCGCGCGATGCCGATTGCTGCCCACTCAAAACCTAGCTCGCTAATTCTGGAGCGCTGCGACCAGCTCGCATGACCGAGTAGCGATCGAATCACAGTACTCAGCCCTCGGAATCTGCGGAAGTTTTGAGCCGGCTTCGCAGACCTCACGTGCTGTCGTCATTCCGGCGCGTTCATCTATGGAATAGGCATTGCATTTCTGCATCATTTGGAATGCCTTGGCGCATACGGCTCGAACTGTTGCTAGGTCACAAACATTGCTCACCGACGGAGGTTCATCGCCACAGGCCATGCCAACGCCATAACTGTATGCCATAGAGGAGTTTCCGCAAGCAAGCCATTCGTTCCGTTCCTGGCGCGCAACCGAAAGATTTGACTGCTCATCGCTGAGCATCGCTTCGTAGTGGTCCGTCTTCGCCACCGCTGGAGCCGCGTTTTGTCCAATGATTAGGCACGCCTTCGGACTGCCTTTGTCGCAGGCCTTCCTATAGAGCGTGAGAGCCGCGCTTGGATCTGGAGGAGACTCACTGGACCCACGCATGAGAATCGTTGCGAGATTGTTGCACGACGCCGCGTCGTCAGAATCACAGCCTCGCTGGGACAAAGACTTTGCCTTTCCGAGATCCTTCGGTACCCCTGCACCAGCCAAGTGCAACAGGCCAAGACTTCCGCATCCTTCAGCGTCATTCAGCGAGCACGCTCGATCAAAGAGTGTTGCGGCGCCGACGAAGTCGGGTCGCGCCAATACGCCAACCTGGGCAAAAGCGCCAAGCCGTGTGCACGCGTGGCCAATGTCGTGATCACAGTCGGCACGATAGTAGCCGAGTCCCTTGGCGAGCATCGACAGGCCAGCCTTCTTGTCTGGCCGGATGCCGAGTCCTTCAACAAAGACGACTCCGTCTGCGAGCTTTGAACTCAGCGAAATGCAGGCATCTGCATTACCGTGATTGCACTTCGCCGCCTCAAGATCCTCGTCCAAGGCAAGTTCAGGGTGGAATCCCGTTTTTGCTGCCAGAAGTTCAGCGCGAAACTCACTCTGCTTTGCTGGGAGAGTCACGATAACAGTCGCCATCTGGCGCTCACCTTTGGTCTGTGCTTCAACAAGTTCACGAACGAGGTCGGAATAGCGTGACCGAAGTCCATGGATTTCGATACCACGAGTGCTGTCTCGCAGCCTGAATGCATACCATTTGCCTTCTGGGTATGTGGAATCAAAATACATCGATCTGGTCTCGACCACCAGTTGGCCGAAAAGCAGGACCCTGCGTCCGGTGCTTTCAGCTGGGTCCGCGGCGAGCGTCAAGATGGCTTGCTGCTGGGTTGGCCAGATTGTGTGGTCATTGATTGCCTCGCCGGTATTGACGGCTGCCTTTGCCTGGATTGGGTCTTCGTCATCGTCACCGGGACCACGGAGTGCGTCCGACCGACGAATCCATTCCGATGCTTCGGCCAGATCCGCCATATATGCTTCCCTCGTCAATTTAGGGCGGGTGGCCACAAGTAGGGCCTTGCTTGCCCGCAGACTTTGGGAGACAGGCGCGACCAAGAGGGCTCGGTCAACCGCGGTCATAGCGGTTGCGCGATCGGTAGCAGCAAGGTCATCGTCAAGAGCACTCCAGCTCGCGACTCGCCATCGGTTTTCCTCCAGAACCATTACCACAAAGGACTCTTCGGTACCGCCCTTACAGTGTGCCCGGGCGCCGGTCGGGCTGTCGCTGGCCAGAAGCTCGCACTTTACTGAATTGAGGATCGTCGGCTGCGGGACGAACATCCTCTCGGTGTTTAGGGATATCGTCGCAGACGACAGATATTTGAGGTAGTCCGCATTGCTCTCGGACACGGCCTTAGCCAAGATCAGAGGGTCCCGATCTCGTGCGCAGGCACCGAGCACTGCGCAGAGAGCAAGTGAGAGAATGGTTGGGAGCGCATCTCTGGTCGGGATGGCACTCCGCAGGAGAGTTCTTATCATCACAGTCTATTCCTTGCCGCACCTTCAACTTGAGGCGTCAGAAAATGAAGTTGTTGTTCCAATTGAGGCTCCCCTTCGGCCGATCATGACTTCAAGGCAAACAACGACTGCTTTGGCGGCACCAACCGACTTGGTGGAGGCAGCGTGCGCGTCAACTTCCATGTGTGGTCCCTGCCCCATCCCGCGACCCTACCCGCGAACGCCTCCCCATGTCGAACACAGCAACCACCCCCATCACGCCTCAAACGCCAGCCCGTAGACCATCCCAGACGGCTTCCCACCGCCCCGCTCCCCTGGCCCTCATCCTGCGACACAGGCAAAGCACCCAAACCACCAGGCCCGCTCACGCCCGGCGCCACCTTCTGGGACCCTGGCCGCCTGGCCGCCCTAGCCGCCACCGGCGACATCCAGGCCGACCACAGCGAAGACCGCGCCAGCGTCATCGGCACCGACCGCAATGGCACCTTCATCCGGGGCTCCACCGACCCGTTGACTGGCAATGACTGTATCCCCCCGCCGACGGCCACTGCGCCAAACGTGACGGTCGTCATTTCAAATGTAGGCTACATGTGTAACTTACATGTCTGAGGTGCAGCATGGCCAACGACAACGACCAGCAGACCAAGAACACGCCCGACTTCGAGATCTTTCATCCCCGTGAGAAGGGACGCTGGCAGAAGCTCGGCGTCGCGTTCCGCAACAAGGACAGCAGCATCACGATGCTCATCGAGTACGTCCCCGTCGGTGGCGTCGACGGCCGCCTCCGGCTGCAGCTTCGTCCCTACGAGGCGCGCGAGAGCGACGACGCTCATGGCCAAGGCCCCGGGGACCGCGGCGCCACCAGGCCCGCCCACTCGAACCTCTGAGGCCAATCAAGAGGAAGACGCGAACAGGGACCGAATGGTCCCTGTTTGCATTTGTGCGCCCGGCATGGGCGCGGTCTTGGAGGTGAAAGTCCACCCGTGAGCTGGTCACAGCGAGCGAAGCGAACCGCAGAGCGTCGGGCCCCGAGGACGGCGTGAAGGAAGCGGGGAGCGCAATCGCGGGGCGATGCACAAGAACCGGATGAGGCGGCGCCGAGCAGGGCGAGCGGGCAAATGACCGCGAAGCTCTCGTGACCAAGGCTCGTCGACGTAGATCCGGCGCCCGTGCGGTGAAGGACCGCGTTCTTACCCGGGGAGACCTCCCCTCACGCTTGAAAGGGCGACGGCGACGCCGACGTCGACGGAGGGAGGAGTCAGCAGAGGCCGTAGTAGCCGACGACGTGGATTTGGTTCCACCTCTCGCCGACGAAGGGCCGAACGGTACGGAGAGTGAATCGATCATG
>Ga0247834_1007861_pt1 | contig 11082 bp, 10 predicted proteins | sample LaCruzMarch2015__8_FD_187118 | JGI IMG/M metagenome (GOLD analysis project Ga0247834, IMG submission 187118) | Freshwater microbial communities from meromictic Lake La Cruz, Castile-La Mancha, Spain - LaCruzMarch2015_12m | ecosystem: Environmental > Aquatic > Freshwater > Lake | place: Spain... | reverse complement strand
CGACAGGCAATTCGTTAGGGGTGGAGTGTGTATCACTCACGGCGCCAAGACGAGGCAATGCAGCGTTAAGGGGTGTACCTCGAATTCTCTGGGGAAAGGAGGAGTCTGCGTCACGCACGGCGCGGTGGTAATGAGGAAACGTTGTAAGTTCGTGGGATGCCCCAATATAGTCCAAACGGGCGGAGTTTGTAACGCACACGGAGCTCCGAAGAGGGTGAAGAAACTATGCAGCTTTGAGGGATGCAACAATCAGGCCAGGGTTAGGGGAGTTTGTGTCGCGCACGGCGGTAGGAAGAAATGTAGTTTCACGGGGTGTACAAAAATTTCCTACAATGGAGGAGTTTGTTATTCCCATGGCGGCAAGGCGACGCATAAACGATGCAGTATTGAGGGATGTAACAAATTTAGCCAAAGAGGAGGAGTTTGCAAAACACACGGTGCAATCGTGATAAAGAAACGATGTAAGTTCGTGGGGGGATGTAAAAATCAAGCAGTTCAGGGAGGAGTTTGTGTGACTCACGGTGCCAAGGTGAAGGGATGCAGCTTTGAGGGGTGTACAAGCAATGCTCAAAAGGGAGGAGTATGTTGCAGGCATCGCTCAAGAAGTAGCAATGCGAACGACAACCCAACACAACAACCAGAGGTTGATAGAATTAATGAGGCAATTAAAGTATTCCAGTCACAGAGGAATCCTACAGGTGCTGATTGGACACATCTCCATGAAACACTTGCGCCGACAGCCGTTGACGATGTAGAAGCAGTTGGGTACATGATTAAAAAGGAGTTCAGCAGTGGTTGGTTTCGTGGAATAGTGGGTAGCATTCGGCAGAACGCAGCAGGGGGCAGAACTCGGCGTGTATATTATGAGGATGGCGACAGCGAAGATCTTAGCCTTATGCAACTGAAATCTCTTCCCTCTGACGCAAACGACACCAAGGTTAAGAAATGCAGAGCTGCAAGGGGTGTACAAATCAAGCGAGACACGGAGGAGTTTGTCACATGCATCGCTGCAAACAACAACAACAACAACCTAATGCTGCAACCAAAAGCTGATGCAATTCCATTCCATCAATCAATTAATTATGAAGATGAAGAGGAACTTAATAGTTGGATTTGGAGATCTAATGCTCGTATGGCAAGCCATTTTGCATCAAATAATGCGACTGGTCATTTTTTTTCTGCTCCAACTATATAAGGACAAAGTAAAACAGCAGAAGGAAGTAAAAAAGTAAGAGATGTGTCAATCCATTATTTTATTTGTACAGTCCTTTTTCCTTGCAAAAATTAAGTTTGTGGGGAGCATGATGTTAAAGAGCAATTTCAATGGCCCGACAGTGCTTAAATCAAGGCTTAAATTAATTTAAGGCGTCAATTGATGTGACATCAATCATTCTAGTAAAAATTCACCGTTTTGTAGATAGGCAGAAAGCACTGAGTAAAAGAGTTTTTCTGTCCATCAACGATAACGTGATGCGCATCAAGGAAAAGCAACAGAATAGAAGAATGGCAACAACAGCATCAACTATGAGCAGTTGCAGAATTAAAACAACAATTGGCGTCATTGGCTCACTGGGTGTATGTATCTTTATCTACCTCTGCCAAACATTACGTAGTCAACCATTATTCCCCTTTCAAAATGACAGTCTAGGTATGTGTATTGTTATATAAGTTTTAATCAATCTTCCTCCCTTCCCAATGCCATTTTGGATTCTCTCGTTATTTCTCACTAACAAAACAATGTGCATGTTAATTGTTGGGGGGGGGGTCGCTTTCATTCAATCTATTCATGCATATAATTTTATGTCATTTGTTCGCATAAAAAGTATGGTGTCGAACATGGCTATATATGACAGTACTTGATTATTATGGATCAACAATCGCACTATCAGTAATTGTACTTTGGTCTGAAACGAATACAGCTATAGGACTTGGCTGGGTATTACTAATGAATATACTTGGTTCGCCCTTTGCTTGTGCCTATGTTGTTTATCGATTATATTTGCATCAAACTCTCACGTTAGGGAGTGTGACGAATGGAAGGAGTGCTACGACTACTGTTAGTAGCTACAATGATATACCCACTCCACCATGAAAGAAGTGAAGAAGAAGTAATATATGTAACGTTCAATTTAAACCTCGTCAATCAATTACTGCTTCATTTTTCTTACGATCAAAAATTCCTACTGCAACCGCTCAATAGCACAAATTATGCCGCTCTCGTCTCTCTGAAATACCATTCATCCTTCTCATAATCATCCCTTCGTCTCTACTCTTGATAAAAACAAAACGGAAATTAATTACTGTGAAACTTTCTTCCGTGGACGACGAATAACTCCTTCATCTTCACTTTCATCTTCCGAGTCATCGTCGTCATCATCTTCCGAGTCATCATCATCATCATCTTCCGAGTCATCATCACTGCTATCCTCCTCCTGCCTGCGTTGTTGAGACGGTGGTGGTGGTCCTCTACGTCTTGTAGTAAACCTGCGTTTTACTGCTCTTGGTCTAGGTGGATCCATGGATGTATCATCAAATAATGGATCTCCTCCTCCCTGTCGTGCACTCCTTCTTCGACTATACTTTGGTCTACTACCATCACTATCCTCACTATCATCTTCACTTCCATCACCACTTCCGTCGTCATCATCATCATCACTATCGGCATGTGGATCATATAAAAAGTCTTCAGGTTTTTTACCCGTACCCATATCTAATCCCACCTCACTAATAACACTGACGGTATCCCCAATATTAACGACCATGTGCATCCAGCCTTTCGGGACGTACATCATCATGCCGGCATGTTGGATACAATCCATACCCCAATTACGTATTTCATTCTGTCGCCATGGGTCGGGATATAATTGACGTATCCATTCACTGGACGGTAATATCGTCTCCCACCCTTCGTCGGCCTCTAATGCCAATCGACGTTGTAAGTTTGGTTCATCAACATTGTCACTCCATCGCTTTGGGTCGTACAGTATCCAACGCTTTTTACCAAATATGACTGTATTCCATGCCGCACCATGATAATGAAAGCTAAGTCCCTGCAAGTCGGCCCCGATAGCAATAGCCAAATGATCCCTCCATCGCTCACGTGGGTTTAATGCCGCAACCCGTCGTTTCTTCGAGGGGGCATATATCTGCCCGGTTAATGGATTATCCAAATACTTACGTGTAGGCATGGGAAATGGCTTACAGTCATTTAACATGCCTTGGGGGATGGCAATTTTACGATCAAAGAAGTATTTGAATGGATTGTACATGTGGTGGGTAATAAATTCCTGTTCCCCCCCAACACACACACGACCACAATATATTACAAAAGACGAGAGAGATAGAGAGAGAGAGAGGTGGATGGAAAGAAAAATGGAACATATGAGTGTGGGAACACAGACACACAAACAAAATTCTCTTATTCAAATCCCCCCACATTCATATGAACAATCTCCATCCACTCCTCCTCACGTACCTTGACAGTTGTGGGACTTAACAATCGTCCGGCGGCATCTGGACCAATTTCACCCACACGTCGTCCATCACCCATGGTAGCCTCTGCGTTCGGATATCTACGTAGCATTTCATCTAATTCCCAATTCATATTAGCATCCCAATCGGCCGTAACATTCATTACCATTACGGGTACATTATATCGCCAATATTTGCCACGTTCCCATTCATCCAATGTTATAGTTTGTAAACGGCATATGTTGGGATCATTGGTGTGACCAAATTCTTCCCAGGAGGAGGGACCTTGTGACCATTTGGTATTATGATTCCCATAATCAATATCACCATTAGCCTCACTTCTATTTTCGGTAGTTGAAGTAGTTGTTTCTGATGGTGTTGATTTCAGCATTTTACTTTGTAATCTCTCAACAATTGCAGATAAAGTTTCATTATCCAGAGGTTTCGATACATCGTCTTTTACTGCATATTCAATATTACTTTTTTTACTACTACGTGGAGGGTAATAACGGACGGCATCCTCTGGCTTACTATCAATTTTACCAAAGTATGATTCTTTATTATTGGTTAATATTTCATCCTCGGGGGGTATGACTCCACGCGACGACGATGACGAGGCGTTTGTAAAGGCCACGACGAGTAGTAGCAATAGTAGAATATAATTCTTCATCATGTTGTTAGACTACGATAGACTTTGTAAATGACTCTTGAATGAGTGCCAAAAATTTAAAAAGCCAATGCTATGTCGACCTTTCCGGCGGATGGTGTGACAGAGTCATTACGTGGGATCAAATACTTATCAAATCTATTGTTTCTCAAATCTATTTAGACACTTAACAAAATACTTTGAGAGTTGATTGGGTCTAATTACTTAACGCTTTGATCTAAATACTTTCACCAGCACAAACTGAATGCCCATGCCATGAAAGATACATGATGAAAGCCGTTGCCTACCTCCAGCCCCTGCCCATCGACCACATCGTCGAAGCCCTGCTCGATGTCGATCTGCGGAGCCCGAACCCGAACCGACCGGCCACGACCCGCGCGTGGGAGTGGCGGCGGTGTCGGTCAACCCGGTCCCAATGCCACCAACAAGTATGATGTAGCATATGTCCTTGGTGGGAGAGAAAGTAATGTTGATGCAAGCTTTGTTACATTGTACATCGATATTGATTGATAATTTGATGATGAATGTTGGTTTATCCTAGTTTAGTTGATTTGGCTGTTGCACGTTCTCCCTCTACAAATCTTGCATCCTCACGAATTGTATCTTTAGTGAGGTGAATTGTTATTTTCCACTCATCGTATGGAAATTCGGCATGGTTATTTTTGGGTCCCTCTAATACTAAAGGTGCAACTCTTATCCTCACTATCTACTGCGCTCTTGATCCAGTTTTTCATCTTTATTTCCGGGCCAGATCTATTATTATTAGGAATTTTGAGTGACCACTGTTTGAAGTTCGCCGGTGGTTGTTGCAGATTGCGCTTGCTCTCTATCCACTGTAAATACGTATTTGAATTCCCCTCATTTGTCAAAGAACAACATCAGCACCAGGATCAGTGGCTACATAACGATAATATACACACTAATGACAAATCTTATAGCTTGGTTAATCATATTATTTAAATTTAAGCAATACTTCTCTATTCCAATCCCATCATTATCAGTAAAAGTACCTCAATTCTGGCATAGCAGAAGTACCTTAGTAGTAGTAATAATACTGCTGGCACAACCAACCAACCACCGTTAATTTGCCCCATAAGGGGTTCATGAAACTTTGGCATGCCAACAAGTGCCGGGCGCACTTTGCATAGCAACTAATTATTAACTGCCTGTCCGGGTACTGTACGACGATTTTAAGCATTTCCCACACCTCAAAGGGTTAAACGCAGGGGATTCTTTTCTCTTCTCCCCCACTGAAAAAAAAAAGAGATTCATCCATCTCATTCCTCTTCTATTGCCCTCTGCAAAAGATGCGCACAAGAAGTAAGCAGCAACGACGGCAAATAATATTTATACTTTCCAACATCATCATCAAGCGAAGAAATGATGAAGGAGACTGCTGTTACTGTACCACCACCCTACAATAATAATGATCATGATCTCTCTACTTGGATCGTAACCCAACTTCAATCCAACTTCCTATTCATGTCGTTGAATGATGATAGTCATATTGATGATGATCCAGATACTACATTGCTTCAAGAGATTGCGGCCCAATTTGAGATTGTGGAATATGATCCTGGTCAGGTTATTATGGAACAAGGTACGTATATGCGTAGACATAGTACATATTGTAATATTTGATGTCGTGACGATGATAATGTGCCCGAATCTCTTTCCCTCTCGTCGCTCTACTGTTTTCACACTTCTACACACACAACAACAACAACACAACAAAGGCAAACCGGGGATCGATGGTGCTATATACTACTACCTCGTGATGGAGGGGGAATGCACCATGACCAAGGATGGGATAGAAGTACTCGGACCAACGAAGGGGATGAGAAAACGTGGCGAATCATTTGGCGAGACCGATTTCCTATTTGGGAACACACTATGCAGTCATACGGTAATTGCCACTGCTAGTAGTAGTAGTAATACTAGTACTGCATCATCTCCAATGTCAAAGAATGGTAAGGTTGTATTATGTCGATTGAAAGATACATCATATGACTATCATGTTACGCACGATGTGAGGCAGAAACTACAACGTCAAATGTCAGAGATACGTAATGTTATGGATGTACTGTCGGGAATAAACCTAAAGATTAGAAATGTTGGTACAATTATACATCCATACGTTCCATCTGAGAGATGGCTACTACGACAGTGGGAGGGTACAGTATTACAATATGTATGGAAAAAGGCAGTTATGATGATGACAGCGAGTGCGGTCATTTCAACTGCTATATTTTTCATCCCCGGAGGTGAATTTGCACTGCTTGGAGGGGATGATGATGGTGGTGGTGGTAATGCAGCAATGATTGACGAACAGCTTGATTACATCAAGGGATGGTGGGAGAAGCTACTACCACTTGCATCATTCGTGTCTACATTCTTCTTAAGTGAGGCATATAAGCATTGGCGTGACTTCTACTGGACTTGTCGTAGTATGCAGGGCAAGTATAATGATATATCACTTGCCTTGGCTGTTGCGGCAGCTCGAACGGAGGAGGAGGAAAATGACAATAAGGATAACAGCATGAAATCATTAACAGCTGGTGCTAGGAAGGCACTTGAGGATATTGCACATATACAACGACTAACACATCTTTTATTTTGGTGTACAACCGTGAAACGATACAATTGTATTCTATCTCCCGAGGGTTTATCCTATCTACGTATGAAACGTTTCATGACACAGACTGAATACACAGCCATGATTAAGGTATGTAAGAAGAACCTTGGGGCATACAATGCTGGTCTTACCTGGTTGGTATCAAGGATAGCAACTGCCGTGAAAAGTGGAGATATTGTTGCCGATGAGGCTACAATGATAGCCACCGATCAGAGACTACTTGAACTTCGAAGTCTAATGGCAAGGATCAATTCATTGAACTCTGCTCGAATGGTAAGGAGTTGTTGTTGTTAATTCTTTTTTAATGTCCTTCTCTGAACGTTTTACTAACGTCTTTGATCTGATCCATCATTGCATGTCTGTAATAATTACTGTGAATATTGCATTTCAGCTTATGGCATATGTCCACATGGTCTACCTGCTCATGGAGATACTCATCTGCGTGAGTCAATTTCTGTCATTGCGTCAGTATTGTGCTAATATATCTGACTGCTTATTTGTAATCTTCACGACGATTTGTTTAGTTATCCCCAATAGCACTTCACCCCTTGTGTCAGTTCTGGAGCATCCCCGCTGTCGGTGTCTTTACGTTCTTCTATTATGGAATATTTGAACTGTCTATGATGTTCCTGGATCCTGTAGACAATGACAAGAAGCATCAAACGAAGAGCATTGAATCGGCCGGGTTTGATGTTGGTGTTTTGATTAGAGAGGTAAGAGTTTCCTGCACAGAACCGAAAGAGGATTCAATGATTTTTTGTGTTTGAACACCAAATCTCACTCTCATTTTATTAAACACCTTGTGATCAGGCTCATGCTGGTAGCATGCGTTTTATTGAGATATTAGATATAACAAGCTCCCCGGAGGAGAAATGAAACTCCACCACATCAAGTAATGACGGAGAGAGAAATGTTCGTTAATTTGTGCAGTATCCAACTCAATAAGATATGTTTTGTATAGAAAGAGGTACCTAGGAGAATAGAATTTAGATATAATGTTAATAATAATGTGTGATGTTGCAAACAATAGTTCTTAATATCCTGTTAATATTAAGACTTAGCCATAAGATCAACATGTTGTTGTGGCTTGGACATTATATTTCCAGAGTCATCTTTTCCACAAATTTCTCTGATGCTGCTAGTATCTGGAACAACAACGTCATTATCATCGTCATTATCAATCCACTGCACGAACGTTGTTAGTCCAACGTAATGAGATATATTGGAATCGGTCGACAGTGGATATATTGACAAATACTGTCTGTACCGACGTCCTGACTTGGTGTAATTTGTCATCATAGCGCACGAAGGACGCTGGAATAATACAGGCCCCATAAGCAAATCAATCTCCCTTCGGATCGCAGTCGATTCAGCGTCGTCGCTATTATTATTACATGAAGATTTGACGCCTTGCAGAATCGAACATGACCGAAGCCCCACCACTTCTTGTCGTGTATATCCCGTTAACTTCTCCCATCGATCATTCACCTGTATGATAGTATATGGTCGTGAGGCAGACGTTATCACCATTGGATAATCATATACCTTCTGTCCACAAGTTTGTACAGTATTGGGAATAACAATATCATTGAAATTATCATACCCCATTGCCAACTTCACCTGAAGCATAAATGCCATAACATCAAACATAATCTCGATGGATACAATCTTGTGTGCCACGTTGAATTTACATATCAGCATCCCCCGTTGCTGTAACTCGGTATTTGAGCCACATTGGTTGGCATTCAGGGTCGACATGGCCCACCGTGCCATTAATTGAGTCCCGGCAACGACACTTTCTTCGGTCACCAGCGTGTATTGAAATTTAATCTTACCATCCGGATACATCGCACGATCGACGATCGAATCCAGGAATACATAATTCGCGGCGGCATCTGCAATCATGGCATCCACGCCCACAATCGTGCGTTGACAATTGGATACCTGTACCTCACTACTCGGGAAGCTTTGGTACGGCGTGACTGGTAATCGACAAGTAAAGGAGCTTTCGTCGAGTATACCGCTCCATAATTCCCGTCGTACGTCGGAACTATTATACCCGGCACGTAATGCAAAGAAGGAACGTAGGACATCCACTCGCTTCGAATGCGTCTCGATCATTTGACAACTCGCCGATGTTCGTTCGGAAAGTAATGTATCACGTTCACGACAAAGCTCATCGACTGCGATTTTTAGTCGTTCGACATATGCCTTCTTTCGGATACGTGTATTCTTGGCATGCTCGCGATTGCGTTCACGATTGTACCGTATACGCTGTTCCTCGGTGGTAAATTCGGGTATGACGGTATTGTCATCGGCATGAGGACCGTAGTAGTCGTCGCCATCGGCGGACATATCGTCCGAGGTCGGACTGCTGGTCATATCCCTTCGCTTTTTCGTGGCGGCGGGACGCTTCCTTGATGGACCACGCTTCCCCCCCCCTCCATCGCCGCCGTCGGTCTCGCTTGCGGATATGAAACGAAAGTTGTTCGAGGCAGCAGCGGTACTGCCTTGCATCGTGCTCTGATGTGCGGGATTGGGTACCACCGTGGGCGACGACGATAGGAGAAGACTACTTCCTCCTCCCAAACCAACGACGCTCCCCCCCCGACGCGAATGACTTACCGCCGCCAGGGAGGGATGATACCCTCCAGTATTCACTTGCTGCGTGGTGACATTGAGGAATGACGGCGTGCCAGCGACGGTGGGTGGCAAGTTCAAGGGGACCACCTGAACTATCGTAGGAGTAACACCTTGTTGATTCTGCTGGTGTTGCTGCTGCTGCTGCTGTTGCATTTTGATTAGTAATTTCAAATTCTGTTGCTGCTGTAACTGCTGTGCCTCCTTCAATTGATGTGCCTCCTGATGTGACTGCAACTGACTCGGCTGCTGCATTAGATTATTCTGCTGCTGTTGCTGCGACGCCGCGTTTCGTAACTGCTGTTGATGTTGCTGCAGTTGTAATAATTGGATAAGTTGGAGTTGACTTATTGCCGATGCATTGAGTGTTGGTAGAGATGTTGTTACCCCCCCGGTGGCAGGGTTAGAGGACTGTTGCGGAACACCATTATTATTCGTTGTAGTCGCGACTACCGAGGGGGGAGGAGGAGGAGGAGGGACATTTCCCCCTCGCTGGATTATTTGCCCTTGTTGTTGTCCTACATTGTGACCTTGGAGGACACGTCCGACTCCTACTTCCCCCTGTTGCTGAACCACCTGAGCCTGCTGTTGGGCCTGAATGGCAGCCCATGCTGCCTGCTGATGCGACTGCTGCAACTGTGCTTGGACATGCAATTGCTGCTGGCCTTGACCAACCTGTTGCGTCTGCTGCTGCTGCTGCTGCTGAGCCAAGGCCTGTTGCTGCAGTAGCCACATAAAGTACGCATGTGCCTGAACCTGCTGCAATTGAGGTTGTGGTGGCTGTAATTGTACCGCTGCTCCCGTCGTCGTCGTCGTCGTCGTTACCACCGCTCCTTCTGCCGCTGCTGCTACTACTACGTCTCCTTGAGAAGAAGATGGGGTGGACGGTAACAACGTCTTTGACGACTGTGCCACCCCCACAATCGGCGGCCGCGGCTGTTGCGTTGGATGTTGTTGAGAAGGTCGTGTCATCGTCATCGAACTCGATCCTCCCGGGCCATTATTACTAGGAGTACTACTGCTATTGAATGACATGCCACCAAATATCAAGTTAGGGTTCATCAATCCACCTCCTCCTCCTCCTCCCACACCTACCAACGAGGGAGAGTCGACTTGGGTGGTCGAGGACGTGGCGGTGGTGGACAGCCGCGGTTGTTGTTCGACTCGTTGCGTGTTGTTGTTGTTGTCGTCGTCGTTATTATTGGCGGACGACTGTGATGTCGTGGAGAAATCATACCCGATAACTTGCATATTCCCCCCCGTCGTCACGATACCCCCGTCCGGTAGTGCGTGAGGAATTAGTGCTCCAACATTATCTCCCGATCCCATACCACCACCGCTGATGTTGCCACTACTGCTACTACCGCCCTTGCTCGGGAATTCATCCCAAAACATCAGACCTATATCTTCTGCATCGTCCTATATATACAACACAATAATATATAATGTTGTTTGTGTGTGTGTATATTTATGTTTTGTTTTCAAACGCGAAATATTACATGGAGGGGGGGGGAGAGAAGGAATACAAATGGAGCAAGGTGCGTGTGTGTGTGCGCGAGTGAGATGGGAATTGTTTATACATATAATGTACAAGAAGACGACGAAGGGGGGGGGAGAAAAGACGAGAGCGATATCCTACACAATAAATAGAACCATCATCATTCGTCGT
>Ga0247834_1007858_pt1 | contig 11084 bp, 6 predicted proteins | sample LaCruzMarch2015__8_FD_187118 | JGI IMG/M metagenome (GOLD analysis project Ga0247834, IMG submission 187118) | Freshwater microbial communities from meromictic Lake La Cruz, Castile-La Mancha, Spain - LaCruzMarch2015_12m | ecosystem: Environmental > Aquatic > Freshwater > Lake | place: Spain... | reverse complement strand
CGGAATGCGTGACTCGTACGAAGCACGTTCTTCGGCTGGCGCATCGTCTGGCCATGCCACCACACCGGGGGCGATGCCGTTGATGCGCACCGTGGGCGCTAACTCCAGCGCCAACGCTTCCACCATGGAATGCAACGCCGATTTAGACATGAGGTACGGCGCAAAGGCTCGGCGCGGTCGACCCATGGCGTGAATATCTCCAAACGCCAGCACTGCGCCGCCGCCATTGAGCGAAGAGCGTGCCAAGGCCGAAGCAAGCGCCTGCACTAACAACAAAGGTGCCAAGGCATTGATGCGCATTTCGCGTTCCGCGGTTGCGGCATCAATGGATCCGAACGGGGTGCGCGTGTAACTGGCGGCGCTCAACACCAGGGCATCAGCGGTATGGCTGGCATGCGCCCGACCGAACCGCTCCACGGCCGCAAGGTCGGAAAGATCCAATGCTTCAGTCCGAACATCAATCGTCCGCCCGGACTCCCCCGCCGCCGCGCGGGCATCAGCCGCGGTCTGCAGCGTTTCAGCACCGCGCGTGTGATGGGTAAGTAGCAGATCCCACCCATGACGCGCAAGTTCAAGGGCAACTGCGCGCCCAACGCGGCGTGCTGCACCGGTGACAATGGCAAGGCGAGGCATCCCGTGATTGTACGAACGACGGCATCGGTCGTTCCCGGCGTACCATCCGCGCCCCGTGAGCCACGACCCTGCTCATCCCGAAGAGGAACGTCCCAGTGACGAGCCGCACATGCCCGACATGCACCTCGACCGCATCGAGGCCATGGCGCGCCGTGCGCCCGGGGAGTTTGCACGTCGTGCCGATGAGGCGATCGCGCGCCATGCGCCGCAATTGGCGCCTTCAAGCATTCGGCGCCGATTTCGTAAACGAACCGTGGCACTCTTCACGCTGCTTGGCGTGATGGCCATCATGGCCTCCGCGTGGATGGTGCTGCGCGAATCCACCATTCTGCGCGAAGCGATGGAATCGCAGCTCTCCGAACGATTCGGCGGCAACCTCCGCATCAAGAGCGTGCGCTGGGACGGTTGGAACCGCATCATCGCCAGTGACCTTGACTTGCGTGCGCGTGGTTGGAAAGGCGATGCGGCCACCGTATGCACCATGCGCCGCGCGGATGTGGTCTTCTCGCCGTGGAGCCTGCTGCTCGGGCGCATTGAACTCATCGATATGGAAATCGATGGGCTCACCGTGCGGGTCATTGAACGCGTCGAAAGTCCCGGCGATTTCAACTTCTTAGCATTGCGGCCCACTGCTTCGCCAGGCGGCAAGTCCGTCCAACAACCACAGAGCGCCCTGCTCAGCGACCTGCGCTTGGAGATTGGCTCAACCGCGGATGGCACCGTCTCCATTCGCTCGACGCAGCAGTTTGCTGCAGACTTTCAACATCGAGCGGGTGATTCCAGCGTCTACGAATTCCGCCTTGAGCAGAAACAACAAGATGACAAGCCGGTTTCCGACAATGCCATCCGACTGAACGGCACTTGGAACGAAAACACCTTTGCATACGCTGCTGACCTCAGCGGCCTGAACATCGACGAAGAACTGCTGCGCGCGCTGCCCGCGCAAGCACAGCGTTGGGCCGCACGTGCTGAACTGACGGGTCGCATTGAACGAGCGCACATTGAAGGTAGTACTGCTGAGCCGGTTCACTCAGCCAACATCGTTCTCAAGGACGTCACGTTGCGGGAACGCGACAGCGTTCGACAGATTGAGTGGGGCCGCCTTGTTGATGGAACGGTTGTTCCAATCCGCGGTGATGTCACGGTGCTGATGGGCGCGGCAGAGATCACCGTGAGTGGCAATGACTTGAAGATAGAAGCAACACGAGTCAACATTGCACCGGGAATGCCCGGCGCCGATGCGTTCACGGTGCCACTGGAAATCTCTGCTCATTGCGACCTTGCATCGTTTGGCGGCATTCAGGGCGCTCTTGACCCCGACGACATGTGGCTGCAACGCTCGGTGGCCCTGGCATCCTGGGAAATTTCCGTTCGGATTCCAAAGGTGGACGCCCGCCCCACCGCCGATGGCACGCCCCGCCGTATTGAATTGCCGATTGAGGCTGCACGTGCGCTGGCGTTGGTTGGTGCGCGCAACTGGGCCGCGGATATTTCTGTCAGCGCGCAACGCCCGAAGGGATCCATCGCGCCAGACGGCTCAGCGATTGCCGCACCAATTGAACTGCGTGGAACGCTCACGCTCCTTGATGGCACCATTGAGAGCCCCGCATTCCCTTATCGCATGTCGGACGTCAGAGGGACCGTTGAAGTATCCAACGACCGTCTGGTGATGCGTGGAATTCAAGGGCGCGGCAGCGATCTGACCGCGTTCACTATCGATGGGGAAATCGAACTGGTTGGTGCGGATCCCGCATACAGCCTGCATCTCTTCGGTACAGATGTTTCGCTCGACCGCAAACTGGTGACCGCCATTCGCGGGGCGCCCGCGCGCATATTTGCCGCACTGCTTGCTGACGATGCGTGGAAGTCACTAAATGCCGCCGGAATCTTGGATGATTCCACCCGCCCCGGCGGGATCGTTGGTGTTGATCTCACCGTCAAGCATCCGCGCGACGGTGGTGAGCGCGTTGAAGTCACCGGGCCCATCAAACTGCAGGACGTGCGCGTGGTCCTTGATGCATTCCCGTATCCAATGCGTGCCAAGGGTGAGTTGTTGATCCTGGACGAACGCGTGGACTTTCTTCACGGTGGTATTGAAATCTCCACTCCCTCGGGTGGCCAGGGACTGGTGAGTGGTCACCTTGAAGTGCCGCGTCATAATGACACGCGCCTGGTTCGTAGTTTCTTGGACTTCAAAGTGGACGGCGAGAAAGTCACTCGCGCGCTGCTCGCTGCTATTCCAATCAGTTTCGAAGATCGCACCAATCGCCCCGTGGGTTGGCCGGGCGTGAAGTTCTCCCCGATTTCAGAGATCCTGCTGGAACTTGGATTGGAAGGAAGTATTTCCGCTACCGGCACCGTACTCACCCGCGCTGACGAATCCGACGCCGTGACTACCAACGTGCAAGTGAACGGTGGCGCCATACGTCCGACTGCTGCACTGGCAGGCGTACTCCGCGAAAACGGCTTGAGTTGGCCAGGCCGAATGACGCTCGATGACGTGCACGGTCTGATTGTCGCCAATGCAGGATACGTCACTGTTAGCAATGCCAAGGCACGCCACGGCGGTGGGACGGTCGCTGCGGAAGGCGGATTCGATCTTGAAAGCAAGGGCGGAACGCTGGAAATCACCCTGAATGATTTCCCGATTGAACGCGACCTGGTGCGTCTCACTGACGGACCCGAAGTAGCGCGCATCGAAGAGGGATGGGACGCACTCACGCCCGTGGGCAGCTTTGATGGCGAGGTCACTTGGAACCGCGATGCACTCGGCCAAGATACGTACGCGCATGTGCGGTTGGAATCGCTGACGGTGGCACAATCAGTGAAGCTCGACCCGGTGTGTGGTGACATGTACTTCCGTAACGGCGAACTGCGCCTAGACGGTGTGGACCTGCGCGGACCAGACACCGATGATTCACCGCTGCATATTGAAGCTGACGGCGTGATCTCCGGTCCCTCTCCTAACTTTCACGCCAGCATTGCCGCACTCTCTCTCATCAGTCCCTTGGTAGCCCGTGCGCTTGAAGCAACCGGTGCAACTGCCGCGCAGGATGTCATGCGCGACTGGCGCCTCCAAGGCGCTATTGATGCGCATCTCACGATGCCGGGGCGGAACGGAACCGATCAGTGGTCGGTGGCCTTGGAGCCATCATGGATCTCCGGCGAACGCGATGAACTTCCCTTCCATCTCCTGCGCCGCAGTGGATCGCTGATGATTGGTCCTTCCGGCGTGGTAGTGGATGAACTTGAGGTGTCGATCGACCATGGCACTGCCACCATCACGGGCGCATTGGCGTCGACTGAATCAAGCCTGTTTCTAGGTGAATTGCGAACCCGCGCCCTTGTGGCAGGGAATTCTGCAGACTTGCGCGCACTCATGCCGCCGGCAGCGCGCCGCGCGCTTGATCAGATTGAGTTTGACACGCAGGCGCCCATTTGGACGGACGCGATGCGGATCTTGATTGACACCCCGCGCACAGGAAGTCCGCTGGTGTCCATCATCGGCGACCTGAATATTTCGGACGCACGTTTCCAAGCTGGCATTGTCTTCGACCGCATTGATGGCGCGCTGAACTTTGACCTGACCACCAATGGTGGCCAACCCGCCGGCACCATTGGCTTGCAGTTTGATCAAGTGCACGCGATGGGTCGGCGCGCCACCACGATCGCGGCTGAATTGCTTTTTCATTCAGACAACTCGCAGGTGGAATTGTCTGACCTCAGCGCATCCATGTACGGCGGACGGATTGCCGCGTACGGATCGCTTGTTCCAGCAGAACAGTGGGACATGCATGTCAGTTGCAGCAACATTGGATTCGGTCGATACATTGCGGCGGGCATGCGGACTGCTGCTGCGGGCATCACCGAGGATAACGCAACGTCACCGCAATATTCCACTGATGACGGTCTGCTCCGTGGCCGGATCGACGTTGCAGGCACGCTGGGCGAGGAGCGTTCACGCCGCGGCTCTGGCAAGATTGCCGTGGTTGATGGCCGAATGATGGAGTTTCCACTCGGCTTGAGCATCCTGCAAGTGACTCAGTTGATGCTGCCACTGAACGCGTCCATGGAGCAAGCGGACATGGACTTTGAAATCGAAGATTCGCTGCTGCGACTACGCAAAATTGACCTTGCTTCTGGCACACTCCGACTGGAGGGCACTGGCGAAGTTCGGACCGACTCCGGCGCTTTGGCGCTTCGGTTTCGTAATCGCGGCAAGTTGCCACTCCTGAGCGACCTGTACGGCGTGGTCACCGACCAGTTCTTTGTGATCGATGTGGGCGGTACGATTCAGGATCCTCAACCACGGGTGACGCCGATTCCGGTGCTTGCCCCTGCCCCAACTGCAGAATCGATAACCGAAACACGATGACACGCAATTCTCCGCAGCACTCCCGCCCAGAGCCTTCCGACGAAACTGAACAGAACGGCTTTGGACCAGAGTTGGTTGCCATGATCGACCAGTTGGTTGAGTCCGCCGCCAAGGCAGCGCCTGGGGCGCATGCTTCACCACGGCGCAGTGCGCTGGTGGAAGACTTAGTCCGCACTTCGCTGCGCATTCTGGAGGACGGCTCTGATCTTGGGCAGGTGAAAGTCATGGAACGCGCCCTGCGTGAAATGCGCACTGCGTACCGGGTGTTTAACCGCTGGAAGCACGTGCGCAAGATCTCCATCTTTGGAAGTGCGCGGACTCCTGAGACCCATCCGGACTATGCCGCAGCGCGCGAGTTTGGTCGATTGATGGCCGCGGAGGGATGGATGGCCATCACTGGCGCTGGCATGGGAATCATGAAGGCCGGGCACGAAGGACCAAGCCGTGAATCGAGCTTTGGCCTTTCCATCCGCCTGCCATTTGAAACCAACGCCAACGACATCATCAAGGGCGACGCCAAACTCATCAATTTCAAATACTTCTTCACGCGCAAACTCATGTTCGTGAGTCACTCCGACGCCGTGGCCTGCTTCCCGGGCGGCTTTGGAACGATGGATGAGATCTTTGAAACACTCACCCTGATCCAGACGGGTAAGAGTCACCCCATGCCGGTGGTCTTGGTGGAGGGCGCTGGTCCGGACGGCAAACCTGGCAACTACTGGCAGCGCTGGCAGTCAGGCGTAGTCGACAATTTGGTGGAAGCGGGTTGGATCTCTCAAGAAGACACTTCGCTCTATGAGATTGCCTCAAGCCCTGCTGACGCAGTGAGTCGCATCATTCGTTTCTACCATCGCTATCACAGCTCTCGTTATATCGGCGACACATTTGTGGTTCGCGTGAAGCGCCCACTCTCCAAGCGCCAAGTGGAGCAAATGAATGATGAATTCAGCCATTTGGTGAAGAGCGGAACTGTTGATCAGCACATGGGACCACTTGAGGGTGAGGATGACCACGTACATCTCCCACGCGTCGCGTTCCATCACACCAAGCGTGGCTTTGGACATGTGCGCCGCTTCATCGATCGCATGAACGTCATGCCCGACGAGACTGACGCATGAGATCCGCGCGGCGCGTGCGATGCGCCCCACGCGCCGTCGCCGCAGCATTGACTGCCGTGCTACCGTTGTGCGGATGCACAGGTAACGGCGTATCCGCGACAAGCACTCCAGACGACCGTGGCTCGTTTGAGGCAACGCCGTTGCCAGAACAACTGGGCACCGGGCGCACCGTGGTTCAATCGCGAACCCGCATTGCACCTGGGCAAGTGGGCCTGGAAGTGCTGACCTGGCAGATCAGCGTTGACACCGAACAATTCAACCAAGCGATCGTCACCTACGGGGCGCCTGCTGTTGCAACGGCGGACGAGATGTCATTGAATTCCAACGGACTGATCCTCCGCGCGGTGAATGCCAACGAATTGGATTCGCTCCGCGATGCACTCGGCGGAAGCGCTCTGGAAATGCGCACGTGGCTTGGCACATCCACGGTGTGGCGGCCGCTCGTGAATGTTCCGATCGGCAGCGCCATGGTGGAAGTTGATGGCATTGCCCGCGAACGCTCCAGTACGCAGGCGCAACTCATGGCACGCACATGGCCCATGCTGATGGAGGACGGCGCATGCATTGCGGTTGAGATGGTGCCGCAACTTGCAACCGGTGCCGCGCAAGCAAGCGTCCTGCACAATGCGAATCAATTGGCAGGTGACGTGGTGCAGAGTTGCCATATGTCCTTAGAGCTACAGCGAGGCACTGCTTGGCTACTCACGTGTGACGCCAGCGGATTTGTAGAGACAGACGCCGAAGCTCCAGCCCGTGCTCGCGATGCCACCACGCTGATTGGTCCGCCCTCGCCTCATGCGGCGCCTGCGTCCGGAAAGATCGGCGCTCGCGTAGTGAACTTGGGTGCTGCCACCCTTCTTGCAGCGCCAGAGCGCCCGGGCGCACGCGCTCGACGTACGGTGTTAGTGATGATTCCACACCTTCCGGACAGTGCATTTCCAGTAGAAGATGCACCGAAGCCGATGGAACCTAGCAAGCAATGAAGCCCCGCCGCGCCAACGATGCCATGACCGAACCCAAGCCAGCGGCTCGCACCGATGGCCTCAACGGGGGTGGCGCTGACGGAACAACACCCAACGATCGCCCACGCGGAATGCGTGGACGACTGCGACGCCGCAAGGGTCGACCAATTCCGGGTCTCAAAGTCCTTCCCACCATGATGACCATGGCGAACCTGGTGTGCGGGTTTGCTGCCATTTATTACTCCGCGCGCGCCGGTGAAGGTGGCGGTCCCACTCCGTTTGGTTGGCATCCACTGACCGTTGCTGGCGTGTTGGTATTTCTTGGCATGGCCTTCGATGCGGTCGATGGATCGCTCGCGCGCCTCACGCATTCAACCAGCGATCTTGGTGCGCAACTTGATTCACTTGCCGACGTGGTGACCTTTGGTGTTGCGCCAGCCTTCATGATGTTGCGACTGGTGAGTTTGTATTACGGCCCAGGTGACGGCGCCACCATCCTTGGTCCCGATAGTGGCAACCTCTATCCGCGTTTGTGCTGGTCAATCGCCGCTATCTACATTTGCTGCACCGCACTGCGCTTGGCGCGTTTCAATGTTGAAACTTCCAGCGCTTCGGAAGATGCTCATCTCTGGTTTAAGGGGCTTCCATCACCAGGCGCTGGCGGTGCAGTGGCTAGCCTCACCCTGCTCCACCAACACTTGGTGCTGGTCACATGGAAAGCAGAATTGCCAGCTGGCTTTGGTTCCACCAGTTCGCTGTTCATTCCTGCGGCGACGCTGCTCTGCGCGTTCGCCATGGTGAGCCCAATGCGATACCCGCACTTTGTGAACCGCTACTTGAAGGGGCGCAAGTCACTGCCTGCCGTGGCTGCCATGCTGGTGGTGGTGGCGATCGGCGTGTGGTGGTTCCATGAAGCGCTTGCCATTGGCATGACGGGATACGCGCTGAGTGGCCCAATTGGCAGCTTGTTTCAGCGCCGTCCGCCGGCTGCTCCCGATGCTGCCTAGGATCAATTCCGTGTTGTTCAGTGCTCGCCGCGAGCGCCTTGGCCATCTACCGACCATGTTCCCATGAGTACCCTGCAAACCGCACCATCCGTTCCTGATTCTCGTGGCCGCTTTGGTCGCTTCGGCGGTCGCTATGTGCCAGAGACACTGGTGCCGGCACTGGAAGAACTTGAGGCCGCGTACCACGCCGCGATGGCGGATCCGTCTTTCAAGGCGGAGCTTGATGAATTGCTGCGCGACTTTGTGGGACGCGCCACGCCGCTGACGGAAGCGCCCCGCCTCACTACCCATGCGGGTGGCGCGCGCATTGTGTTGAAGCGCGAAGACCTTGCACATACCGGCGCACACAAGATCAACAACACCATGGGTCAGGCGCTCTTAGCCATGCGCATGGGTAAGAAGCGAATCATCGCTGAGACCGGCGCCGGCCAGCACGGCGTAGCCACCGCAACAGCGTGTGCGCACTTCGGTCTGCCCTGCGAGATTTACATGGGCGCAGAAGACATCCGCCGGCAGTCGCTCAATGTTTTCCGCATGCGGCTGATGGGCGCGAAGGTCAATGAAGTCACCACCGGGAGCCGCACGCTCAAGGACGCCACCAATGAGGCGATGCGTGACTGGATGGGCTCGGTGGGCGAGACCCACTACATCCTCGGCAGCGTGGTTGGACCACATCCGTTTCCGATGATCGTGCGTGATTTCCAGAGTGTGATCGGTCGCGAATGTCGGGCGCAATGCATCGAGCGCTACGGACGACTCCCAGACGCAGTGGTGGCATGCGTCGGCGGCGGTTCGAACGCGGCGGGCATCTTTGCGCCGTTTGTTGGGGATTCAAGCGTCAAGCTCGTGGGTGTTGAAGCTGGTGGTCGCGGGCCGAGTGCCGGCGATCACGCTGCGCCGCTCGCGCACGGGACGCCGGGCGTGCTGCACGGCTCGCTCAGTTATGTGCTGCAAGATCCGGCCGGGCAGACGGCTGATGTTCACAGTTGCAGCGCGGGACTGGACTATCCAGGAGTGGGGCCAGAGCACAGTCACTGGAAGGATTCCGGTCGGGTGCATTATGTGGCGGCTACGGATGCGGAGGCGCTTGATGCCTTCGACCTACTCGCCCGCACGGAGGGAATTATCCCGGCGCTTGAGACGAGCCATGCCGTTCATGCGGCGGTGGTGCTGGCGCGCACGATGCGCCCGGATGCCATTGTGGTGATCAACGTGAGCGGTCGCGGCGATAAGGACGTGAATGAAGTTATTCGCTTGCGCGGTGGCTGATACCGAGGGCGCAAGTTTCCATAAGAAGGCCGGGATCGACCGATATGCTGAATCACAGAGGGGCGGCGCACTGACGCGTCGCTGCGTGATTCCATGGAGCATCGCCCGATGAATCTGAAGTCAATCGTTGTACTGGTCACTGCCGCTTCGTTCGGCGCTGGAGCCTTCGCCCTTCCCGCCTGTACCTCATTCGACCGCGCACCGCGGGGGGCGCAGACGACTGCGTCGCTCGGCGCAGCCATCCAGGCCGCCGTGGATGCCAGCGGTCTGAAGAACGCAACCATCGGCGTGAGCGTGCGCGAGGTCGGATCCGGCGCCGCAGTTGCTGACATCAGTGGCGCACGGCTGATGACGCCTGCGAGCAACATGAAGGTGCTCACCACAGCTGCCGCACTGCGCGTGTTGGGCGCTGATTGGAAGTTCAGTACGCGGCTCGTGCGTAACGGCGATCGCCTGACGGTGATTGCTGACGGTGATCCGTCGCTTGGCGATCCAGAAATCTTGGATGAAATCATCCACACCGACGCAGCAGGCGTGAGGAAACAAGGTCTCACCACTGAGGAACTCATCGACATTTGGGCCGGGGCTGCCAAGCGCGCCGGCATGACGCAAGTGCGCGAACTGGTGGTTGATGACCGCATCTTTGACCGCGAGTTCACGCATCCCGGTTGGCCGGCGGATCAGCTCTCTAACTCGTATTGCGCCGAGATTGCCGGGCTGAATTTCAATGTCAACTTACTACAGGGACGTATGACTGCTGCGAGCAGCCGTCCCGAGATTTCCGCCTGGACGCCCGCCGCTCCGTGGCTAGAGGTGGACACAACCAAGGCCACTGCCACCAACGGCAAGAATTCCAAGCAGAGCATCTGGATCGGCCGCACGGATTCTCCATGGCGCTACACGCTGAACGGCAACATGAAGACCACGCCCGTGGAGCCCATTGCGGTGTGCGTTCATGACATGCCGACGTTCTTTGCGCGCTATGTCTCGGAGCGCATGCGCTTAGCGGGCGTGAATGTGGCGAACGCGCGCATTGCTACTGCTACCGACCCCGCCGCAAGTGCGAGCGGCGCAGTGCCCGGTGACACCGTCGGCCCGCCCATCACCACTGCCCTCGAGCGCGTGGTGAAGCAGTGCAACACGGAGAGTCAGAACTTGTATGCGGAAAGCCTCCTCAAGCGGATCGGCGCGAAGCGATCCGGGCAGAGCGGGACATGGGCGAACGGCGCGGCTGCAATTGCCGCAGAAGTTGATGCGGCGCTCGGAGCGGGCACCGCGGCGAAGGGCCTGGTGGTTTCAGACGGCAGCGGCCTTTGCAAGGAAGATCGCGTGGCACCAAACTTTATGACGGCGTGGCTGCGCGCCACCGCGAACGACGCAAAGATCAGCCAAGCATTCATCAACAGTCTGGCGGTTGCTGGTGTCAGCGGCACCGTACAGAAGCGATTCAAGGGGCTTGATACTGAGCATGTCTTTGTGCCGTGCAAGACGGGCTATATCAACGGCGTCAGCTGCCTCAGCGGCTTCGTTGGTCGCCCCGGCGAAACGCCGCGGTTTGCATTCAGCGTGCTCTGCAATGACCTCACCAAGGACAAGGATGGCGTGGGGAAGGCAAAGGCACTGCAGGAGAAGATTGTGATGATTCTGGCTGCGGGGATGTGATCGTCACACCGCCGCGCCCCACGGGTCAACAAGCGCCAGACCAGTGTCAGCAAAGTGA
>Ga0247834_1007849_pt1 | contig 11097 bp, 14 predicted proteins | sample LaCruzMarch2015__8_FD_187118 | JGI IMG/M metagenome (GOLD analysis project Ga0247834, IMG submission 187118) | Freshwater microbial communities from meromictic Lake La Cruz, Castile-La Mancha, Spain - LaCruzMarch2015_12m | ecosystem: Environmental > Aquatic > Freshwater > Lake | place: Spain... | reverse complement strand
GAGCTTGCGACGCTTCTGGGACGATGCAGACGCCGTGCTGAGATTGGTTGGCCGCCCCTGGCTGCGGGATCAAGCAAACGTTTCGTATCCGGGCTAAACTCCGATTAAATAGTCAGGATGGTATAAGTGGACTCAGGCAAAGGAGTTTCATACCGTTGTTCACCTTTAGCTGAAATCTTACGATCTTATCAAGTGAAAATCTTGAGAACCTCGCGTTCACCGCCCGCGCTCGTGACGCTATCGCTACAAACGATGTCTATTTGGTTGCGCCGTTCGATGGCGAAACCCGGCGTAAATCCTTGCCAAATACACAGCGGTCTCTGCTGATGTTAGCCGAACCACTCATCAAAGTTTACTGCGCCTGCTGGCGAAGGATTCGATGATCTGGAAAGGTGTTCTACAGCCTCCCGTTCGCCGCTGCGATACCACTAGCGATGGCATTGGCGAGCTTCTGCCGATGAGCGGGGCTGTTGCAGTTTGCGTATTCGCGCTTGTTACTGATGAAGCCGCATTCGACCAGCGCAGCGGTGCATCGCGTTTCACGAAGCACCTTGTAGTCCCTCAAGTGGATGCCCCGATTGGTGCCTGGAATGTTGCGATCCATGGCGGACTGAATGCTCTGGGCCAGCACCCGTCCACGGCTACTCCGGTAGTGGGTCTCGAAGCCTGAGATGCTGCGGTCTCGACTGGCATTGAAATGGATGCTGACAAAGATCGCGTTGCGGTAGCGATTGGCTTTGGCCGCGCGGTCGCTGAGTTCCACATAGACATCCGTGGTGCGCGTCATCACCACGTTGAAGCCCTTTGCTTTCAGCGCCGTCTGCAGGCGTTTGGCCACGTCTAAGCAGAAACGCTTTTCAGTGGTGCCATACCAGTAGCCACCTGGGTCCTTGCCACCATGCCCGGCATCAATGACGACCGTGGTGAATGCCTGCGCCGTCTGCAACGCCAACACGATCAGCAGTGTGATCATGCCAGCGAGGTGACGACGGCGACCGTTCATGGCACTAGCGGGGAATGATCAGGCTACGACCGTCGCGAATGCTATCGCTCTTCAAGCCATTGGCGCTCTTGATCTTGGCCACGCTGGAACCGTATTTCCGAGCGATGCTCCACAGCGAGTCCCCCGACTTCACCGTATGGCGACGAGACGACGAACCGCTGCTCTTGCTTTTGCTGGCGGTCGTCTTCTTCGTGCTGCTGGTAGGCTTCCTGGATGACGAACTGCTGCTGCGGCGCGGGGTCGAGCTACGGTAGTCGGAAGGCCCTGCCGAGCTGCTGCCCTCCGCCGCCCAGGCGGTGACATAATCCCCGTCGCTATCGAAGGGATAGTCCGCACGCGCCATGCCGTGGGACGGCGTGCGAGCGGAACCGTTCAAATTGATCGTCGGCAGATTGCTGGGCACGCCACTGATCCTGGGCGAGGACGTGCAGGCGTTCAGCGTGAGGGCAATCGCCACGACAAACGCGGCGCGGGCGAGACGAGTCTGGCAGGAGGTCATGGTGGGCAAGATGGAGGCTTACGGGGCTTCAGGCTTGTGGAAGCGGCAGATGACTTGGGTCACCACACCTTTGTCCAGGAGCACGGTGCGCTCGTGGTAATACTCGGCCCCGCTGACAGGCACAGAGTAGGACCACTTGGCATCGTTGTTGTGGCGCTCAAGGGGAAGCCCCACCAATTCAAACACATCGCGCCCCGTCATCCCTGGGGTGATCTTGCGGAAATTGCGCTCTTCGAACTTCAAGGCCTGAAACTTGGTCTCGGACTTGCCCACGGCTTTGAGCACTTCTAACGACTCATTGAAGTCATAGCCGTAGTTTGCCGAGATGTAGAGCGTCATGAACAAAGGAGCGCAAAGGAGCGCGACGGGAACGAGGAAAAATCGTTTTTTCATAGGCGTGGGTGGCAGTGATGCTGACAGCAGGCAAACGGAATTCAACTCTGTTCACAACAAGCCCAACGCGCGGCGAGGATTCGTATCCAACAACATGCTCAGCTCGGCCTGCGACAAGCCAAGCGCGCCCAGGGCATTGGCCGTGATGCGTGGCACGGTGACGGTGGAGCCGACGAAATGCGAGCCATCAGGCGAGCGTGCGACAAGGTCGTCACCAATCACGATATCCCAGCCCGCGAGCGTGTAGTTGCCTGGGCCAAGACGAGCCGCCGAGATGGCGTCCGTGACGAAGATGCTGCGCTCGACACCCGCAGCCCGCAGGTAGTTCTTCAAAGCGAAGAAGTCCACATGCACGCCGTCCGGGATGAAGCAGAGCCAAAGCCTATCGCGCAGTGCCAGCGCCCGTTGGATGATGTTGTCATGCCGGTGCATCTGCATGGGGCAACCGTTGCCCACATGCGTGAACATGCTGACGCCATTGTCCGTCGCGGCCTTCAGCGTGTCGTAGCTAGGATTGCAATGGCCCGCCGAGACCACGATCCCCTGCCCTGCGAGCCAAGCAGTGGTCTGGAATCCATCGTCGCACTCGGGGGCCAGGGTCACCAACTTGGCCAAGCCCTGAGCCGCATCGACCAAACGCTTCGCATCCTCCACCGTGCCCGGCTTGACGCACTGCGGCGGATGCGCCCCCACATAGCCCTTCTCGCCATTGATGAACGGCCCTTCAATGTGGATGCCCGCGATGACTTCCTGGGCCAGCGGATCCCGTTCCCGCAGGTCCGCCAGGGTCTTCATGCGAAGCTGCAAATTCTCAATTGTATCGGTGATGAAGGTCGCAAAAATCTGCGAGCACCCGTCCGCTCGCAAGCACTCGCAGGCATGATGCAAGGCCTCAGCCGTGAGGCCATCGCGATTGAAGTCAGTGCCAGCGTAGCCGTTTACTTGCAGGTCGAGGGGAGACATGGGTGCGGAGGAGAAAATTCACCCACAGCCTGCCTCCGCTAGATGGTCTGCGCCAAGCCTGAAATGACCGGAACGCATACTTTCGCTACCTGGAAACTAATGGGCCTTCCCCACGCCCTGCGTGAGCCGATCGATCCAGGCGAGCGCAATCGCTGAGGCCACGAAGGTGATGTGAATGATGACCTGCCACATCATGGTCTCGCCTTCCATCTTCTCAGCGTTGATGAAGGTCTTCAGCAGATGGATCGACGAGATGCCGATCAGCGCCATAGCGAGCTTCACTTTAAGCACGCCTGCATTCACATGTGAGAGCCACTCCGGCTGATCGGGGTGACCTTCGAGATTCAGACGTGAGACGAAGGTCTCGTAACCGCCGATAATGACCATGATAAGTAGGTTCGCAATCATGACCACGTCGATCAAGCCCAGCACGCTGAGCATTACCAGTGTTTCGGTGTTGGTCGTGGGGTCGGCTGGAGCGTGCCCCAGCAGCGCCAGATCAAACAGGTGCCATAACTCTACCATGAAGCGCCAGACATAAACGCACTGCGCAACGATCAATCCCAGATAAAGCGGAGCCTGGAGCCATCGACTGAGGAAGATGAAACCACCGAGGTAGCGGACGAAAGTAGAGGGCGTGGGAGGCATGGAAGGACTAGCTGGTGCGGTGCTTGGCATACGCTTCGATAATACGCTGAACGACGGGCAATCGGACGACATCGACGCTGGCAAAGTGGATGAACTTCACCCCCTGCACGTCTTGCAGAGCCTGGATCGCTTCTACAATGCCGGATTTCATGCCGCGACGCAGATCGCACTGCGAGGGATCGCCCGTGACCACACAGCGAGAGCCCACGCCAAGACGCGTGAGGAACATGAACATCTGCTCAGCGGTCGTGTTCTGCGCTTCGTCCAGGATGATGAAGGCATTCTTCAATGTGCGACCGCGCATATAGGCGAGTGGTGCAATCTCGATGAAGCCACGCTCAATCAAGCGCTCGGCCTCCTCGGCTTCCATCAAGTCATAAAGCGCGTCATAGAGCGGCCGCAGATACGGGAAGATCTTCTCCTTCAAGTCGCCCGGCAAGAAACCCAAAGCTTCGCCGGCTTCGACAGCGGGACGTGTCAAAACCAGACGCTGCACCGTCTTGTCGCGCAGGCATTGCAAGGCCTGCGCCATAGCGAGAAAGGTCTTGCCGGTGCCAGCAGGGCCGACACCGAAGACGACCTCGTGCTGCTTCATTGCCTGCAAGTATTCGATCTGGCCCTGAGTCTTGGCGAGCACGGGCGGACGGCGTGATGAGCCTAGCAGCTTCAAGCTCATGAGAGCTTGTCCGGCTTCCTTGCCCCGTGCTTCTTGCACAGACTTGATGAGCAAGTTGAAAGTCGAGGCACTGATCTCATTACCTTGCCGATGCATGGACTCGACCTGCCTCAGGACATCACGCGCAGCGCCCACACCGGCCTCATGACCTTCCAGCTTCACCCAGCCATCGCGGCTGGTGATGTGGATCGTGAAGGCCTCTCCCAAGGCTCGCAGGAGATTCGTATTCTGCGCCGTGATGGCCTGCAAAAGCGCAGGCGTTTCGTATTGAATGGTTTCGGAAGGCACTGCTGAGTTGAGAGATGATGGTTGAGAGTTGATAGCCTGAGCAGGCACACATCCAAATGTTGCAGTCGATCAAAGATCAACTCAATGCGATCACCGTCATCAATGCCTCCCCATCGCTGCCTTCACGAAGCCGAAAAAGATCGGATGTGGGTGATTGGGCTTGCTCAGGAACTCGGGGTGGAACTGGCAGGCGACAAAGAAGGGATGGCCCTTGATCTCGACTAGCTCGGCCAGCTTGCCATCGGGAGAACTGCCGGACAGGGTGAGGCCCTTGGCTTCGAGTTGGTCTTTGTATTCAGGATTGAACTCGTAGCGATGACGATGGCGCTCGGTGATGGTCGCGCTGTGGTAGAGTTCGAAGGCCTTGGTGCCGGGCTCGATATCAGTGACCCAGGTACCAAGGCGCATGGTGCCGCCCTTGTCCACGATCTCGTGCTGATCGTCCATGAGTGTGATGACGGGGTGCGGGCTGAGCGCGTCGAACTCCGTGCTGTTGGCACCTTTCAAACCCGCGACGTTCCGAGCAAACTCGATGACAGCGATCTGCATCCCGAGACAGATACCAAAATAGGGCACCTTCTGCTCGCGAGCGTAGCGCGCAGCGATGACTTTCCCCTCAATGCCACGTTCGCCGAAACCACCGGGCACCAGGATGCCCTGCAAGCCTGCGAGATAGAGTTCAGGCCCCGCTTTCTCAATGCTTTCGCTGTCCACCTTGATCAGCTCAACCTTGCAGTCGTTGGCAGCTCCTGCGTGGGTCAGCGCTTCGTAGATGCTCTTGTAGGCGTCGTTGAGTTCGATGTATTTGCCCACCACACCGATGCGCACATGATGGGTGGGGCTGATGACGCGCTGCACGAAATTGCGCCACCGAGTCAGGTCGGGCTGCGGGGCTTCAATGTTTAGCAAGCGGCATACGTAATCATCCAGGCGCTCCTCGTGCAGCTTGAGCGGCACTTCATAGATCGTGTGCTTCACGTCGCGAGCTTCGATCACGCCTTCGATCGGCACGTTGCAGTGCATGGATAGCTTATGCCGCAGGTCCGGCTCCAGCGGATACTCGGTGCGGCACAGGATGATGTGCGGGACGATACCGATCTCGCGCAGCTTGGCGATGCTCTGCTGAGTGGGCTTGGTCTTCAGCTCGCCCGCAGCGCGGATATAGGGCACGAGCGAGGTGTGGATGAACAACACGTTTCCCTGGCCCACTTCGAGGGCGAACTGACGAATGGCTTCCAGGAAGGGCAATCCCTCAATGTCGCCCACGGTGCCTCCGATCTCGGTGATGATCACGCCATCGCCCATCTTCTCGGCGACTGCTCGGATGCGCTCCTTGATCTCATTCGTGATGTGCGGGATCACCTGCACGGTATTGCCGAGATACTTGCCCTCACGCTCCTTGGTCAGCACGCTCAGGTAAACCTGGCCACTGGTCAGATTGTTCATGCGCGACAGGTTCGTGCTGGTGAAGCGCTCATAGTGCCCCAAGTCCAAGTCCGTCTCCGCACCATCGTCGAGCACATACACCTCGCCATGCTGGAAGGGGCTCATCGTGCCAGGATCGACATTCAGATACGGGTCAAATTTCTGCATGATGACCTTCACGCCACGATGCTCCAGCAGGGTGCCCAGGGACGCAGCGGCCAAGCCCTTACCAAGGGAACTGACGACGCCGCCGGTAACGAAGATGAATTTGGTCATGAGGGAAGAGATAAGGGGTAAGAGAAATGGGACAAGGAGTGAAGCTCAAGTTTTTGCTGCGAGTAGCTTTTCCACCGCCCTTGCCTGCTCAAAGGTATCGACGCCAGGCGACAGATCGCTGGTCATGACAACTCGGATGCGGGCTCCATTCTCCAGGGCGCGCAGTTGTTCCAGAGACTCGGTCATCTCCAGCATGGATGGCGGCCACGCTATAAATCGGTAGAGGAAATCACGGCGAAAACCGTAGATGCCCAGGTGGCGCTTGTGCAGCGTGCGTGGGTCGGTATTGCGGACGAAGGGCAGGGTGCTGCGGCTGAAGCAGAGCGCGTCACCATGCACGTCGGTCACCACTTTGACCACATTGGCGTCGGTCACCTGATCGGCGTCATGGATCATGACAGCCGCCGTGATCATGGGAATGCTCGTCTCAGCCCGAAGAGTCACCGCCAACTCGTCGATCAGAGCAGGCGAGATCAGCGGCTCATCGCCCTGCACGTTGATGATGATATCGTGATCCGGGAAGGACTGCGCAGCCTCCGCGATGCGGTCCGTGCCTGAAGGGTGTGCGGGATCGGTCAGCACCGCGCGGGCACCGAAACTCTGGGCGCTTTCCACGATGCGTTCATCGTCTGTGGCAATGATGATGTCATCAACCCGGCGACAGTCCTGGCAGCGCTCCCAGACGTGCTGAACAAGGGGCTTACCCGCGATGAGATGGAGCGGCTTGCCGGGGAATCGGGTCGAGCCCCAGCGAGCAGGGATGGCGACGAGGGTGCGGGTGTTAGTGGTCAACGGCAAGGCTCTGGTTTATCCCCTGTGAAGCGATTTGGAAGGGCGCGCAAACAGTTTCTTGATGGGCACTATTCCCACCCTGCGAAAGGCCGGATAATGCTTGCGACTTTCGGCGTTGTGGCGTTTCGTTGCTCTCGCTGTCAATGCTGAAAACCCAGTTCCTTATGTTCCCTCTGCCCACCCTACGTTCGCTTGGTCTTCTGTCCCTCGTCAGCCTCTTTGCTGTGAACCTCCACGCCCAAGGAGGAGCCACGGAGGTCATCGAAATCACCAGCGCCAAGAATTTCCCCGGTTATGTCGTCGATGACGTGGTGGTGCCTGTGCCCAGCGAAATCTTCTCTGTCCTGGACAAGTTGGGAGAGCCCAACTGGCGCCAGGAACTGCGCAGTGTGAAAACGCCCGACACCACGGACCGCACCCAGCTTTCCCTCATCTTTGGAACCGTGGTGGCGGAAGGTTTCGTGGCCGTGCAGGCCCAGGACAAGAAGACCGTCGAGGATATTGGCCGCGAGGTCATCGACCTCTCGAAGAGCCTCGGCATCCATAAGTCGGTCCTGCCCCACGCCCAGAGCATCCTCGACGCCGCCGACCGCAACGATTGGCCAGCGATCCGTAAGGAGTTCGACCTGACCCAAAAGACCGTCCGCGACACCATGGAAAAGATGAAGGACAACGACCTCGCCCAGTGCGTGAGCGTTGGTGGTTGGCTGCGAGGCACAGCCGCTGTGACTTCGGTGGTGACCAAGAATTACTCCGCTGACCGCGCGGAACTCCTCCAGCAGCCCATGCTCGTCGATCACTTCGTCGGCAGCATTGAGAAGATGTCCGTCAGCATCAAGAAGCACGAAACGGTCAAGGCCGTGGGCGAAGGCCTGAAGAGCATCCAGGCCATCATGGAAAAGAGCGGCGAAGCCTTCACTGCTGACGGCGTGAGCAGTATTGGCAAGACCTGCAAGGACCTGCTAGAACTGATTGAAGGCAAAGCTAAATAGTCATTTCGCACCGCGCGCCAGACCTGAATTTTCCCATCTCGCCATGAAGCACCTCACTCTCCTGCTTGCCCTCGCTCTGACCTTGTTGCCTGGTCAGTCGCACGCCTCCGTGGACGACGCCCACAGCTTCGCCATGGAAGCCGCTACCCCGTTCGTCAGCGAAGGATTCATCGTTCGCGAAGACTACTGGAACGGCGAAGTGAAGTCTGGCCAAAAGCTCATGGTCAAGCACCAGCTCTTCAAAGGTAACGAGTATGCCTTTTGGCTGGGCACCGCAAATGAGGACTGCAAGCTTGAGATCGAGGTGCTCGACGAGAAGGGCAACAAGATCCACATCACGCCCAAGATCGGCATAGGCCCTACCTTTACCTCCGTGCGGGTGAACCCACCGAAAACCGGCACGTATGCCGTGGTCTTCTCCGTCGCGTCCAAGACCGAAAAAGGCGTCTTCTGGGCGCTAGCCTACGGGTATCGTTGAATTTTGGATTCCTGATCCAGAATTCTCGATTCCTCATTGGGGTGTCGGCATCCAACGCGTCCGCTAATTTTGCTCTTGGCGAAGGAGTAGCTTCCGCTACAAACCTATCCTCAACTCTGTCTTCACCTCCCGAAATCAGGAATCTCAAATCAAGTCTTATGCCCAAGATCACAACCAACGGAATCGAAATGAACTACCAGGAGCGCGGCTCCGGTGAACCCCTCATCTGCATCATGGGCGTCACGGCCCCAGGCGGCGTGTGGGAAGCCCATGCTGCGGAGTGGTCCAAGCACTTCCGCTGCATCCTCGGTGACAACCGTGGCGTGGGCGAGACCGACAAGCCCGCAGGCCCCTACACCACTGACATGATGGCCGACGATTACGCCGGACTCATGGACGTGCTGGGCATCAAGAAAGCCCGCGTCGTGGGCTGCTCGCTCGGCTCCGTCATCGCTCAAAAGCTCGCGCTTCGTCACCCAGACAAAGTTCAGTCAGCTATTCTTATGTGCACCTGGGCTCGTCAGGATCGCTTTGGACTTTACACATGGCAGCATCTCATGAAAGCGAAGGCCGACATGCGCCCGGAAGACTTCATGCAGTGGATTCAGATGCTCATCTTCACCAAGCCTTGGTTCGATAATGACGACTGCTGGGCCAACATGCAGCAGGGCCTCAAGGATGCCGCGACCAACCCGGCCCCGCAGCCTCTCCACGCGACCGAAGCACAAGCCGCTGCGGCCATCACGCACAACACGCTGAACGAGCTGAAGAACATCCAGTGCCCGGTGCTCGTCATCGGCGGCAAGAATGACACCTTCACGCCGAAATGGATGAGCGAAGAAGTCGCCGCTGGCATCCCTAACAGCGACCTGCACCTCTACGACGACGCCGGTCACGCCTTCCACTGGGAGCAGCTCGCCGACTTCAATCCGCGCACCACGGAGTGGCTGCTCAAGCATTAATCCGACAACCCACTGTGCAACAGCCGGTGATTGGTGGACCACGCGTCCTCTCATCACCGGTTTCGTTTTCTCGCTTGCAGTCACGCCCGCTGAACGCTTCCTAAACCAATGAACAACACCCGCTCGGTCTGGCTCCCCATCAGCATCGCTGCCTTGGCTATGGCTTGGCGCATGGCTAAGTTGCATTTTGGCCTGCACGATACACTAGCGAATTTCGCCCCCTGGATGGCGCTGGCCTTTGCGGGCAGCATGGTCATGCCAAAGCAGGTGCCCTTCTGGCTGTGGCCTGCGGTCATGCTCGGCGGCGACATGTTGGTGCATCCCCAAGACATCAGTGGCATGTGGCTCGTGTATGCCTGCTTCGCCATCGCAGCCCTGACAGGCAGCGCTTTGCGGTCAAAACGCAGCGTGGCCAGCCTCTTCGGCGGCACCTTGGTTTGCTCGCTGGGCTTCTACCTGGTTACCAGCTCTCAAGCTTGGTGGATGAATCCCATCTATGCCAAGTCCGCCGCCGGCTGGTTGCAAGCTCTGACCATCGGCGATCCCTCCTGGCAGCCCCAGGCATGGGTCTTTGCCATGCGCTCTCTGCTGAGCGATCTCGGATTCAGCCTGCTGTTGGTCATCGCCTACAATGGCGAGGCCAGCATGCGTCAGGCTGTTCCGATGCGCTTGGCTGCCTAACGGGTCTGCACTTCGGTGACATACTCGCGAACCGCACGCAGTGTCTCGCCAGCGACATCCGCACGTGCTTTGGCAAACGGCGGCCGGAACCACGGAAAGCTACCGGCCAGATCCGGCGTGACCAGCACTTGGCCGTCGCAATCCGGACCGGCACCAATGCCAATGGTGCTCATTTTCACTCGCTGCGTGATCTCCGCCGCAACGGCTGGCACCATGCTTTCCAGCACCACAGCGCTTGCACCGGCTGCGTCCAAAGCCAGAGCGTCATCGATCAAGTGCTGCACGGACTCTGGCGTCTTGCCCTTCTTCTTGTAACCACCTTCCTCGACCACACTCTGCGGCAACATGCCGATGTGGCCAATGAAGGGAATGCCAGCCGCAATGATCGCCTTCACCTGCGCGATCATGCTGACGCCGCCTTCCAGTTTCACCGCTTGGGCACCAGCTTCCATCAGCCGACGTGCATTCGACACCGCGTCATCGACCGTCATGTAACTATGAAACGGCAAGTCGGCGATCACCGGGGCGCGCGTCTTTGCACGCACGACGGCCCGCACGTGATGCAGCATGTCCTCCATCGTCACACCCGTCGTGTCGGGCAGCCCCAGCACCACCATGCCCAGCGAATCGCCCACCAGCAAGAGATCAACCCCCGCATCGTCGAGCAAGCGCGCGGTCGGGTAATCATAGGCCGTCAGCACGGCTAGCTTGGGGCCGTGCTGTTTGCGTGCCGTAAGGTCGTTCAATGAGGTAAGCATGGGCACTGACACTGGCATCACCACTCGCGCGCCACAAGCCGCACTGCACCATCATCCTCTTGAAGTATTGCCACCAGCTCCGCCACTGTCTTCCCCTGCCCCGGCACGATTAATTCTGGGCGGATATCAGCCAGCGGTTGCAGGACAAAGCGGCGCAGATGCAGACGTGGATGAGGAACGGTCAGCACATCGTCGTCAATGATCTGATCCCCCGCGTAGAGGATGTCTAAGTCCAGCGGACGCGGCGAGTTGCGCTCGCGTTG
>Ga0247834_1007827_pt1 | contig 11139 bp, 10 predicted proteins | sample LaCruzMarch2015__8_FD_187118 | JGI IMG/M metagenome (GOLD analysis project Ga0247834, IMG submission 187118) | Freshwater microbial communities from meromictic Lake La Cruz, Castile-La Mancha, Spain - LaCruzMarch2015_12m | ecosystem: Environmental > Aquatic > Freshwater > Lake | place: Spain... | reverse complement strand
CCAGGCCATCAACGCCACCAAGATCAACGAACGCACCGAAGTTAACGATGCTGGAAACCACACCATTGCGAATCTGGCCGCGCTGAAGTTGATTAAGGAAGGTTTGGCGAACCTGGCTCTGGGTCTTCTCAAGGTAGGCACGACGAGAAAGAACAACGTTATTACGGTTCTTGTCCAACTCAATGATTTTAGCCTCGAGTACCTTGCCAATATATGGCTGCAGGTCACGAACGCGACGCATTTCCACCAAAGATGCTGGCAGGAAGCCTCGAAGGCCGATATCGACGATCAGACCACCCTTGACAACTTCAATAACCAAACCTTCGACGACGCCATCTTCCTCTTTGATTTTTTCGATAGTACCCCATGCGCGCTCGTACTGTGCACGCTTCTTGGAGAGAATCAATCGACCCTCTTTGTCCTCTTTCGTGAGGACGAGTGCTTCAACGCTGTCGCCAACACTGACCACTTCGCTGGGGTCAACGTCATGCTTAATGGATAGTTCGCGGGAAGGGATTACACCTTCGGTTTTGTAGCCGATATCAAGGAGAACTTCGTCTCGATCGACCTTGACAACAATTCCTTCGACGAGGTCTCCGTCATTGAAGTATTTGATTGTTGCGTCAATTGCTGCGAGGAAATCCTCTGCGGATCCGATGTCGTTGATTGCGACCTGTGGCGCTATTGCAGTGATGGTTGGGGTTGTCATGGAGAAAATGGCTCCGGTGGATTAGATGTTGTGGGTGCCTCAACGCCGTTTTGTGAGGATTCTAGGTCTGATCCTCGAGCGCCTGAGGCCACTGGAGCCTAATGCTTCACATTTCCTCAATGTGCGGCGGCATCCCAATTGGGTCCGGTGCCGACATTTACGTCTAGGGGAACGAGCAGCGATGCAGCCGAACTCATGTTTTCTCGCACAAGCGCACTAACTTGCTCCTTTTCACCCTTTGCAACCTCAAGCACGAGCTCATCGTGGACTTGAAGGAGAAGCCGGGATTTCAGTTGAGCCACTCGGAGGGCTTGATCAACCTTGAGCATTGCTATTTTCACGATGTCGGCGGCACTTCCCTGAATGGGCGCGTTGAGCGCCATTCGCTCGGCAATCTCGCGTCGCTGCCGATTGTCACTGACCAGATCTGGCAGCTTGCGGCGTCTACCGTACATGGTTTCCGTGTATAGCTTGCTCCGAGCAATTTCGACCACTTCTGCGAGGTATGACCGGATGCCACCAAACCTGCGGAAATAGTCGTCCATCATGATGCGAGCATCTTCGGTCGAGATGTCAAGTTGTGCCGCAAGCCCGTAGGGAGACAGCCCATATGCCAGTCCATAGGACATTGCTTTGATCTGCCGCCGCATATCGGGCGTGACTTCGTTGACGTCGAACACTTTTCGAGCCACAGTGTCATGGAGATCCTCACCCGATTTGAAAGCTTCAATCAATGCTTCATCATGGGAAAGATGCGCCATGATGCGCAACTCAATTTGACTGTAATCGGCGGTGAGCAGGCATTCGTAACCTTCGCCAACAATGAATGCAGCTCGAATACGGCGCCCAGCATGAGTACGCACAGGTATGTTTTGCAGGTTGGGGTCTATCGACGATAAACGACCGGTGGCTGCAACCGTTTGGCGAAAAGTGGTGTGGATCCGACCATGTGAATCAACGAGCGGAATGAGACCCTCAACCGTTTGGCGCAGTTTTGAATCTTCGCGCCACTTCAACAGATGTTCAAGAAGTGGGTCTTTCGTTTGTGCATACAGATTCGCGAGCGCTTCCGCATCAGTGGTGAACCCAGTTTTAATCTTTTTTGTCTTCGGCAAACCTCTTTCAATAAAAAGCACTTCCTGTAATTGCTTGGGAGATGCCAAATTAAATTGGTGCCCTACTAAATCAAAACTTGCGGTTTCAGCCGAACGCATCTGGTCGCCAAATTCAACGGAAAGACTTGCAAGCGATTTTGTATCCACCGCAATACCGACATGCTCCATCTGGGCTAGTGAGACCTCCGTTGGAATCTCCATGTCTATCAAAAGTGGCATTAACTGAAGCTCTTCAAGCTTCACTGACAGCGCCAAACCCAATTCCCAGATGACTTGAGCTTCCTGGCCCAATGTTGCGCTCGAATCACCTTCGCCGAACATGGAGAGTTGATCATCAGGCTCATCTAAGGTGCGACCAAGTTCGCGTTGCACGAGATCTGCCAATTCATATGACCTTTGTCCGGGATCGATCAGGTAGCCTGCCAGCGCTGTGTCCATGTGGATCTCAATGTCGGACACGTCTATTCCGAAAGCTGCTAAAGCCCAAAGGAATGACTTTCCGTTATGAAGAGTTTTTTCGTTGGGGCAAGATGCGAGCCACAACATGAGCTTCGCCAATTCTGCTGCTGGGATTGACTGCAGCACGTGAATCTGCATGCTTGAGCAAACGGCCAACGCAGATATCGTTCCTGAGCCTCGAGCGAAATCGCCCTGAACAGCAATTGCCACAGGCCCTTCCAAGGTGATTAGTTCCTCAACGACGGCATTGGGGATTACCTGACGATCAATGACTTCCGCCGTGACACTCTTCGCGGCAGGCCGCTCTTCGCTCCCAACAGGGGAAATGGCTCCCGGTAACTTCTCGACTCTGCTTCGCAAGGCAGTAAATTGTAATGTGTCAAAAAGCTGGTGTACGTTAGACAGAGTGAACGATTTTCGGTCAAGTTGATCCACCGTGAGTTCGAGTGGAACATCACGCAGGAGTTCGGTGATCCGCCGGTTTAGCAAAGCCTGAGCGAGGTTCTCGCGAAGGGAGTCCCCTACCTTTCCGCCAACCTTGTCGGCCTGATCAACCAATGCACTCAAACTTCCATATTCATTGATCCATTTTTGGGCGGTTTTTTCGCCAACTCCGGGGATACCAGGAAGGTTGTCACTTGGATCGCCACGCAAGGCCGCGAAATCTGGGTACTGCGTCGGGGTCAATTGATACTTTTCCTCGATGGCGGCCTCCGTCATCACCGCAAGGTCAGAAACGCCCTTCTTGGGATAGAGAACCGTCACCGATGGTGTGACAAGCGCAAATGAATCCCGATCCCCTGTTACTATCTCGGTGTCAAACCCCGCCGCGCTTGCTTGGGTCGCCAGGGTTGCGATGAGGTCATCGGCCTCATATCCATCTTTTTCCAAGCGCTGAATCGACATTGCATCTAAAACTTCTTTGATTAACTCAACTTGACCTTTGAATTCCTCCGGTGACTTGGAACGGGTTGCCTTGTATTCGGGAAACATTTCAGTCCTAAAACTTTTGCGAGAAACGTCAAAGGCAACCGCAACGTGTGTGGGGTTGTAATCCTTGAGCAAGTTGATCATCATGGAGGTGAACCCATAGACGGCATTGGTCGGTTGACCCGTGCTCGTTGAGAAGTTTTCAGCGGGTAAGGCGAAAAAGGCCCGATAGGCCATTGAATGTCCATCGATAAGTAGGAGTCGCTTGGCCGCCATCTTCAGATACTAGTTGCTCGAATGCGCAATAGGATTGTTTACTATGTCAAACATGAACGATCTACAGTCGACGGATGTAACAGCCGAAGTTCGCTCATTTGGAATGGGCGCCCTCGGTGAGCGAATGGGGATCGACATTGTGAGTGCCACAATTGATTCACAAGGCTTGGCAACCATTACTGGCACCATGCCGGTGGAAGGTAATACTCAACCCTATGGACTACTACATGGTGGAGCGAGCGCAGTTCTCGCAGAGACCCTGGGCTCAATCGCCTCGGCAATCACCGCACATCGGCGACTTGGACTGGGGGCTCTCGTTGTTGGAATTGACTTGAACTGCACCCACCACAAGTCAGCCCGGGACGGAATTGTGACCGGCGTCGCCCATATGGTCAGTGCCGGAAACACCATGCTGTGCAGTGAAATTGTGATCACCAATTCTCAGGGTGAGCGGATTTGTACTTCTCGGCTGACCGCAATGGCCCGCAAGCCTCGGCCCTGAAGCAATTTCACAGAACTTACTCGCGGGTAACAAACAAATTTCAATCAGGGATACCCCCGCACAAGGTCGACAAATGGCGGTAGGGTTCTCCAATCCCGTGGGTCGTGAGGTCCACGCTAAGGAGCAGTTTGTCGTTCACGCAGTGATAACGGTGTTTGCAGTGGTAATTGAGGAACAGCAGGTTGACAAGAGACCCGGAGGTAGCCACACGTGCTTAGACGCGTACGACTCGCACTGGGGGTACTTCTTCTCGCAACCTTGGCTTTTCTAGTCTCCGGTGGTCTCTCCCCCGTTCATGCCGCTGAAACAACCATTACTGGAACCCTGACTACCCCCGGGGGAGTTGCAGTCTCAGGGGTTGTCGTAACCGCTACCGGTCCCGACGGTGTAATCGCGTCGGGTACTTCTGATGAGAAGGGAGTCTTCGTTGTCCCACTCACCGCAGGTGGCACCTACACGGTAGAGATTGATGTAGGCACCCTCCCAGAGGGAATTACCTTGAACAATGAGGCCGATGCCAGTAGATCACTCCTCGTACTCGGCGGTGAGAAAAGAATCATCATTGGACTATCCGAAGGTGGAGAGTCAGGAATAGTTGCGGAAGCATCGGGTACGGGTGAGCGGGTCGCTCAACTTTTTCTCGACGGGATCCTCTATGGGTTGGTAATCGCCCTAGGAGCCGTAGGTTTGAACCTGGTTTTTGGCACAACAGGTTTGACCAACTTTTCCCACGGCGAGCTCCTCACCTTGGGTGCATTCACCGCTCTAGCATTCAATACAGCAGGTCTGAACATTATTATCGCTGCTCCAATTGCCATTATTTTTGCAGCCCTGGTTTATGGATGGGGTCAAAACCGCATCCTGTGGAGACCCCTGCGTAGGCGCAAGACCGGTCTCATCGCTGCCATGATCGTCAGTATTGGGTTAGCCATCCTACTTCGATACACACTCGTCCTCTTTTTCGGTGGTGCTCCACAAAGCTACCAGCAGTTCGCCGGACAAGCCGGAATCACTATAGGCCCGTTCAACACCACCCCAAAAGCGCTCATTCTGGGGGCACTGGCCATTGTCGCTCTCGCCGCAACCGTGATCTGGCTGCAGCGATCGCGAATTGGAAAGGCCACCCGAGCGGTATCTGATAACCCTGCACTCGCATCGGCCACAGGAATTGATGTGGAGCGCGTTATATCTGTGGTCTGGATCATTGGTGCGGGTCTTGCAGCCTTTGCGGGTATCTACCTTGGCTTGACTCAAAACACTGTCTGGAATATGGGGCAGCGAATTCTGCTCGTGCTATTCGCGGCAGTTATTTTGGGCGGTTTGGGAACTATCTATGGCGCAATTGTTGGCGCAATGGTCGTAGGTATTTTCATCCAGATGACCACCTTGTTCATCCCCACTGAAATGAAGACGGTGGGAGCCCTTTTCTTGATGATTCTCATACTCTTGGTACGGCCTCAAGGCTTGCTTGGACGAAAAGAAAGGGTGGGTTAACCAACATGGACATTGGCCAAGTTTTCACACTCACCATCACTCAAGCTTTCGGCGTTACCGCACTCATTTACCTGTTCGCGGCTATTGGTCTCAATGTTCAATTTGGGTACACCGGCCTGCTTAACTTCGGCCAAGTTGCATTTGTTGCTGCGGGCGCTTACGCCGTCGGTGTCATCGTTCTCACCTTTGATTTGAGTTTATGGCTTTCCATAATTGTCGCTCTCATCGTTTCAACCCTTTTAGCTCTCCTACTGGGCATACCGACCTTGCGTTTGCGCGCGGACTATCTTGCGATTGTCACCATTGCTGCTAGCGAGCTCTTGCGTTTGCTGGTTCGCTCAATCGCCTTCAAAGACGTTTTCGGTGGCGCTCAGGGTCTCAATGGAAAACTAGGTCAAGAGTTCCATGATCTCAATCCCCTGCCCGTAGATTTCACACTACCCATCTTTAGTTGGAGCCGCCAGGATCTTTGGGTTGTCATAGTTGGTTGGAGTCTTGCGCTGCTCTTCACCCTGTTCGTGTGGGGGTTGGTACGGAGTCCATGGGGTCGCGTTGTCAAGGGCATCCGTGAAGATGAAGACGCCGTTGTTTCACTGGGCAAGAACGTCTTTGTCTACAAGTTGCAAGCTCTCATCATTGGCGGCGGTATTGCAGCTTTCGGCGGTATTCTGTGGGCCGTCGCTAAGCAGTCAGTACAGCCTGACACTTTCCAGCCAGACTTCACCTTCTTCGTGTTCACCATCCTGCTTTTGGGTGGTGCGGCCCGAGTATTCGGCCCAATCGTGGGAACCGTAATTTTTTGGTTCCTCCTCGCCGGTTTCGGCGAGGTACTCAGCTCATTAATCAATAACGGATACATCTCATTCCTCACACCTACCGATGTCGGCTCAATTCGTTTCATGCTCATGGGCCTCGGGCTGATGCTATTGATGATCTATAGGCCACAGGGAATATTCGGCGACCGAAGGGAGTTAGCCCTCGATGCCCGCTAATACCGGAAACACCACGAACACCACAAACACCACAAACACCACAAACATGGCACCTGGCCGTGCTGCAGCAGTTGAAGCATTGCGCGATGTCGCTCGGCAGCCCGGTTCATCAAAGCCTGATCCCATATTGATTGCCGACCACGTAAGCCGACAATTTGGTGGACTCAAGGCTGTTGACGTTGCCCACGTTGAAATCCAACGAGGTGCGATCACTGCCCTCATCGGTCCCAATGGAGCCGGTAAAACAACCCTTTTCAATCTCCTCACCGGTTTTGACAAACCAGACACCGGCGAATGGACTTTCAAGTCAACATCTGTTGCCGGTAAGGCTCCTTATCGACTTGCGCGAATGGGAATGGTTCGAACATTTCAACTCACCAAAGCCCTCTCTCGCATGTCCGTTATGGACAACATGCTGCTCGGTGCGAGCGGTCAAAGTGGTGAGCGAGTATTTAAAGCCCTGCTTCCGTTTACTTGGAATGCCCAAGAGCGGGCAAATAAAGAGCGCGCAATGGAACTCCTTGGGCGATTTAACCTTGACGCAAAAATCGATGATTTTGCCGGCTCGCTTTCTGGAGGCCAGCGGAAATTGCTCGAAATGGCACGTGCATTGATGGTTGGGCCAGAAATCGTGATGCTCGATGAACCAATGGCTGGTGTAAACCCGGCGCTGACCCAGAGCCTGCTCGGTCATATCAAGAACATCCGAGAAGAAGGAACAACAGTTCTCTTTGTTGAGCACGACATGGATATGGTGCATGACATAAGTGATTGGGTGATTGTTATGGCCCAGGGCAGCATCATTGCTGAGGGTCCGCCCGACGCGGTTATGAAGGACCCCCAGGTGATTGAGGCTTACCTCGGCTCACGCCACGGTAGTGCGCTCACCGCCGACGGCGCCTCCCTCACCGCCGAGTCCCAAGGAGGAACCACATGACATTCAGCGAACCCAGCGACCTTCCCACCATCGACAGTCCCGATGGTGCCCACGAGTTTGAGTCAGAGATTGATATAAACGCTTCTCAGCGGTCAGACGCATCACCAGCAACTCCAGCCCAGATTCACGATGCGCAGGCGCTTGGGGCACTCATAAGGGCCGACAAACTTGTTGCTGGTTATTTCCCTGGCGTGAATATCCTTAACGACGCGGATCTTTACGCTCATGAAGGGGAACTGGTGGGAATCATCGGCCCCAATGGAGCCGGCAAGTCAACACTTCTCAAGGCACTCTTTGGCCTAGTGCACATCAACACCGGGGCCGTCACCCTGCGAGACGAGGACATCACGAACTTGCGAGCGGACCAATTGGTCCGACGTGGCGTTGGTTTTGTTCCCCAGAACAACAATGTTTTCCCTTCCCTCACCATCGAGGAAAACATGCAGATGGGCGCATTTCAGGATCCAAAATCCTTCACGGAGCGTTTTGCAGCGGTCGTAGATCTGTTTCCCACTTTGGGAAGCCGACGAAAGCAACGCGCCGGATCCCTATCAGGCGGGGAACGTCAGATGGTCGCAATGGGCCGCGCTCTCATGATGGCACCCAGCGTCCTTTTACTCGATGAGCCCAGCGCTGGTCTGAGTCCAGCGTTGCAAGATGAAGTATTTGTCCGGGTCAAGGAAATTAATGCCACCGGCGTTACCGTAATTATCGTTGAACAAAATGCCGCCCGATGCCTTCAGATCGTTGACCGTGGATATGTCCTCGATCAGGGGCAGAACGCCTACACGGGCACTGGTCAATCACTGGCTAATGACCCCAAGGTCATTGAGCTCTATTTGGGAACCCTCGCAAAAGCGTAAGTCCTTTTTCATCGAAGAAGACTGTGGCCCCGCACCTTAAGGTGCGGGGCCACAGCTTGTACTGCTATCGAGTCTCGACTACGGCAGTGGAACCACCGAGGTCACTGAGCCCTTTTCGGCGAACTCAGTGTTTGAGGAGTACTCGTTGATTGAGATGGTGCCCTCAAGGAGGTCGCCGTATTCGTTGAAGTCAACGCCTCCGGTGACGCCCATGTAGTCGATGTCGGTGCCTGCATCAAGCAGAGCAATGCAATCGGCGTACGTGGAGCAGACTTCGCCACCGTTGCCGGCAACGTTGGGTAGTTCTGCTGCGATTTTTACACCGTCAGCACAGCCAGCCTTGTGAGCGGCCAATGCAATTACCATGGCTGCGTCGTATGACTGTGGGCCGTAACTAAAGTCAGTCAGGGCTGGATCGAAAGCAAGCAGGCGCTCGTTGAAGGCAGTCAAATCGACTGAACCTGAAGGAACGGTACCGACTGTGCCCTTCATTGTGCCGGCTGGGAAATCAGCAAACGCGGTTGTGGAAAGGTTTCCGTCAACCAGGTAGAGCTGAACATCGCCTGGACCAACTTTCTGCTTGATCATTTCCTGAATGAGCTTGACGCTTTCTTCGAAACCAATGACCGCGACGGCTTCTGGCTTGCCCGCCTTGATTTCTGCAACTTCAGCTTCGAATGAAGGTGCTGCTGGGTCATAGAGGATGTCGGATGTAATTGTTCCACCGGCCTCTGTGAAGTTCTTAACCGTTGCTGCTGCAAGGCCTTCACCGTATGGATCCTGTCGAGCAACTACTGCCAACTTTGTGATTCCTGCGTCGACTGCATCCTGCGCGATAACTGCACCCTGTAGCACGTCAGATGGTGAGTTACGGAAGTACAGACCGTTGTCCGCGTAGGTGGTCAGAATTGGGGCAGTGTTGGCTGGTGAGAACTGAACAACACCATTTGAGGTGATCTTGTCGATTACCGTTAGCGAAACACCGGAAGATGCGGCACCGATGATTGCATTCACGCCCTGAGCGAGCTGGGAATCAACCGTCTGGCTTGCAATATCTGTGGTCGTATCGCCTGAGTCACCCTCAATGTAGGTAACTGGTGAGCCGAGGACGCCGCCTGCAGCGTCAATCTCTTGAAGCGCTAATTCAACACCGGCAAACTCGGGTGGGCCGAGGAATGCAAGGTCACCTGTTGCTGGGAGCAATGTTCCCAAAACCAAAGCAGTGCTCTTGCACTCATCTGTTGCTTCTTCGACTGCAGTTTCGGCTGCGGATTCGACTGCGGATTCTTCTGCGGTTGCGCTGGCGGTGGTATCTTCGCTATCACTGCTACAAGCAGCAAGAGCGAGGGATGCCGCACCCAACACAGCCACGGTCTTTAGGACCATAGTGCGCTTCATGCATTCTCCTTGAATAAACGAAAGTCGCAGCGTGTGCTGCCACCATTACTCGTTCGGTTGCCCGAACCAAAGCCCTAGACTAAAACATTGCCGAGCAGAATTAAACGCCGGTGACCTCAATTTGCCACTTTGTAATGGGAATGTGACCTTCAAACACAGGGGCAGCCCCATAAAATCGGGCGTTAAAGGGCTGATTGGCCACTATTTCCGATGATTTTCACGGCTGCCTCGGCAATCGTTAGTCGATTATCCATGGCGGCCTTGCGTAGGAACCTAAAAGCCTCGTCTTCGCTCATCCCCGAACGCTGAAGGATCACTTTGGCTCGGTCTACAACCACGATTGAATGATTTCGCGACCGTAACCGCTCCAATTCAGCGTTCAACTCAATAAATTGTTGCCAACGAGCGTGGGCGAGAACAATGGCGGCCCGTACTTCCACACCGGTAAACGGCTTCACCAGGTATCCAAAGGTCCCGGCTGCCGCGGCACTCGTAACCAGGTCGACCTGAGAAAAAGCGCTCAAAAGTACGACCGGGGCCACCTCGTGGGCAATCAATTCACCCGCGGCACTTATCCCGTCTCGGACGGGCATCGAGATGTCCATGAGTACAACATCGGGCCTCATTTCCCGCGCAGCGTCAACGGCCAACTGTCCATTGCTCACAGAGCCAACAACGTCCATCCCGAGTTCAGTGAGAGTCTCCGCTAAATCGAGCCTGATCAGGGTTTCATCTTCAGCTATCAGCACGCGCATGGCAGGTGCCGAGTCGGCGGGCTGTTGATCCGGCTTACTGCGCATAGGGCAAGGCTAAGACGTCCCGGTACATCGGTAGGGTTATGCCCCCTAGCCCCGGTATCCCAACCGGTAGAGGAAGCGGTCTCAAACACCGTCCAGTGTGGGTTCGAATCCCACCCGGGGCACATAATGCCGATATGAAGATTCGTTCCAACATTACTGTGGCAATGTGTGGAGTTGTGCTCGCTTTGGGAGTTAACGGGTGTTCAAGTGCAGTTGACGTAGCCCAGACGGGCGATCTGGGCAATCAGTTTGAACAGGCAAATCCCTCAGATGAATTCCTTGACGATGGCTCTGGCAATGAGCTTAAGGTGGGAACCGACCTCACCCTTCCAAGCAATTGGCCCCAAGCAATACCGACGCCGGAAGGCTCATTGATTGCTATCTCAGTTATTGATGAACGTACAGCGGTTGCAACGTGGACGGTACAGAATGATGTTTTCCTCGCCCAAAAAGATTTCCTGACCGAATTTGATGAATCATTCGCCATCGAACCTCTTTTGGATCTATCAACAGAATCGATCATTGTTTACGGTGCAATAGGTAATGGCTTTGACGTCACGATCAGCGCGACGCTGGGTGCCAAGGCAGATGATCCAGGGGAAATAACCGTGTTGGTCAATCCCAGTTCTTAGCCCGTTTGCGCCGATGAATCTAGTGAACGGGA
>Ga0247834_1007825_pt1 | contig 11144 bp, 12 predicted proteins | sample LaCruzMarch2015__8_FD_187118 | JGI IMG/M metagenome (GOLD analysis project Ga0247834, IMG submission 187118) | Freshwater microbial communities from meromictic Lake La Cruz, Castile-La Mancha, Spain - LaCruzMarch2015_12m | ecosystem: Environmental > Aquatic > Freshwater > Lake | place: Spain... | reverse complement strand
TTCTTCTTCTTCTTCTTCTTCTTCTTCCTGTTTATTGAATGTGTGCGTCAAAAGACTTTATCCAGACTTCACTTCCTTTTTATTGCCATGGGCAATGCGAACCAGCTCTGGCTCATCTTCTTCTTCATCCATTTTCTTCACTTCCTGCTTCTCCTTTCGCTCCTCTTCAGCCTCCATTAACAAAAACTCTGGTGGTGGTGAGGGAGATGGAAAAGAAGGAGATCCTTTCTTGACACATATGTGGAGGGGTTGCTTTTTTGCATTCATCCTCATCAGCTTGTAAGCGCCCTTGGGGGTTCTTTTGGGTCTCATCATCATAATACCACTACCCTTGATGGTTGTGATAGAAGAAGCAGTGACCCTCCTCCTTTTGACATCATCCTCATGCTGCTTGAGAAAATAAGGATAGAGGGGATGTTGTTGGCTGTTTGCCGTTTTTTTGGCGTGGCTATGGATGAGAGAGGCAGACGACATATATATTGTGCCTTTTTTTTGTAGACAGCAGATGATGATGATGATGATGATGATGATGATGATGAATCCATTGTGGTTATAAGACTGTTTGTGTGCCCAAAATAGATTATATCTTTTTATAAATTTTTTTTATCGGGCTGGGAGAGAGGGTGGGTGGGGCCCGTGGGGGGTGAAGTAACCAATCAAAAAACACAGTGTAGCATATGTATGAATGTATGATTCTTTTAACTCAGTTGATATATTATAGACTACTACCATTATCCCTTTTCCCATTCCATATACTTTAGATTTCTTCTATTATATATACATTTCATACATTTCATACACTAAAATAAAATAGTATAATAGAAGAGAACAGTTCAATTAAGGAATTCCAAAAGGGGGGAGTGTATGATCCAAAACAATCATACATATTCATACACTACTAGCTCCTTTTCCTTTTCTTTTCTATTTTTTGCATATGGGTTTTTTTATAATAAGTTGTTTGCATCAGAGCAGTTGTAAGTGGGCATGGGGCGCAAAAGATTCGCCTTTTGATATGACTTTGGATCCATAAGGGGTATCAGCTGCTGCAAGAGATCTGCCAGATGTCCAGAGAAAGTGAGCTATGAGCTCTGCGATGTCTTCACTTGCATATATGTGCTGCTGTGCCACATCTACTAGAAAAAAGGCACCACAGCACACAAGCCATGCCCATTTAATATCATTTCTAGCTGGTGTACTGTCAGCAGTTTGGCTCTGGCCTGTTTTTTTGTCAGTGAGGCCTGGAATATAACTATCATCATCATATACAATTGGAATGTCAGGAAGCAGCTGCAATATGAGTGGTAGCATGTGCAGCCCTGACTTTGCTATCTGATGAAGCTCAAGCTGGGGCTTGCGGCAAAATCTTGGATAATGGAAATAAATCACCTATTTTGGGATAAAAAAAGGAGGATGTATATCATCAGTATAGGTCCAAAATACAAACAAGTGCAAAAAAATGAGCATGGGCGCACCTGGCTCACGTGATTGTACATCCCAGTAAAATTAGTGCGGTATACCAGGCGCATTCCAGGCGCAAGATGGGTCATTTGCTGCAGCTCACCAAAAAGATCCATGGATGCTTCTATGTGATGTTGCTTTAAAGCTGCAGAAATGTCTTGTAGTTCTTTAAGGGGTCGAATTGGAGGCTGTATACAACGAGACAAGATGGACTGCACGCGCAATAGCGAGAACATGATGCATATTGCCTGACGCAAGCTTTTTCGCAATATGATGGAGAGCCTACTGCTGCTGCTTTTGCTAGCATCACCTTCATTATTGTTGTTGTTGTTGTTGTTGTTGTCTGCAAAAATGTCTGCTGTTGTTTGGTGTGTATGGGTAGCAGTGGTGCCATTGCTGGATTCAAACAATGAGGCAGAGATGGGCAGAGGTGTTGTATGCTGAGGATCATCAAGAACAACACCATCAGTGGGATATGCATGGTGGGCAATGACGCCAAGCCTTGCCATGAGTGCCTTGATGATTTCCAGTGGAGATGCAGGCATGCTGCTGCTGCCATCTTCATCCACATCCTCATCACTGTCATTTTCTAGCTGCTCTGTGGGGGCAGTTGTGGCAGTTGTAGTAGTAGTAGTGGTAGTGGAGCAGCCATCTGCATTGGGTTGGCTTCTTTTTTGTTGAGATTGGAAATATAAAGACAGAATAGGCCCCCAATGCAGCTGTAGGCATTCCAGCTGGTCAAATAATTCACGAAGAGAAAAGGACGAAATGGGAATAGAGGGATGAAGGTGTACAACTGGAAGGTCTGGAATAATTTCCCAGTTGATGCATTTTTGCGCCATAGCTACAGGAGCAATGCTTTCGCCTAGGCAGCATAATAGCCCCAGTACATGCATCTTGTTCATGTCACAGCACTGCTCCAGTGGGGGGGCATTGCAGTCGCATTCCCATAGCCATTTCTGCCATAATCCCTCAAGGGTATTGGGACTCCAGTGCCCCAGGCTAGCATAGAGAGCTTCCATGTCTATATATGTGTGTGTGTGTGTAGTTGATTATGTACTAGCTGCTGCTGCTGCTGCTGCTGCTATGACTTGCAGATACCAATAAAGCAATAATAATAATAATAACAATAATAATATTAAATATACCTGTTTTGTTTGGTGGTGGTGAAACAGTATATGCTATATACCAATCTACTACTTATCTTTTTGACATCTACATCAGTATGAATATTTCATCCTTTAGTAGTAATTATTTTGTTTACTAGATTTATTGGTATAGTAGCAGTAGTAGCAGTGGAGGTTGTTGTTGTTGTAGTGTCACTTACATCACCTCCTCTTAAAAAAACACCTTTTTTTAATATTTTGTGTGTAGTGGTGTCAGCAGCATTATATTTCGTGTGTAGCATCAATGCCACCACCATCAACTCAGGTTGCTATCCATAATAATGATAGCCATCATTCTCATAGTAATAGTACTCATTGTCCCACAATACAAAAAACAAACACAATGAAAAACAGACAGCAAGAAGAAGAAGAACAACAACAACAACAACAACAACAACAACAAATAACTTTGTTGGTGATTGGCATGCAGAATGATAAGTATACAGCCTCTTCTGCTATGCTTTCAATGGGAAAAGGCAGAATATTAACATGCAATGTTAACAAATGCATTGAGACAGCCATTCAAAATCAGTGGAACATTGTGTATGCACTGGATCTTCATCATCCCAAGCACTCCTCGTTTGAGGATTATGGAGGCCTATACAAGCCACACTGCATACTGGCCACCATGGGATCATATCACGTAAGTGCACTTCACTTTGCAGTGCCTGGTTCTGAGATGGTGACACGAGGCGTGGATATGGATGGAGACAGCAATGATGCCTTTTGGATCACAGACCCCTCACATACTACCCCATGTGAGAGCCGCCTGAGATCTATACTGATGAAACAACAGCAGCAGTCTGCAGATGCTGCTGCTACTTCTACTACTTCAACAGCCAATCATATGCTGTTTTTATGTGGGACCTCACCAGATGGTTGCATAGAATCTACTGCAGCTACCGCCTCACGTCTTGGCTTCACAGTGTGCATCATCAAAGATGCCACATGCCTAGTAGTAGCAGAAGGAAAGCAATTGGGGGTTGATTGCCACTGTTATCAGCAGCAACTAGGTGGTTTTTTTCATATACCCTCCTCTTCTAATGAAATACAAACAAGAACATTATCAGAATTACTGTCTATGCTCTATGATGATAATGATGATGATGATGGCATGTAGTTTTTGGTGGTAGTAGTGTGTATTGGTTGTATTGGTTCCCAAAGCAGAATTACTGCCTTTTTTTTATACCTAATGGTAATAAAGCTAGTGTGTGTGTGTGTGATATTATGGTGTGCAAAAATAAAAAGAAATACAGATGTGTATTTTTATACCTATTTTGCTGGGGTAGGAATTGACAACACGAAGATCCCCATGACCTTCAGGACCTTCAATATGCACCTCCTGAACATTAATATTTTTAGCATCATCTCAAAAATAAAATAAAAACTGAAATTTATGTAGGATGTACAGTATGTGAGTGGGCATGCTGTACCTCTGAATTCATCCTCAAAACCTTGTAGTGGGGCACCTCCAGTTCAAGATAAATGATATCTAAAAACTTGATGATGTTTCTGAGCATTTTTTGTGAGATGCGCTTGCATGTGCTGTAGATGCTGAGCTCCATGTTGGGTGCTGCAAACATCATTGCTGCTGCAAACATGGAGACGCTGATGGTCTTGCCGAATCGCCGAGGGGTCGACACCAAGATCTCCTGAGGAGTGGAGTCCCATCCATTGACCTCCAGAACACGATTGTGATTGCATGCAAATGCGCCAGGACCATCACGTTTAAAAAAAATGCGTGCACATGATTTAAGATATTCCTCGTGGAAAAGACGCTGATGAAAACTGCGGTCCCAACCACGCCGATCTAATGCATCCAGTGCGCCACGGCACATTTGAATGCGCTTAATCCCATTGAGCCCTGTCACCCCTGCTGTTTGACCACCCATGTGGCGAGATATGGCTGTGCGAACTCCCTGTTGTTGGTGCACTGCATGAGTTGCAGCCTCTTGCTGCAAAACATTGTCCATCATACCAAAGAGTGGATGCAGGGAGATGTTGCGTTTTTTTATATCTTCTTCTGTTTTTTTGATATTATTATCATTATTATTATTATTATTATTCATTATTATTGTTATTTGTTATTGCTGTTGTTATTATATTGGAATCTGATGTGGTAGTTGTTATTATTCTTATTTTTTGAAAGGGGGGAAGGTGTCATGTGGCATATGACATATATTTATATTGGATAGTGTATCATCCATGTCTTATACCTATATCTTTTTTGTATACGTTTTTGCAAAAAACACTGATGTTTAGATGATGCTATAGCACTGCATGCTAATAAAAGCCTATTTTCCTCACTTGGATTACGCGGCATGTGGTTTGCTGTCATGGCAAAGTGTGCCAAGGCTTGTATACACCAGTATGAGTAGTAGTAATAATAATAATAATTACAAATACCAAACACATTCCATTTCTCCCTGGTTCGAATCCTTCATCTGCATGCTATTACTATATTACCAATATTCATGTGAGTGACTTCTTCTTCTACTAATAATGGTTATACTGAGTGTTCCACCTTCTGTTTCTTTCTTTCCTTGCATGCTATATATATATATATGTGTGTGTGCTAACCTTCAAAAAATGTATAACTGTCTTTCTTTCCATCAGTTGTTACCTACTTCCTATCTTTGCTTTCTTTCTTTGCATTGCAGAGAGAGTGTGTGTGTGCCTTCTCTCTCTAGCTCTACTGCTGACATATAATATATACAAGTGATCCTAAAAACTGCATACATACATACAGATACATATCATCCTCTCTTTCCTTCTTTGCATTTGCTGTTAACTCTCTATACTGACAAATTCATATATTCAGGACATGTACTACCACTAATAGTAGTAGCAGTAGTAATAGTAAAATCAAATAATGTGTCTTCTATATAAAAGACTACACCTATATGAAAAATAACAATACTTTCTCTACTGCTACAACTACTATTACAGTCCTACTATATAATAAGTTGTATATGATGAGTGCACGTAAAAAAATGATGATGATATTCACTTACTCCCTATACAAGAAAAAGCCTTGGCACAGCCGTCTTTTTGTTGATGTTGGTTATGGCTCAAATGAAGAGTAATCATCATACCAAGGCAATACAAAAAAGGCAGCAAAGCAACAGCATGAGGCTATGAGAAGCACAGTGATGATGCATACAATGCTATGCTGTTGTTCAAATTGAAGTAAAATCAGATTTTTTTTATTGTTGATAGTGGATGTGGATGTGGAAGTAGCTGCTGCTGCTGCTGCTGCAGTGGTGGTGGTACTAGAATGCCCATGTTTTTGAGGTATAATCATGTGGTATATCCAGATATCAATATATTTGTATATATAAATACATGCTAATTAATAGTATCTGTTTGATACAAGTATGTGGAGTACATATTATGCCGCTTTGCTTTCTAGGTATTGAGCCTTGGCAAGTCTAAATGCTTCATTGACATCCATGGTATCTATGGCTGATAGCTGTTGATGATGATGTGCTGAAGTGTCTGAGTTTATTTTTCCTCCTGCTGCTGCTGATGCTGCTGTTCCATTGACAGAGGAAGAAAATGTGGTAGGGGTATAAGGAAACCTTGAAGAGGAGTGAACTGGAAATATATTTAGAGATGACTGTGAAGGATAATGTTGATGGATTCCTGTGGTGGTGGTGGTCTGAGAGGTAAGAATATGATTTTGCTGATTATGATGATGATGGTAGGGAGAAATAGCAGAGGATGAGGAGAATAAAGTGCTATTATTAATATTGGGATTTGGATTTGGATTTGTATTATTATTATTATTGTTGTTGTTGTTGTATATGAAATCCGAGGCAGCATTGAATACTGGGTGTGTCTGCATATAAGATGACTGAATTCTGTTATTTACTCCTCCCCCCCCTCCTATGAATGACAAGGATCCACTACTTCCCCCCACTTCATAATTATTATTACTGTTGTTGTTGTTGTTGTTGTTATTATTATTATTATTATTATTATTATTATTATTAATTGGGCCGTAGGGGGGAGCCATACTATCAAAGGGGTATGATGCATAGGCTTCTTCAGAGGGGGCATTGTCATTACTGTAGCTGCTATTATTACACTTTCCAAGTAGAAGAACCAGATAAGTGGGGGGAGACAAAATGATGCCATTGAGTCTTGCAATAGCAGCTGCCAGCAACAGGATAGTGGTTGTTCCAGTAATTATAAAAGAGGGTCCAAACAGAACAGAGCCATATCGAAGCATGGTGACTCTGTCACTTTCACGTTGGAGTGGTGGACGAAACACGTAGATATCCAACAGCACAAGTGCAATGTACACAATCACTCTGACATAGAATATCCCAATAATGAAAGGTGAAGTAGCAGTAGTGGTTTTGGGCATGTTATAATGCTGTTTTTGTATTTTGGATGACATGGATGGCCAAAAAAGTGAAATTAAGAAGCTGGTATTGTTATTGATATGATGATTATGAGGAGGAGGAGGATTACTACTTACAATTTCATTGTTATAATGATGATGATTTTGACTCATTGAAATTAAAAGGGTGATACACAGAATGGCAGTGATGCTGTGGCAGGCTGCACGAGGGAGTATACCCCCCATGTGAATATGACAACAGCCAAGGAGTGCCCATAGAATTGCTGCAGTCCAGCAGAGCACTCCACAGTGATTAAAAAAATTATTATTAGTATTATTATTATTATTATATCGAACTGACAAATCAGAGGGTGAGGTGTGCATTGTACAAATGTATAGCATTGCCAGTGTGCCTGCAATCACATCTGTGGCTATGGAGGTTGAGTCTATAAAGTGCAGGCATCGATGAAAAAAAGGAGCTGTCATCAAAAGGCGGTCATAGTAAAGGCATGCAAGAGGGATTGCCTCCAGTGCATAACCTTTACCATATGTGGCCAGGCATGCACTGACATAGATCAAGCTTTTAACAGTGGTAACAACAGCAGGGATATAACTTTCAGCTAGTCGCAGGTCTGGACGCAGGTTGGGCATGCGCCTGCCCCCCTCTCCTCCACTGCCACTATAATAATGGTGTGTGTATGTATTATTGATATTGCTACTAATGTTGGGATTATTATTGTTATTATGGTGGTGGTGGTGGTGGCTGTGATTACTACTGCTTGCACCTCCACCTCCAATGGTAAAAAAAGGAGGTGGTGGTGATACTTGCTGCTGCTTTCCTGCTATTACCAACTCCACTGTTGCTGTTTCTGCTGCTACTGACATGTTTTTTTAATATATATTTATATATATAGAAACAAGCAAAAAAAAGTAGGATTCAAAAAAAAAGATGAAGCACGCTGTATAATGTCACTCTAAGGAGTTGGCACACATATATCAGATATCAGATGGTGTAGAGCATAATCCTCCTCCTGCTCTTACTCTACTACTACTACTACTTCTACTACAATTATTTTTTCGCGCCAGTATGTTTCGTCATGTTGCACGCAGCTACATGGCCCTTCGTGAATGTCTAGTGCCAAATAGGCGCAGAGAGGCACAGGAGGAGGTGGTAGCAGATCTTCACACATGCCTTGAGCAGCTATCGCTGCGCACAACAGAGCTTGAGTCAAGGATTAGTCACTGTGCAGAGAGAGCCATGTACCATTTTCAAATGTCAAAAAAAGAGCAGACTGCCATGGGCAAGACGCGAGAGAGACAGCGTGCCAAAATGTATATGGAGGATAGGAGGCGTGTTATAGCAGAGCATGATAAGGCCTTGCGCATGACACATGCGCTGCAGGCGCAGATAGACAGCATTGTATCATCTCACGTGGACATGCTGATTCTGGAGACCATGCGTGGGTACAATGCTACAGCAGCTAGTCTTGCTATGCCGCAAAGGGCGTCTGAGATTGAACGATTAGGAGAAGAGTTGGCTGATAGACACAGTGAAGTGAATGCGCTGCAGGATGCCATTTCTGGTGTTACTATCGCTTGTGGTTCATCCACCGCTGACATATCAGGCTCTCAAGATGATGATCTGATGCAGGAGCTTGAGGCCCTGCTTGTTGTTGGTAGTAGCACTCCTGCTCCTGCAGCTGCTCCTGCAGCTGCATCCAGTGCTAGAAACAAAATGGATGATGGTGCTATTATTACAATACTAAGTAATGATGATACTAATGACAATGAGACTGATGAGCTGATCCCCAAGCCAGATGCAGCCTCTGCTTTTGTTGCCTATTCTCCGCGACGACAGCAGGTCCAAATGCTGCTATCATGATCATCCTCATTGTATTAACATATCATTTAAAAGCAATGACACAATAAAAAAAAGAAAGGAGGAAGCACCCTTGTAGAGAGTGTCTATGTCCTATATTGAATAGCAACACAGCAACAACATGACAATGCGTTACTATGACGTGCTGGAAAAACTGTTCCGCGAGATTGAAGTTTGGCGAACAGACAAGGATGTTGGCAAGGATGATGTGCTGGATTCAGTCCGCGAGTATATACTGATGCTCATGACACATGTGGTCACAACTCCACTGATAGGAACTGCCTATGCATATCCTGGGGATATACAGGGGCTTAATGAATGGCTTGCGGCAACACATCTGCAATAGTAGCTGCATGTGCTTGGCTACTACCATGCAATAGTAGCTACATGTGCTTGGATTCAATAATAATTATAACAATGATAATAATAATGCCCCCTCCCTTCATTCAGCACTTTTTGGTTTTTATCAGCTGGGTATCTGTGGGCTATAGCCATTGCCACCACCTCCTGAGGCAGTAGCTACTGGAGTTCCTGTAGCTGGCACAGTGCTGGTAGTAGCAGACACAGCAGACTTGTCATCATCTGCAAATAGCATGCCTGTGGTGTCAGCCTTGTATAGGGTCATGATTTGCCCAATGACTTTGAGATAGAGTTCAACATTGCTCTTATCCACAGTGCAGACACCTGAGTCATTAACTACCAGGCTGGATTGCAAAAGAACTGAGAAATCAAGGAGCTGCCTGAGCATGACCGCCACACGCACGCGTGGATGCAGCATGTGTCTGGAGATGTGCTCATGGACCATATCCTTTTCAGCTCCCTGTGCTGAGGGCTCACTGAGAAGCAAAAAGTCAGATACCTGCTGTGCAATGCACTGCATGTCCATGATTCCAATGTATTTGATTATGAAATTATTGAGCTTTGCACCCAGAGGCTCTCCCTGGAAGGCGCAAAGCCAGCACATTATTTTTATCTATATATGTGAATGTGGTTGTTTGCTTTTGTTTGTTTTTCTTTTTTGTTTGTTTTGGTGTACTAGTGGTAATGTTTTTGTATATTTTTTTTATGTGGTGGCTGTAGCAGTGGAGTATAGAGCTGTATAGTTGTTTGTTTTGTGTAGCAGATTTATATAGAAAAATGGAATTTAGATTGGTTCAACCCCCTTCCTCTGCTGCTGCTGCTGCTGCTAGTGTTATTCAAAGCAGCAGTGCGTTTGATTCTGCACTGCCGCAAAAAATGAGGTTGAATGGCTTTAATTTCCACCAAAACAACAATAATAATAATCTATTTCAAAAGAAAACTGGGTTGCCTTCTGTTTGCAACTCCCAGATTAATATAATTAGCAATAAAAATAAAAATAATAGTAGCAATAGTGATAACACTTGCACTTCCAATAATAACAATAATAATAGCAATAATAACAGTAATAATAACAGTAATAATTGCCACTTTAGTAATATTAATAGTGGTAAACAGGCATCAAGGATCAACCCATTGGTAGCTCCAGTGGGAGCCATTTATCCATCATCATCACATGCAGCATTATTATCCCGCCATCATCATCATCAGCAGATGGAATTTTCCAATAATAATAATGATAATAATAATAACCACTACTGCTATGATCAACAGGACCAAGACAAGAAAGAAAAACAGACAATAGATAATAATAATAATTCATTGGTCACAATGATGAATGCTGTTTTTTCACAACAGCAAGAGTTTCTGCTATCTGAAACACAAGTGAGGGCTGCTCGCATGGGGTGTATTGCTGCAATGGTGCCTGCTATGCTTCTAGGAGGGGGGGCTGGTTCATGGAGTGCAGCATGTCTTCATCTGCTGCTGGTGCCTTTCACAGCACATCCCATGCAAATGTTTGCTGAGAGTGGAGGTCCAATATCTGCATGGCTGTGCAGGTTGTGTCTTCTCCTTAGCAATTGTGCAGCTTTGCTGTTTTTGATTGTAGCAATTCCAGCATCATCATCATCATGTGGTGTAATTTCAACCATTGCTCATGCTGATGTTATTACTTCAACTGATACCAATACTAAGAATAGCAATAATAATAATGAGATTGAGGATGGATGGAGGCATGAGGCAATTAGTGCTGTAGTTGCAAATGCTAGTGGTTCTGTAGAGGAGGTTGAAGATACCAACAATAACAATGATAATAATAATAATAATAATGAGGCTTTGTTACTTATGCTACATCAGCAGAAACAGTTTATGGTAGATGGTGGTGGTGGTGGCAATGTAGGTGAGCATCAATCTACACCTCTCCACACTGTCAACA
>Ga0247834_1007824_pt1 | contig 11145 bp, 8 predicted proteins | sample LaCruzMarch2015__8_FD_187118 | JGI IMG/M metagenome (GOLD analysis project Ga0247834, IMG submission 187118) | Freshwater microbial communities from meromictic Lake La Cruz, Castile-La Mancha, Spain - LaCruzMarch2015_12m | ecosystem: Environmental > Aquatic > Freshwater > Lake | place: Spain... | reverse complement strand
CCAGGCTGTGAACGATAGCTTTCGTGAAAGTATTCCATCACTTACACTTGACATGTGTAGAAACCTAAGTATACCACTCACGCAGGTGGTCTTACGTGCATATTGCAAGTCGGCAGGTCTGAATCAAAAGGGCTCACCAAGAGAGTTACGAGTTACGTGAGCGACTTGATGAAGCGATGATGAGAGAAAATGTTACTGATCTAAATGCGTATATAGATTCAACGAAGAATAATAGTTAAAACTTAATCTAAATATCACTGTGGATTCACTTATTTTGTAGATACCTTTGGTAGAGATCTCACTGCAACTTATTTATCACCAATGCACTCACTCTCCCCCTGCCTGAAATTTTGTGCGGCTTCTTCACGGCTAAGAGACTGAAATTTTGTGCGGCTTCTTCATGGCTGAAGAGAAGAATGACGCTGCTGCGGCTCAAGAGAAGGATCAGGCGGTTGCTAGAGGAGCACCCCCTCAAGGTCCCCTATGCGCCGGGGAGAGAGGCGGAGAGGAAACGAGGATCATCGTGGGCATCATCATGGCAGAGGAGAAGGAGGTCGCGGAAATGGGCGTGGAATAGGCAGTATCTATGGATGTAGGAGAGCGCACGGTCATGAAGGATTAGACAACCAACATCGTCGTGCTTTGGACGTCATGGCTTGCTCAGCAGACGACGCGTCGTCCATTACGAATACGAATACCTACCCAGGCTCGTCGACTGCTACCGAAGCAAAGAGTGGTAAATCTTCTCCTTCCACGCTTCCGAGTACAATCACAATCCTACCTTGGATTAACCCACAATCACATTACATCCCAGTCGAAGAAGAGGAGCGCCTACTGCCAGTATTGTTACATTGGGGTAGGTCGGAACGAGGTATGATGAAAGATCAACCACCGTTTAGATTACAAAAAATACAAAAAATGTTGGATATGCAATGGAATAATACTCCTTCAAATACTAACAACAACAAAAACAACAACAAACAACAGCAATCATCTACCACCACCACAAGAAGTTGTTATTGTCGTATGACACTTCTACAATCTCTTTCCCTCCGAAGACATCACCTAAAATTACAAAATCCAAAACTATCCATGCCAGCCTTGCGTCTTGGTTCGGACGATGATATCAAGGAGGCTGCACGATTATTTGAATGCTGCGTTGGTGTATATTTGCGAACGCACAACATCCCATTCATAACCGAAGATGAACAGAAGACTAGGTTCACACGAAGTATAACACCGGATATGAAACGTAGTGGGATTGTGAAGCAGCCACCGACACCTGACTTTATGATTATGGTTGGTCATTCTGTTGTACTATCGTACACCAATAATATCAACAATACATATTCTGGAACAAAAAGAATCATCGGTAGTGATGAGAAGTCTGTGTCATCTTCGTCTTGTCCTATAGCAATACATTGGATTGAAGTAAAAATGTTTTACGGAGCAAGTACTATCCCCAGTGGTACGTCGAATGCCGTGGGATGCATCCTACCAAAAGTGAAACAATATGTATCATTATATGGTACTGGTGCTATAGTATTCATGTACGGGTGTGGATTAACATTGGCAGAACAATTACTTAATGCTGGTGTTGTGGCATTGGATGGACGATGTTTGGACTTGGATAGTGTTGAAAGACATCAGAAACGATGGTGTGCAGATAGTTGGGGAAATATACTATTTTAACAACCCGCACATATTTTATTCCTCCTCCATTTGCAATTATTGCGCATACCGATTGCTTATTAATGCTTGAAAAGCTTAAACCAGGAACTTGAATGAAAGATTTGCAACTAACTTTATCCTACGACACTTTTCTTTCTCTCCAACCCCTCGCTAATGGATATTACACCATGGTCGTCCTGGGTCTCTTATGATTGCAGCAGCTTTACTTAATTGGCTGATGATACGATGAAGGAAAACACGAAGATAATAAACAGAAAGCACAAGACGAATTATGTTATTATTTCCATCACTGGATCACATTCAAAGCGTGCCAGGAATTCAAAACACATCTCCAACAGGCCAGATTTGATCGCAAAAGAAACATGTTCTGTCTATGGGGTAGAGCTTCCCTTGTGCCCTCCGAGCTAATATGTGGTGGGATAATCTCTAAATTCTCATGGCATCATCAATGTTGGCAGTGAACTTAGGGCCAAGTTCAATCACTTAAGCAATTGCGCCATTATCAAAACAATCTGTTAACATCATTAGGGTAGCGAAATAATCCTTTCGATCCGCTGAGTCACGTGAGTCGACATGCTTCAACATTCGAACCATTCCAACGATGTTGTTGATATTGCACTCAGGATTGTATGCTCTGTTAACGGCCGGAATGTTAGCAATTTTCTTAATGAGATCCATCCCATCTTGAGAAACAGAAGGATTCGATCTTCATCAGGATCGGTCACGTCTCTATTATTACCAATGGCAATAATGTTTCTTACCACTTCGTGTAAACATGCTTCAAGTCTCTTTAATACCAGTTGAATGTGGATAGGATTAAAATTCCGCTTTTTGGACTAAAATTTCAAGATAGGATTCATTCTGCAGTATAATGTTGTAAGCCATCGATGTTGTGACTTGATACGAGACCAAGTAAAGATGTTACTGCCTCATACCAATACTGATTGCTCTTGAAAAATAGACATTTGGTATCATCAGTCAGACTACGAATGATAGATTGAGGCCCTTGATTCGTGCCGTATCACCAATTGAAAATACAGTTTCATTGGCATTTGTATTGAAGTGAGGAGAAACATTCTGAATTAGATATTCTCCCGCATGTCCTTCATACAAATAATCGCCGATGGAGAATGGTGCCGCGTCGACACGAACTCAGGATATTTGAAGTTTCATCCTTATCCTTGGTGGTAGGAGGGACTTCTCGTCGCGGCTTAAAATCAATGGCGGCAATGGCCTGAACACGTAAAGCACTCGAGACAAATCAAATATACTTGACTTGTTACCTTCGACTTCGTGAGTCGCGCCATCGTGTCGCAATAACCGACCACCCGACTCGTCAGCTCCCTCATCAAAGCACAAGCACACCGCTTCCCGGTCGCCGCCAATGGCTAATGAGGACAGCTCATCAACCATGTCGTCGTTACTGATGTTTGGTGGCTCTTGTAATATCCGTCCCGCCAAATCGATTGACATTCTCCTTCAAAAGGAATAATCACGACACGATACTACCTAGATAAAACAAGATACTATTGCCGCCTTTCAAGACGACGGGAGAATGAACATAATTGACGACGCTGCTCAACGAATAATCGATGAGGTACGCGAGAAGACGAAGCGGAAATTTGACAAATCAAGGCTATTAATACAACTTGCAACAAATAATGATGGCGCGGAGGATTTCATCTTACCCCGATTGGATATACACGATTTGATATTAGGGAAGGTATTAGGACAGGGTGGGTTTGGGACGGTAATTGAAATTATGCCACGAGTTATTAGCGTAGACGACGTTGTTGAACATGTTCCTCGTCCACCTCCTCCTCAAGATGATATAGAGGGTGATCGTGGGAATGGTTACACTTTCAATTGGTGGAAGCTGCAATGGGATGAAAATATAACGAATGGTGATGGTTATATCGTCTCTTCTCATGATTGTATACCGGGGGATACTGTCAGTCTTCTCGATTGCATTGTTCATATTACTACAACTGCTGCATCATCATTTGCAAGTTCTAGTGCAACTAATTCTACTCTCGGACTAACGATAGCCGTGGGTGACTCGATATTGCCATTATGTAACAATATCGAAAAACGACAACAATTATCTCATGTTGGTTTGCACTCGGGTGTCGAATATGTCGTCTGTTCCATCGAAGAATTGATGAATGTAGATGATAAAGATGATTTACTCGTTTCATTGAAACCATCCTATCCACTTGGTCCACAATTTCAAGTCAATTGGCCTATAAGATTGTTGGCATCCGATGTTCCTGTGTGGACATCACGGAATAAAATGATGACACAAAATGTAAAAACAAAACAACGAGGTGGTCGTGATCATCCGATCAGTAAATCACTACCATCCTCATCTCATGACAACAATGAAACAATGTTTCATGATCACTGGATGTCATCGTCTCGCAAGGGTATGACAGTCCATCCCGAGCGTCGTAGAAAGTCAATAAGTCACGACGTATCTCGTATGCGTTATATACGAGATGATACAATTCAACTTCATCATGAACATGATGATGATTCTCCACTACTGTCCCAACAAGAGGAGGCATCATCGCATTACTTTTCATTCTTGGCATGGAGGGATAGTCAAGCAGGCGAAGAGGGAGGAAATATGAAAAAGGAGAAAAAGACGAGAAATTGTAATTTGGATTTAGCAAATGAAAGTTACGTTATAAAAAAGATATCTCAATCCATCGTTGATAATGATTTCAATAAGTTCATACAAGCTGCGAGGGACTTAGCCACGGAAACCAACTTTCTTAGCGTGTTAGGACAACATCCTCATGTATTAAATATTCGTGCTGTTGGACAAGGTGATTTTTTCAGTCCCGATTTCTTTTTAGTGTTAGATCGATTGCATGATACATTATATGACAAAATTGAGAAATCATGGAAGACACAATTGTATGATTTAGAGAATAGTTTTTTCGTGTATGATAGAGTAGCCAAGCTAAAGACGTTATGGAACGAACGGATGGGTGTGATGAAAGACTTGGCTGGGGCTTTATCTTACATGCATGATATGAGAATCATATACAGAGATATAAAGCCAGACAATGTAGGGTTTGATGGACAAGGAATTGTCAAGTTATTTGACTTTGGTCTTGCTAGGGAGATATACGACGAGGAAGATACCGGAAATGGAACCTACAAACTCACATACAACACAGGATCGTTGCGGTATATGGCACCAGAGGTTTTTAACAAATGGCCCTACAACTTCTTTGCTGATACATTTTCGTTTGGAATTCTACTTTGGGAGGTTGCAGCACTTGAGCGACCATATAATGACCTCACACCAAGTGAAATCCGTGAAATGGTAATAAAATGGGGTGAAAGGCCAGTGACGAAAGATGCGTGGTCTGACCGAGTGGTTGATTTGATGACAACTTCATGGGATTCTAATTACCGCAAGAGACCTACAATGAAAGAAATTGAGGCGAATCTAGAGATGGAAATTGCAGATTCTGTCATAATATAAGGTTATTGTCACTACTACAAAATCATTTATCGTCATCATTTTCGTCCTCCGCTTCAGTCTCGACAATTGATGTGAGAGCCCTCATCGGTGATGCTGACACAGATCTTAATCGGGAGTGACTCCTACTTCTACCTCTTCTATTTGGAACAACCATCCCAAGTCGGCTTTGAGTTTGTGGTGGACAAGAATATCCTCGATTAATCCCATCGTCAACTTCATTGGATATCGGCTCTGACTGCTCACGGTGCGTCTTCCTCCCTTCTCTTACCTCCACAATTTGCTCCGGTTCAGGGGGTGGCGGTTTAAGCTTTGCTCCCTTCATAGGCCGAACATGGGTACCCCAATACTTTTTATTGTATGATTTAGATGAATTTGCATCGTTGACTGTGAAACGAATAGCGTTCCTACCTTCTGCTGTTTCCTCAAATGATTTGACAATTGCATAGGTCCATTTTTTATCTGACCGACGAATGAATCTATATATGAATATACACAGGGGTGGCAGATATTATGTTAGGTCATTATAATAGACAAGGGTAAAGATTTGTGGAACAGGGATATGACTCAATACTCACGCGCCATCACCGAATCCTAATTGCTCAATAATAAGTGATGCCTCGTCTTTATCAGTAATCATATCGCTACGGCTCCCTGAATCACCAACCTTATATTCAGGTAGTGGCGGTGATTTTGGTGGAGGAGGAGGTGCTGCGGCTGAAGAATCTCGGTCTTTCGATCTAGACCTCGAACGACCACGATCTTTGGATCTAACATTTGACATGGATGATGACAAATCTTCTTCGTCATCATCACCGTCATCGTCTCCTTCACTAGCAGAATCGTAAAGTTTACATTCGCGGAGCAAATCTCCCTCGCTCCAGTACCCCTTGATTAATTCCCCTGTGTCATAAAGCATTATTCCTTTACCATGGGGGTGATATTGCTCGCTTACCGACCCTGAATACATTCCACTCTCACCAAGTTTTCCAGTGAACGGCAAATCTACAACAGTAAATGTTTTGATATCTGAAATCTCAGTTCTTTCTGACTGCATGAATTGATCTTGATCTTGTGGTTCAATTTCTTGCTTTTTAATTGGCTTATAAGCTTGTAAGGCACTAAGGTCGATCTGAAGCCCACCATTCGGTTGTGAAGCTCGTAATAAACTGAGATTGATCTTATGCCCCGTGATTGGCTTTGAAGCTTGTAATGAAGTAAGATCAAACTTGAAATCCCCAGAATCAAGTCGTATGCAGGAATTCGTTAAATCAGAGTTCTCTGACGAATCAAGTGGGGGCTCGGAAGAAGTGACTGGATAATGAGTAGTCAGTTGATGTTTCTTCTCCTCCTCCTCTCCTTCCTCCTCCGCCAACTCTTCTCCGCTCCGATATGAAGTATCATATATGTTGTCTGTTGAGGAAGTAAAATCGGATGACTTAGTCTTTGTCTCCCTATCCACAGTTGAACATAGCATCTTCTCATTCTCATCGTCCTCGACTGACGATATTGAAATTCTAAGATTGGATGTATCATGATTGGGGGAAGAATTTTGATCAAGAGTCTCATATCCATTGTCCGCGGTAGTTTCATTCCCTCCAAGAGATAAACTTGACTGGTCAAAAGGAGGACCAATACTATCAGAAGCCTCCGTGTTGTCACCCGGGTCACTGACTGTACGCTCAGCTTTATCGTCTTTCTTCGTGATCGAAACACCCGGTGATAACGATAATAAGTCATCCACGGACAGTGCATTACTCAATTCACTTTGACGGGGGTATAATTGTCCATTCCAAGAATTGGTTTTAGCTTTTTCAAGCAAAGCCTCTTGTTGAATTCGTAGATCATCTCGAGTATGTAGTGTCGGTGTTGATTGCATGAAAGATTCGTCCGGCATCCTGTCCCATTGATAGGACACCGCCGCAAGAACATCACGTTGCGAGTCATCATCATCACCGTCTTCTGATAAAACCTTTTTCGTTTCGTGGTTAGTAGACAATTCGTTCATGACATTCACAAATTCACTGGGGGGCACTCTGTCCCATTGATAAGCAGCAACGTCACTGTCAAATGATTTAACATTGGGTACTGCACCTCGAAGATCCTTTCTTTCCAACCTACCCCTGTTGGTACCATGCGACGTCTTCCGACCTTCCCTGGTCGATGGCTTTTCCGCCGTAGTAGAACTAAGAATTACATCCACCTTATTAGGACGACGTTCTATAATGTCGCGAGTGCGGTGCTGCTTCCTAGCGATTGCCTGTTCAATTGTCGTTTGCTCCGGATTCGTTTTTCGGCGTTCGCGCTGGTGTCCATCATGCAGCTGACGTCTACTTTCCTTACCGCGATGGTCATAGGAGTTTAGTGGAGGGGGCGCAGGATGTGTTCTTTCCTTGTAGAATATTTTCTTCATCTTTCCATCATCACCGTACTGGTCCATCATTTCATCATCATTATCATCATAATTAGCGGTGGCAAATCGTCGTCGCGAGGCTTGTGTATTCTGTATATTTCGACTGCCACTCTGCGTTGCCGACAATGACTCGGATACTCCTTTACCTTTCCTACGCAAATGCTGAGGTTGATGCCTAGCAATCACTTGCGAAGGCGACGAATCCGACGCGCCGGACGATCGCTCAGATGTGTCAAGCTTCTGATTCTGACTGTGCTGAATCCGCTGATGTTGAGCAATCACCTGCGAGGGAGATGCCGCCGAAGATCGCTCGGATGTGTCCAGCTTCTTCCGTTGATGTTGCGTCACATTCTCAACGTAGGGAGGTGAATCAGTAGATCTCCTCTGGTGACTAATCGCTAGCCGTGATGACGACGAATCAGTTGTGTCTGACACCACTCTCCGATAATTTGCTGATGGACGCGACGATGAAGTGGAATGTTGCTGTCGTTGTCGTTGCTGTACCAACCCCCCGCTAGCACTTCCACTTGACATGTATGCCTGAACAAAGTCGGCATCATTCGTGTTTGCATCCATTACTAGATCATTCGCGGCAGTACGCATCTCTTCCCGTAACTTGTCCTTAACACGGTCATTTAATATGCGTAATTTCTCAGCACGACGTGCCCATTGCTTCCCTACCACCCATCGATTCTGCTTGCTGCCTGTTATCTTAATATTATTCACGTCTTCCCCCATGTTGTCATATACTTCGTCGTCTACTATTTGATCATGTCCCCCATCATCAGAAGATTGTGAAGACGATGAATCAGATTCATCCTCCTCCGACGAAGAAGAATCATTGTCAAATGACGAGGAGGACGAGGAGGAATTATCATCGTCGTCTTCGCCCCCCACCGTCCCAGCCTCCCTCTTACTACTTTCCACGGCAGCTTGCGTTTGTTGCAATTGCGTTATGACCAATGGCAACCCCCCCTTCGTTAATGACCCAGCACTACCCAAACTTAATCCTCCTCCTTGAGTATCCTCCTTTTCACACTCTGGACATGCTGGTAATACATCCTTCCAACCGCCCATTTTACCCAATATTGCTTTTTTACGTAATATTATGTGTGGATGGAAGAGACATCGGCCACGTTCATCGACTACATGCATAACTGCTTTTGATGATGCATCCAACGTTTTCGTCGCCGTGGATGTCGATAATGATTGCCATGATGTGTCTAAGTGTATTGAGGAGGAGGAGTCCATGATGCTGTTGTTCTAACGCGAAGATAATATAACCCTTTACCCTGTTGTCGTCCTCAACCGCCTTCCCCTGCTCTTCCCCTGCTGATTGATTAGTGGACCGCCGGTTCGATCATGACGCCGCCTCTTTGGGTTGGACAGTGTCCACACAGGGCTCCTGTTTTCTTGAGGGTCCTTTCTTTCAACAGGGATAAAGATTAAGAGTGTGTCCGGTCTGAATTGAATTTTTGTCGAGTTGTAAGAAAGCCTGCAATCACACCAATCCAGCAAATAGCCCGCAATCACATACGGAAAGACAGCCTGCAATCACACCAAGCAACAAACAGCCCACAATCACATACTCACACAAATATCTTGCACACTGTATCTACTATTCCTAACTGTTAGCGTTAGGAAGAGGGCACCAACAGTTAAGCAAGGATACACATCGCAACAAACTACAATTAATCTCCATAAAATAATAATAATGACAAAGGCACCCCCGTGTAAGCATCCGGGGTGTAAGTATAGCTCCCGATCAAAAGGATTGTGTTCTAAACATGGAACACCCAGAGTTAGGGGATATTGCACGGTTGATAAATGCCTGAGTCAATGTAGAGGAAAAGAACGCCTCTGCTTCCGTCACCGAATATTAGATGATAGTAATACTTCACCAACTGTAGTCAAAACACAAAACAGGCAAATATGCAGTATTGATGGATGTGATAAAATAGCACGAGGGAAGCATCGCCTATGTAGTAAGCATTATAGAATCAAAAACAATACGATACTACCATCTACTAATCGTAAGCGAACATTGAACATTACACCGGATATCTCTATCCTTAAGAATCAAGTTGATGTCTTAGAGAAAAAGAAACAAAAAATTGAATTACAACAACAACTAGTTGATGATAAAATAAAAGTTCTACAAGAAAAAATAATTAGCCTAACTTCAATTGAAGATGATATTGCAGCAGATAACGAGGGGGGAGGAGGGAACGAGGGGCATCCAGGGGCATCCAGGTGGCAAAGCAATAATGACCGTGCCTTCTGTATGCAAATCGTCAAGTATGGAACGGCACGTCAAGACTTGCCGTGTATACTTAGGACGGCTCCAGGAGCCGTCGCCACCACCAGTTCCTGCGCCTGGTGAATCTGTCATGATGAACAACAGCGTTGTTCATTCAGTCGGCAATCCGAAACCTTTGAAAGTATCAGCATCAGGGGGGAGTCCAAAGAGGCATAATACCAAGTCGAATGCCAAAGGGGAGAAGAAACGAAAGGGAATTGCTGCGGAATCAACAAAAACACCTCCTGAAAGTGTGACTGTGTCCATCATTGTTGGTATTAACAACAATTTACGACGATCAGTCTCAGCTTCCTCGAAGTGTCAGATTAAAAATGAGGACGATGGCAACGATGAGGAGATGAATAAGGAGGAGGAGGAGGAGGAGGAGGAGGAGGACGACGAGGACGAGGGGAAGGACGAGGATGAGGGGAAGGACGAGGGGAAGGACGAGGGGAAGGAGGACGAGGAGGAGGAGGAGAAGGAGGACAAGGACTACGATTTTCTCGCATCATATTGAGGTCAAATGCAAATAGGGGATTTACTTGCAAGAGTTGTTTATACCACCACTGTAAAAGTTTGACTAATTGAATTGATATCTTGATATGACGAATTATTCACTCTTTTTTATAGCAACTTAAAAATAATTGGAATGAACAATAACAAAATGCCCGAGATACGTTGCAATTGCATACCAGTAACATCAATCTTCAGAACTTCTCCAATCTCATAGCTGTGTAACGCGCGATCAATGCCAAGAGTATCCCCACCATTATGTTAATGGCCAGATAGTAATTCTTCTTCTTCACCTCCTTTGCAGCAGAAGAATGCTTTGGGGAGCATTTGACAAAATAATCCATCCGGCTCCAACGATGCCTCAAATAAGTTGTCGCCACATCGTCGACGTCGTCACGAGACGTGTCTTCTCCACCTCTTCATTATTCTCCTCCACTTCCTCCTCCACCTCATATCCACTCATCCGATCGGTCCTTTACGTCCCAGCCTCAAACTCACGTGCATTAACAAAGTTAGATTCCATACTGCATTCCGGGAAAGCAGAGGAGCGGCCAGATGCAATCATGTACGATTTAGAAGATGGGGTAATGCCAGATAAAAAGAATGAAGCACGAATTGCGTTGCAGGAGTATTTGATGCACATGAAGGACGTAGATAAGGAGACATCATCGGTGACGAAAAATATCAACAAGGGACTAAATTTGCTTCGTATTAATCGATACAATACGCCAT
>Ga0247834_1007823_pt1 | contig 11147 bp, 12 predicted proteins | sample LaCruzMarch2015__8_FD_187118 | JGI IMG/M metagenome (GOLD analysis project Ga0247834, IMG submission 187118) | Freshwater microbial communities from meromictic Lake La Cruz, Castile-La Mancha, Spain - LaCruzMarch2015_12m | ecosystem: Environmental > Aquatic > Freshwater > Lake | place: Spain... | reverse complement strand
ACCAACTTAAAACAACAGCCTCGGTTGGCCATGAAAAACGGTAGGCCAAAATATACCTTGGCCAAATTAATGCAGCAAAGCTCATAATTCAACCGCATCCGCATTCAGAAGACGTGAGTAATAGAGAGAACTGGTAGAGCAGATAGATACGCTATTGTTTTTGGCCTTGTCGGGTCGCTCTCTCCAACACGAATAGACCTGTACTGGTAGTAAGGACGACTGACAACTGACACTGGGATTGTCACAGCGTAGAGTACGATGGTGTAGTTACATTGCAGCGACTCACTCGATCAATGATGCTGCTCTTCTTGCATCGTCGTGTATTAGCTGCGTCCGTTTCATTCACGATTAACACGAGAAGACGATTGTCGGCACTTTGTTGACATTCATCAATCTTTCGACCAACAATTCCTGACAATACTTTACTCTCTTTTCTTACTTGATTCATCAGGCACGCACGCACAAACCATCAATCATGGATTCAACGCCAAGTATTGTCGGGCCACGCCCGCTCTACAAGAATGGGCCATGAAGATTCTCTCTGGTTCATTCCACCACGGACGCGGCGATAAGAACTCGACGCCCGTCATCAACAAACTATACAAAAAAAACATAAAAAATACTCTACCCCTCCTCTCCACGGCCACTAACGGTGCTGTTGCGGAGACAAACACTCCAACAAGTCTCATTCTCCTCTCAAACCACGCCAAGACTCGTCGATCGGCCGGTGGAATGGAGCTTGTCTACGGCATCATCATTGCGGCTATTCTCTCGCTTCAGGCTTCGTTTGCGGCGATGTATTGGGATGTTCATAGCAGTATTCATGCACCAGTCATTGCCATGAACGTATGCAAGAAACAAGTGCTCGAGTCAGTCAACGTCATTCACGGTTCTGCTAACGTGATGTTTAAGGTATGTTATTATCATAAAGATTTTGTCAGGCTCACCTACATTGCATATCATCATCATTTGATCATTAACTTTTTCTAATCATCTTGCATATTGGTAATAGGTTATCGAATGCGTCACTTCTGTCTTCATCAGTGCCGCTATCTTCATCGAATTACTTGTCACAACTAAAGAAGATCAAGTTGTTGTCACAACACTGTATCTTGCTGCAGTTATGCTGATCACCATTTGCTTCTCTGTCTGGATTGGAATGTTTCAAGCTGCCAACGTTGCGAAAGCCAAACAAGTGTTAGCATCGTACTTTGACGAAACTACTGTTGAGATGGATGATGATACGACCTTTATTACCAAGCTTGAATCTTTCGACGACGGGACTACTATGAAGGTTGATGAGCTTGACACCTCCATTTTCGGTCGCTACTACAACTATCTTGTTACTCTACTTTGGCAAATTCATTGCAAATGGTCCGTAAACAATAGTGACTTATCTTCCATCTACATTGCTATCAGTGGCGTCTTCACTCTCTTTCAAGCCAAATCTCTCGTCCAAAATGCCACATCAGTGAAGCGTCCGACAACCAAGTTATCTAAATGGAGTTTCGCCTTGAGAATGCTAGCGGTATTGTTGGTGTTGACCATTGCTACGGGAGCCCAAGCATTACATCAGGTCGGTTATCATGTTATCCCAATATTGCATACTTGTACCCGTTTATACTAATTTGTCGTTTGTCATATATTCTTGAGTCTAGACTGTGAATGGCATCAAAGGAAATGAGGATGATGAATGGTCGACGCAGGTGAGTGCTGGCTTGTTTGATTTCACTATTTGATGCATAGAAGCTAATCAAACTTTTTATATCATCATTATGCCAGGACACGGAGGAACGTGATGCACGCCAATTCCCCCTACCAAATTTGATAGCAAATGCTGAAATTATGCCTAACAGCGACAGCTTGGAGGCTCTCACTGCCATTGCAACTGCTGATTACAATCATGAAGCGCTGGCCATCATTAAAAATAATGTCAATGAAATAGCGTCAAGTCTTCATCAGTATTCACCTATCGACCTTGACCTGGAGACTGCCCAGGAGGCATTTAAAGCGTCCGTCACAGCAATTTCACTCCTCAAGGAACAACTTTTGACTATGCAGCCACTCTTGCCAGTTTCAGTTGGTATTGATCCCAAGCTGTTTGAAACAATGTCTCGCGAACTCATGACTGCTGAGGCTCATATGAAGAGCATTGAGGAATTTGTGTCAGAGAACTACAGTAAGTCAGAGCCAACGAAACGTCGTCACCTATCAAGTCGAGGCATCCCCACGAAGAATTTATCCCACAAGTCAAGCATTTCGAAGGCAGACTATCTAATTCGTGTACAGAGCCGCCATTTACAGAAGATTCACAACATTGGCAAAAGCTTTGAGACTCAACAAGGCTATCACCCTGCTCGTCAGAGTAGACGTCATGACAAAGGAGGAGAGAAGCATCGACGGCTACATTATGATCCAGATAATGGACAGTGTGTCCATGATATTGCATCAAAAAGTAAACACAAGGAAGCTCAATGCCTTCGTCTAGCTGAGTGTGCAAAGAATTATAACTATTATGACTTGATCGTATTCTTCTTTGGTGATGACATAGATTTTAATACCGGGGAAATTGAAGAATCAAAAATTACTGTATCAACGGACCTGTTAAATATCACTGCAAAGGTAAGATGAGTGATCACTGAATCAATTTAAGGAATGTAAACATACTAACTCTTTGGCATGCTCGCATTTTCAGTTGACAAATATCACTGCGTTAGCAAATGAAATCTTGGACAATCCGACTTTGATAGGGAATAGGATAAGTCCAAAAGGAATGTGCGATCAGCTCATGCAGCAATTTCACCGTTTCGATGAAGAATTGAGTGTGCAAGGAAAGTGGCAAGGCGGGACAGTAACAGGAGTCTGCAAGGGCTGGGGAACTAGCAAGGTATGCATTATGACTGCCAACCATGCAATTTGCATCTTTTAGTTGTATTTCTCCTCTCACTTTTCAATCTATCTCCAGTTTCTTTCTCTCAAGTCAATGCATACACTCCTTGTTTCCAATCTGGGTCCGGAGGCAAAAGTGGAAAAATGCCTACAAGGCATCACAGACGATTTTAACCGTGATCTTGCAGACTTTACATTGAAAAATGATGGCGGTAATTCCTGGAAGCCTGGATCAATTCTAGGTGCGGACACGGAAATGATGGTAAGGAGTTACTTTTGGGACAGCTGGATACCTTGCAAGAAGGTGATTGCTTATCTCAATATGACAACTGAGTTTGAGGATCGTGCCATAAATGATATCAGACATCGGTTCTACTGTCTGTATTGGTCGTACAGGATTATAGGGTTAGGTGAAGGTTTTAAAGAATATTATCCGAAAGATCCATGTATTGAGACTTTGGGGGCTAGGAAGACGACAGAGGGATTGATTCCTTATTTTCGTTTGTCTACCTTTACAAGCCATACTGTCACAGACGGAAAGCCAGAATGTGTGAGACCTCTTTTTGTCACAAATAGCAAGAGCAAGACCTCCGCTTGTGACTACAAGATCCCTGTGGTGCTGCCGTCAAAAGAAGACCGATTGAGCAAAGATCAGGGTCACTTTGAAGTTGATGTAATACCAAAGCAGAATTTTGTTAATGAAGAGTTAATCATGGATATCTTCAGTGAATTTGTTAACTGCTCGGTAAGACTTTACTTGTTGACATAATGTGATGGTCATTTCACGCATATTGCATATGTATAAATTCTCACCTGATTATCCATCAATCTACTTTGACTCCAAAGAATACTATTGTGAAGGCTCTTGATAAGACCATCAATGCAGGTGAGCTCACTAATCCGTACATTGGTCAAGTAGATTATACCGTAAAAGAATTTACTATCGGAGAGAAGTTCAAGGGTAACAGTGCAGTCAATTACAAGTACATTAATGCAATCCAACGTTGTGCTACAAAAAACCAGACATTGTGTCCTCGGACTGTGTACTGCCCAAACGGTCCTTTGAAGCCACCTCATGGAGGGATACGTTCGTCGAATGTGTGGGCTCCATTTGGAGGGGAGGGTGACAATATGTGGATCAATATTGGAAATTTCAACATGATTACAACACTCTGCACAGATCATGGAAAATATGGGCCTCCAAAGATGTCTCCAACGACAGCAATAGCAGAATATTACTGCTGTACTACAACGTCAAAACAGCTCAACTCCACGTATAATCTAAAGCTGTATGAATCCGTTCGGGAAGGATCAAAGGATCAATTTGGGCAATTGGCCAACACGCAGTTTCTTGACGATGTATTCAAGAATGTTGTACGATTGCCCCTTGTTCGCAAAGTTCGAGTGGAATTCACTACTGTTCAAGGGAAAGGTCACATGCAACTATCAGAAGTGGAAGTGTTTGATAGACAGATTAACCCTGAGAACAAAGCAAAGTTTAAGAGTGCAAGTCAGTCAAGTACATCCATCGAGAATAACCTCTATTATCCAGCCTCAAATGCTGTAGATGGTATCAAAACGACGTATTCAAAAACTCTCAGTGAATCAGGCAAGAGATATTTTTACTTTATTGAATATCTACGTTATTCTTTTCTTTCAAATCTGATAATCTATCGCTCTTGTTTGATTAGGTGCATATTGGGAAGTAGACTTATTAGAGGACGTGGATGTATCAAGCATAGTGATTACCTCCAAAGATTTGACAAATTCATCAGTATCACTAATTAACAGCGAAGGCCATGTTGTGGCAAAATCTTTGATTGGAGAGTCAGCAGTCGCGACGCAGACCTTCAGTTATCCTGATCCAGCAGAATTACTATACACTGCTCCTGATGCGCTAACAGCATCAAGCAAGAGTTGGCTGGCGAAACGGTTCATGGACAATGAGCTCTTGACGAAAAATATTGCATACCTTAAAGACTGTGGTACAAACTGCGACGAAGATTATGTGACAATTGTCACTGGTAAATTCTCATGGGACTCAGCCAAAGAGAAGTGTGCCAAAATGAAGAGAAAATTGTGTCCTCGAAGTGCTATTTGTCCTTCTGGTGAAAGAGGAGAACCATTGGGAGGGAATCGTAAGAAAGAATTATGGGCTCCTCTAGCAGAAGAGATCCACCAGGGGATCAACAAGGCCAACCAGTGGATCAACATAGGGATTAAAGATGATAGAACTGATGCACTCTGTTATGATAACACTGGTTACGGAAACCCTGGGGAAATTGTTGATATTGGGGCAGAAGGATCTTACTTGCAATGGGTAGGATGGGATGGATTACTTCCAAGTAGCGTTCATGATACTGAAGTCTATTGCTGTACTGATACACCGGCTGGATACTTGACCAACATTGAAGAGTTGCAAACACGCCAAGCTGATTTCTTCGATACAGGTTTAAGTATGGACTCTATTGACAAGTCTATTTCTCTTGTATTTGGCGATAAAACTACGATTGGACAGGTATGTGCTTATTCCAAAGGACTTACGTCAACTAATAAAATAGTCGTAGATATTCCTGGTTTCTGTTGCCTTGATGCCCCATACAAGGCTAGGGACGAGGAATGGGGAGAAAAGGTGCGTGTTTGACTTGGAAAATAGAGTGTTGTTGTTATATCTATTAATCTCACAAGTCGTATTGACTCTTTTATTGAAGTACTCCTGCCTGAAGTACATTGAATTGTCTGACAAGAGCACGCGTGTTGTGCAAAAAAACAGCACGGACTGCAACACGCTGGGCCCTATTACGTCTGGTTTCAATGAAGCAGCGTGCGACATTTTTCAAGGTACTTGGTGTCCAACACCACGTAATTGCGCTGGGTTGGTTAATTGCATCCAGGATATAACAGACGAGGTAGAAAAAAGTGCTAATCGTCAAGCCTTCTTCACTTACTTGGACGATGCACCAAAAGTCAAGACAGAGGAGGTATGTACATGTAATTTACCAATAAATGAGGTTCTTTTGAATAATATGCAGTCCCCTAACGCCATTTTATTGTGCTTTATCTACTAAGATGGATGATCCGACCAAGTGTGGTTCGTTGAGGACGTACTTTGATTATGTTAAGGACTTCCCCGACGATGACAGGATCTGCAAAGAAGTTAAAGAATTACAGGTGAGTTCGGATTCCAATTACATCTTGTTGTTGATATTATGATGCAATCCTAAGACAAAATTATGCGCAGTGCTTTACCGATTTCTCAAACTTGGATGGTTTTGCTACTGGAACACCCGGTGCGGCTTCCAATGAGATTACCAACTTCATTCCTCTGACTGTCAGTTCAGAACTGAGTATTACTGACAAGAGTAAGTTTTTTGGGGATTCCGTAATTGTTGAGACTGTCTGAATGCTCATATCTAATGTTTCATCCTCTCATCAACCATCAAACGCCACAGCGGAATTCGATGGTGAGGGACAAACAGAGTCAAAGGCATGGCGAAGCGTCAATTATGCATTGAGGAAGTCCATAGAAATAATTGACTTTATTGTTCAATCATTGGATACTGGTTTTGATATTTGCGAGGCTGTTGCACTGCCAGTTCTTGCTACAGCAGTTTGTATCCCTCAGAAAATCGCTATGGAAATTGCAAATGGTTTTATATATGCTATCACTCTTTCCCTCGATTTATCAGAGGTTCTTTATGCAGAACTTGTGGACGAGCGGGATGATGAATTTAGAGGAGAGAAAATTAATGATGTACATGCAAACGTCATCACTGTTAATGGCAATGTCATTTCCATCTTTAACACCGTGGAACATTTGAGGGTATTGCTTGGTGGTATCCAGGATGGGCTTGCTAATGATGAAGGTGAGACGAATCGCCGCCTGCAATCAATCGACTGCACTAGCACTGCAAACGGATACACATTGCAATGCAACAAGCCATCATGTGAAGACCAAAAACGATTATGTGACGGCAGTGTCAATTATATGCATATCTCCCAAGAGAAGTATGGTAAGTTTACACGATTTTCAATCATATTTTATTGTAATATTGATTTCGCACTCTGTTAATTCTGGAATTATTGTTCCCTCAATCAGCTGGATGTGATAGTTTAGACTCTGATGGGGATAGGGTAAAATCAGTGGCCCCCTGAACTTATTGTGCGCAACGCCGAAATGTTTCAATGTGAGAATAGCACTGATGAATTTTGTTACACTGGAGCAGTCTTCAATGACGACACAGTAGTAATGAAGTTTTTGAAATATCACTTCCCAGTGATTGACGATTGTCAATCGGCATCCAAACTTGATGTAAATATCATACAAGTTGCTGGCTCGTGCAATGCAACTCGCTACCAAATCACCCCCATTCAGAATACATCTTCCATTCAGAATACATCTTGTTTGGCCTCAGGTCCAAACCCAAGCAAACATAACATCTCTCATGTCAATCCTCTCAATGGGGCTTCTAAGGAAGTCATAGTCCAGCTTGATACGCTACCTCCAATCATCAAATGTGGATTTAATTCTACGCTTCACTTGAAAAGAAATAATTCAGTATCATCTGATGGTAAAACTCTCTATCATCGGGCTGTCAATAGTTCTGACAGTGGATTGCATTTGATGATGAAGAAAGCTGAGTTTTTTTACGACATTACTGTAAGCATGTGTGTATTATTCTTGCCCAATCTGCACCCCTACATTGTTCTAACCAACTTTGTTTGTTGTCATGTCCAAATATAGGATAATTGTAAATCAGATGTTCAAGTTGGTGTGATGGTTGAGACAAATGAATTGCATCAAGGCAAAATTGCTGAACTGATTAAATACAAAATCTCTAACTTGACACCAAAAACAGAGTTGTTGTATAAAGAAATCAGGTGAGTTTTATGTGATTAACTACTTTACTGTGCTCGATCATCACACAAGTAAACGCTAACATTTCTTGTGGCGTTGTTGTCTACGCTTGAAGTTGCGATGAATCAAATGGTTGCACTAGTGATCCTGACATGATTGGCCAGACTCTTCGTGTGTACGACATCAATGTAGTTGCATATGATGCTGCAAGAAATATTGGACGTGATCAATGCAGGGTGGTAATTATTCCACACGATATGTCGACAAACGACGCAGATGCCATTGTTGAGAAATCTAGGGTTCGGTACCATATTGCAGAGGCAGAGACTTTTAGTTCGACTACATTCACTCCCACTGAAAGCCCAACAGCTAGCCCAAGTGTTTCTCCCACCACGGCTGCCCCCACCACTACACGTAGCCCTACAACTACTCCAACTAAAGTTCCAACGACCGAGCCCACAACTGCAAGCCCGAGCAAATCTCCCACATCATCTACTCCCACTGAAAGTCCCACCGACAGCCCTAGCAAATCTCCCACAACTGCGAGCCCAACTGATGTGTGTGGAGGCCGTTATCCCTTCGAGACGAATACAGATTTAAAAGCTGCGGTTGACAGTTACATAAGTGGCAATTGTGCAACTACTCCTGACTGCACCACTCGTAATATTTATAATGATATTGGAACCTGGTGTGTGTCAAAGGTCACGGATTTTAGTACGGTGTTTAAGGATAAGCTTACTTTCAATGCCGACATTTCGCAATGGGACGTCAGCTCTGCTACGAATATGTTTGAAATGTTCAGGAACGCACAGGTTTTCAACTCTGACCTTTCTCAATGGAATGTTGGGCGTGTAATAACCATGGAGGACATGTTCAACGATGCAAAAGCGTTCAATTCTAACATAGCCCAGTGGAAGCTTACGTCTGCAAATGATATTACTGACATGTTCAATATGGCATCAAGCTTCAATCAAAACCTTTGTCCTTGGAAAGATACGTTTAACTGGAATTATTTTAGTGCACAGCGTGTGTTTTATGGAACTGATTGCCCACATGCAGACCTGATAAACTATGGAACGAATTGGTGTCATGCCTGCTGATCATCAGTAGGTTTATGGGCCAAACATTATGTGGTGGCATGGAGTTGAGTAAGCTGGTATGTGGGACGACCTTTATTTGTTGTTGAGTACTGGCTGATGTGTGTGACAATTATAAGCATGAAAATAAAACTAGATTTACAATTTATTAGTGCTAACAGTGATGAAGAAATCATCATCCCATGAATGAACCAGGACCACTTTGTTTTGAGAGCCATCCAGTTCCACCAATCCCCATCGATGACGAGAGAACTTTTCGAAATCCCGACTTATCAATATCTTTATCCATCCATGCAATGAAGTGTTCAATGTCAACCTTTCCTGTATGATCGGTATCCATCTCTACAAAAATTTGTTTGATCTTTCGATCAGATAGATGTTGTCCAAGCTGGATTGATATATTCCTTATCTCTTCCTCATCAAGGTAACCGTGATTCTTAATGTCAATCTCATTAAATATCTGTATCGTCTTTGAACGGAAGTAGGACTTAATCCCCCTTCGAGTTTCTTCATCACTGAACCATTCCATGAAATCATCAAAATTAATCTTACCATCTCTATTCTTATCCATAGATTCGAAGATTGCCTGAACGCGTTCATCGTCAAGTGGCTGACCAAGACGATGTGTAAACTTTTTCATCTCTGATATTTTAACATATCCAGTGCCATCTCTATCCATTTCACGAAATATATCCTTGGCATCACTCATGGTGGGTAATCGAACACTAAGATCATTCTCGACGGGGATGCGTCCGCCGTAGCTTTTGATGTATGCCATAGCAGACTTGATCTGTGCAGCCTTAACTCGACGACTCCACCCAAGTTCCTCTGCCATTATCTCAGCCACACGCGGTAATACCTCCATTGCGGCTTCACTATTTAGGAAGGCAAGTCGTGTTCGACGCGATAGTACATCCTCGATTGTACATGCATACTCCCGACAAGCGTATCGTACCTCCTCTTCAATGTATGGATAGTTCGATACTAACTTATGTCCATACCGAGGCCATTGCTTCCCCGTGGGTTTAGCATTGGCAAGGAGTTCCCATACGCGTCCACCGTATGTATTGACGAGGTGTTCAGCCACGTCGGGGGTAAGTCCATACTTTTGTATAAGCTGAATGTTAAGACTTTTGGTATACCCCTCTCCACCGTGTAGTACAATATCAAGTGTATTACACTTGGTACATCCCTCTCCTAGGACCTTGTCAAGAACGTCCTGTGCCATCTCTCTCCATGTCGTCCACTTCCCACCTGCAATAAATGTTACACCAGATACAGGGTTCGTCGATATGATATGATCACGACTAATCTGTCCTCCCGGCGGGGCATGGGGGTCACTTGCCAATGGTCGCCACCCTCTCCATGCACTTAACACGTCACTCCGACGTACTTTTAAATCTTTAGATAAGTACTTCTCGCACTCTTTTAACATCCACTGTATCTCATCCTCGGGAGGATAGGGTAATGTCTCGGCCGGACCTTTCTTATCAGTTGTACCAACAATGACACTTCCCTGCCATGGCAAGAAGAAAAGGAACCGTCCATCACTGGTGTTGTAATCCAGCAACCCCATATCCTTGGGAGCATAATAACCGGGCAGTACAATATGTGATCCACTCGCACCCATAACTGATGGTTCGACGGGGTTGGATGTACCATCCTCCTTTTGACGGAGTGCATCAGTAAATGGTCCACCGGCGAATATAATATGTTTGGCATATATATCAAATGTTTCACCGGTTATCCGATCTAGTGCTTTCACTCCGATAATCTTCTTACCGGCACTACCACCATCACCACCGTCGTCGAAGATGGCATCAATCATTTCCACATAATTGGCAACATCCGCACCTTTCTCGGCGGCACTTAGCGCAATGGCCAAATTGGTACGCGAATCATTATGCTGTCCTTCGTAGAATACGGCGCAGTACTTGATTTCCTTTTCGTTCAATTGTGGAAACTTTGCACGACTGCGCGATGGGCCCATGACGTAACTCGACGGGCAAGCAAAGCCGCTCAATCCGTCGTAGAATTTAAATACGACCGGTGCCAATAATGGAAAGAAGCCGAATAACCAATGTCCGAACGGCGGTGGCCATATATGCCATTCGGTGAATGGACACACGATCGGTATCCAATTCGTCAAATGACGTTGTTTGTCGAGCATGTACGCACGCTCTCGATGACAATTGGTCACCATTTTAAATTCGCGATAAAAGTCGTCCATCGTACGTAATGGATTCGTCAGCAGGTCCCAACTCACCAATGCCGCCGTGGCCGATGCTAGGTACTTTATGCCG
>Ga0247834_1007820_pt1 | contig 11153 bp, 14 predicted proteins | sample LaCruzMarch2015__8_FD_187118 | JGI IMG/M metagenome (GOLD analysis project Ga0247834, IMG submission 187118) | Freshwater microbial communities from meromictic Lake La Cruz, Castile-La Mancha, Spain - LaCruzMarch2015_12m | ecosystem: Environmental > Aquatic > Freshwater > Lake | place: Spain... | reverse complement strand
GGCTCTGGCAAGACGATGATGGCCCGTCGCCTCCCTGGAATCCTGCCTCCCCTCACGAGCGCCGAGTCCTTGAATGTGACCCGGGCGGCGTCCGTGGCCGGGCTCAACGTCGGCGGCGGCCGAGTGCGGACCCGCCCGTTCCGTGCGCCCCACCACTCAACGACGGTGGCTGGCATTCTGGGCGGCGGGGTGGTGTGTCGACCAGGCGAGCTGACGCTCGCGAGTGGTGGCGTGCTCTTCCTGGACGAGCTCCCGGAGTTTCAGCGCAACACCTTGGAGATGCTTCGTGAGCCCATCGGCGCGCGCGTCGTGGAGCTTGTCCGCGCCAGCGGCGGGGTGACCTATCCGGCCGACGCATTGGTCGTGGGCGCAATGAACCCGTGTCCCTGCGGCATGCTCGGTCATCCGCGCTTGCGCTGCCGATGCAGCCCGGCCGATGTGCAGCGCTACCAGTCGAGGATTTCCGCGGTCCTCGCCATCTTCGACATGCACGTCGACGTCCCGGCGGTGGACCTCGCCGCCATGGGAAACGCTCTTCCGGGGGAGTCCTCCGCCGTTATCGGCCACCGGGTTGCCCTCGCCCGCCATCGCCAGGTCCTCCGGCAAGGCTGCATCAACAGCCACCTGACGACGGAACAGCTTCGCCAGCATGCCGGTCTCACAGAGGGTGGCGCTGCGGTGCTGGAGCAGGCAGTGGAACGCCTGGGCCTCACGGCCCGGGTGACAACGCAGGTCACGAAGGTCGCTCGAACCATCGCCGACCTGGCCGAGCAGGACGCCGTCGCCGCCGAACACATCGCCGCTGCCCTGCAGCTTCGAGTCCGATGATCCAGCATTGGGAATGCCCACGCGCCCGCTCGGACGTTGCTCTCGCCCACCCGCACGTGGCGTTCAGGCGCCACGTGACTTCTCACAACGGTTGCGGACTGCACCGACCGTCGAGCCGCCGCGGGGACCATCGGTCGTCTGATGACCTCGAGGTCACCATCACCATCCGTCGTGGGCGCACAGCATCGCAGCAGGCCGAGGTCCAAGCCGGTCTCGGCCAGGGCGCACGCGGTAGCACGGCGCTTCCTCCGCTTCCTGGTCAGCCGAGGAGAGGCTCGCGCGCTGATTGAGGCCCACACCGAGGGCATGTCATCCGCCTCATGTAGCCGGCGCTCAGCTCGTACGACCGAACTCCATCCCCTGGCAGCGGCCGCTCCGACGATTCTCCTTGGCCATCGCTCAGGCTTCTTGGTCAGAGCGCGCAGCGGCGCCGTCGTCAGCGACTCCCCATCAGCGATGTGCGGCCCTTCGGCGTGTTGAACGAGACCAACCAGTCCCAGATTGCCGCCGCCGTTCACGTCGACAGCCTCCACCCTGCAACCGCATGGAAGGGGTCAGGGGCGACCTCCTCACTGCATCGGCCCCGAACGATGGCGATCCTGGAGGGGGCGTGTGCCCCTCGGTCCTCCAGGCTGGTTCGCTCCATCGACCTGCTCCTTGCTCGCAGCGACACAGACCGCGCCAACACCGGCTGCGCCTCGCCTGCGGCGTGATTGTCACGGTCTGTGTCTTGCTCCCGTCGTCACAACGGTCGCTTCCGCTTGAGACCGCGTGTGGCCCCTCACAGGTGAAGGGGCCGCACGACGCGGCCTCACCCACGGAGGACGACGATGACCACCACGACCACCACCACGAACCGCCCCAGCTTCGAGCTCTTCTACATCGAGGAGCGTCCCGCCGACCGCCACCTCGCGGCCGTCATGGGCAAGACCGTCCACGAGAACTCCGTCGACCGCATCTGGCACAAGGCCGGCGTCGCGTTCAACACGCCGAAGGGCAACGCGAACATCTACATCGGTGAGCGCGGCGACCCCGCCCGCAAGCGCTACCTCCTGACCTTCAGCTCTTCGCTGCAGAAGGCCAAGGAGAACCGCGAGGCGAACCGCATCCCGGTCGGCGACGTCTTCGAGCCCGACGCGTCCGGCAACTTCGACTTCGACGCGCCTGCCGGCGTCGTCTTCCTCAATCGAGACGACAGCTACACCATCCTCATCGGCGACAAGGGCGACCTCGAGCAGCTCCGCTACCAGATGCGCCCCGCCAAGGCCTTCATGGGCCCCAAGCCAGCCGCGACGGCGGCCCAGTCGACCGAGGCGAAGGCCCCCGAGTCGACGCCCGAGCCCACCGCCGCCGCCGCCAAGCCGGCCCGCTCCACCATCCGCCGCTCGAAGCCCCAGGCCCAGGCTGCCGCCTGATGGGCGGGAGGCCCTTCGGGGCCTCCTTTCCTTCCCCTCTCTTCGAGGAGCGCGCTCGCAAGGGCGCGCTTTTCCTCTTTCCACCTCAGCAGTTGGAGAAGACATGCACCTCACGGCACTCCCTCGCCCGGAAAACCTGCTCGACGACGGGACCGACCTCTTCACTGTCGTCGCCGACGCCATGACCGGCCACTACTGCTTCGTGTGCTTCGAGCGCAGCACGCTTCGTGTCAGATGGACACAGCGTGCCCCCGGCTCCATCGGCGACCCCCGTGGCCTCAAGGACTACCGGGGGCGCAATGGCCTCTGGCGCGCCGCGCTCGGCGCCGACTTCCGCCACCTGCTCGACCGCTTCCAGCCAGACACCATCGTGGCCACACACGACCTGCCATCGAGTTCCGTGTCGGCCTCGGCTTCGGCGTAGTCGCCATCGAAGACCACATCGCCCGCCATGGCCGGTTGTCGCTCCACATCGGTGGGAGCGGCAATCCAGCCCCTCCAAACACCGAGGACACCATGGACCCAGACGCAAACCTCGAGGAACAACGTTCCATCATCAAGCGCCTCTTGGACGAGGACAGCGAACACCTGGACACCGGTGACGCTGTTCGCCTCGCTGAGCTCGCCGAGGCCCTCGACGGGTGGATCAAGGCGGGCGGCTTCCTGCCTGCACCATGGCGCCGGCAAGCCTGAGTCATCGACACACGAGCGCCAACAACGGCGCGCCCTCATCACACTTCACCTCGGAGGCAGCACGATGCTGTTCACCTACACGCTCAAGACAGCAGACACCCTCGCTCAGGTCTACAAGCCGGACGGCAAAGAGCCGGTCTTCGAGCTCTATTCCGACGCTGAACGCATGGCCAAAGTCCGCGAGCGCTTCTGCGTCGCGCTTGACGGTCGCTACGACCCGCTCCCCTCGAACCTCGGTCTTGTCGTCGTTGGCCATGGCATCGACTGGACGCGCACCGTCGACATGGTCAGGAATGAGCGCCGCGAGATGGAGCCAAAGCGGCTCCAGCCCGATCCTGTGGCAGCGCACGAGGAGCATTCGGTCAACAACGCCTCGCAGGGCAGCCCTGCCCTGGAAGCTGACCAGCGTCCCACTGATTCCGTCCGCCGTCCGGCGTCCTACCTGCCGAGCAATCCATTGGCCTACCAATGCCCATCCTGCTCAAGCGGTCGTGGCACGTACTGCGTTTCGAAGGACGGCAAGACGACGTCGTTCCACAAGGCGCGCCGGACCCTGACTGTGGCCACCCAAGAAGGCAGCAGCCTCCACGCAGACCAGGTGGTCGCATGACGACATCACGCCGTCGGCAATTCATCATGATTCCCACCCGAAAGATGTACGGGCTCGCAGTCACCCGGCTTCAGATCGAGAAGCTCCGCGAGCTCAACCTGCGTTCCGCCGAACCGCCTCGCATCCTCGGACGCGGGCACGACTTCATCGAAGTCGTCGAGGAAGCGGAAGGCAAGGCCGACATGATCGGCGGGGTGTGGTTCGGCATGACCATCGGGATCCTCCCCGATGGAAGTGCCCACTCCTGACCGTTGCCGGGCCTGACCATTCTCTGCGCCACCTCCGCTTTGCGGTGGAGGTGGCGCTTGGCTCAACATGCACAACTCGGTCTCTTCCCCTCGAACACGGCCGCTCCGGTCATTTTCAACCTCGGCCTGGGCGTCGACTCGGTGGCGATGCTCATTGGCTTGTGGCGACGTACGGCCAGGCCGGACCTCGTCATCTTCGCGAACACCGGCGGCGAGAAGCCCGAGACCATCGCGTACCTGGATGTCATCAACCCGTGGCTCGACGCGGTTGGTTTTCCTCGCGTCCACGTCGTCACCCGACCCGTGGGCCGTGCCGGGTACACGTCCTTGGAGGAGAACTGCCTCGCAAACGAGACGCTGCCCTCGTTGGCGTTTGGCAAGAAGAGCTGCTCGTTGAAGTGGAAGGCCGAGACGATGGACCACTTCCTTTTGGGAGCCAGCCGGGGGCCGAATCAGTGCGCGGGCTGGCCCCCGGTCATCGAGGCCATTCGCAATGGCCTGAAGCCGACCAAGCTCATCGGCTACGACGCCGGAGCCAGGGACAGCCGCCGGGCGGTGAACCGAATCGAGGATGAGCACTTCGTGTACCGGTACCCCCTGCGCGAATGGGGCTGGGACCGCGACCGCTGCAAGCAAGAGATTGCCTCTGCGGGTCTGCCAATCCCCATGAAAAGCGCGTGCTTCTTCTGCCCGGCCAGCCAGGAGCACGAGCTGCAATGGCTCGCTCAGACGCACCCCGACCTGTTCACGCGTTCCATCGCCATGGAAGACCGCGCCCGCGACGGCATGCACGGCCTCAGCACAGTCAAAGGGCTCTGGGGCCGCAAGGCGCGTACGGGGGCCGCCGGCGACGGCTCATGGCGATCCTGGGCCGAAGCGCACGGCCTCCACGACCTCATGCCGCCCAAGCGGGCCAGGCCATCGACCAGAAGCCCTCTCCGGATTGTCGACGACTCCGACGACTGTGGCGACACCATCGGTGCTCCCTCATGTCCCCTGTGACCGCCCCTTGGTCTGCTCCTTGGTCACAGCGCCACACGTCGCGCCAGGACCGGCTTCGCCTCGCCTTCGGCGTCACCTGTCACGCCCTCTGGCTTGTTCCCGGCGTCCCGACGACCGCGGGGCTTGAGCCCGCGTGTGACCCCTTCTGATGCGAAGGGGCCGCACAACGCGGTCCCACACCAGGAGGACACGATGAAGCTCAGCAACTGTGAATGCCCCAAGTGCGGCGGACTCCCCATCAACACCCGCGAGGTCTTCACCGGCGACGCCGAGCTCTTCCGCCGGACGGACTCCCTGGTCTTTGGCTACACGAGCGCTCCCCAGACGGACTGGCGCCTCGAAGCCTATCTCAGCGCCCCCGACAGCGACGGCACCAAGACCATGACCTGCTCCGACTGCGACCACGCCTGGCGCCACGGTCAGGCCTTGGCTCCGCAGCAGCTCACCGCCGGGTGAGGTCCCGGGCGAGCGGGGCAGCTCGGCCCCGCTCGTCTTCGGCCCGAAAGCCCGAATGCGGCAAGGGCCGACGGACGATTGAGGAGCACCTCTGCACAACGGCGCGCCAGCGACCAATCGTTCACTGAGGCGCCGACCAGGAGCGTTTGGCCCGCGCCGACCGACCCCTCACCTGCGAGCTGCTACCAAGCGGCTGGCCGGCGTCGAACGGGTAAAGACGGTCTCGGAGGTCTGTCGCCTCGACGACAAAACCGCTGTCGCCCGCCGCCCGTAGCAAGGTGACAATCCGGTTGTAGTGGCTGCCTGGGTTGGTCGCGTGCAGACGCATCACCTCGTCCTCGATGTTGATGAATTTTGATGAATTTTGAAGGCGTTGAGTCATCCATGACTCATTGTTGCCCGGACGCGGTGCCCCTTCGTGCAGAACGGGTGTTGGCGTCGATTCGCTTCGCCTGATGACGACGACACTCTCGTCTTCTCTTCGCACATCCGAACTCGGTCATTGCTGCCGTTGATTGCCTCAAGCTCCTCCGTGTCTCGCGCGCTGCTGGTCTTGCTGACAGCAGCGCCCGCGCCACTTCCGGCAAAGGCAACGAACGAACACGGAGCACGTCATGGCTGGAATCAACAAGAGCATCCTCGTCGGCAACCTGGGTCGTGACCCCGACATTCGCTACGCGCAGTCGGGCATGGCCATCTGCAAGATGCGCCTCGCCGTCACCGAGCGCGTCAAGGATGGGGTCGACGGCTGGAAGGACGCCACCGAGTGGTTCACGGTGACGGCGTTCGGCAAGCTCGCCGAAACCGCCGCGCAGTACCTGCACAAGGGACGTCAGGTCTACGTCGAGGGTCGCCTCAAGACCGACAAGTACAAGGACAAGGAGGGCATCGAGCGCACCTCCATCGAGGTCATCGCCAACACCTTGCAGTTCCTCGGCAATGGGCAAGGAGCCCAGGGCGGGCGCACCGAGCCCGGGCCCGCAGCCGCGGGTGCTGGCGGCACAGCGACCCCAGGTGACGAGGCGCCTCCGGCGTCGGATGGCTTCGTCGACGACGACTTGCCGTTCTGAGCCGCCTGCGTGCGCATGGGCGGGGCGCGCAGACGCCCTGCCCTGCTCGTGGCTGTGATCCATGCACCAGACAACGCTACAGATGTAGCCTAGATAACAAACCGGAAGGAGGGCACGTGGCACCTGGACTTCGCTCGTACGTTCAACCTTCGGCAGTGGCGGAGCAGCCGTTGCTGGCGCGTGCTACCGCTGCGCCTGCTGTGGCGTCGTTCGCTGCAGGGTGGAGCGCGCTTGTGACGACCAACGAAGCCACGGACATCCTCGAGAGGCTCGCCCGTCGCGGCCATGACCTGGCCCGGTTCGAGGTGCTCTGCGGTCTCGATGCGGGGGCGTTCTCCAAGGCCCCCCTGCCCCGCACGACCCTCGCGCTGCTCCGGTTCATCGACGAGGATCCCCAGGCGGCCCTTCGGCTCCTCACGGACAAACCCATCGACCCCATGCCGCCGGTCGTGTCCGACACGGCCATGGGGCTGTTTGAGAGCATCTTGCTCCCCCTGGAAGCGCAGGGGATGCAGCTTGCCCTGACCGGCGCGCGCGCCATGCGCCTTCACGGCGCCGCTCGCGACACCATCGATGTCGACGTCTTCGCCGCCGAGTCAGCCCGCAACCCTCTGCTCGCCCGCCTCGCGGAAGGTCCCTGCAGGGTGGCCCATGTGGCGGCAGACCACTTCATCGTGCGGCATGTGGACTCGACCCACCCCGCCGACCGCATCGACCTGATGTTTCCTTTGGTGGAGCCAGCGCTGTCTGCCCTGCCCCTTCGCGAGCACATCGCGGGTCTGCCGGTCATCCCGGCCCTGCACCTGACCGTCGCCAAGCTGATGGCGCCGGGCGCGTCGGAGAACGCCGACGCCTTCATGCTCTTGGACGCAGCAGCCGCAGACCCGGATGCAGTCACTTCGATGCTCCGAGAACTGATTCACGCGAAGACCTCTGACCGCTTTCGAGCGCGGTTGGAGGACGCCGAGGGTGGGCTCTATCGGCTCGCCATGTGGCGCGCCGTCCGTACCGTCTGACCAAGGGGTTCCCATGCGACGCGAGCTCATTCCCGCCTTCCGCGAATGCACCCAGGCCCTCAGGCGCATGGACACGGAATGGGCCGTGGGCGGCGCCGAAGCCATGGCAGCCCATGGCTACGCCCGCGAGACTATGGACGTGGACATCTTCATTGGCGACGACGCCCGCGATGAACTCCTGGCCACCTTGGAGCAGCGCCGCCTGCCGGTCATCACGGTCCTTGAAAACGTCCACTACGCCATCACCCCAAACCCCAAGAACGATGACGTCCGTGTGGACTTGCTGTTTCCGTCTGACGAACCTGAGGTGAGCGGCATCTGGAAGCCCACCGACCTGGTGATTGCCGACGAGCGGGTGCCCGTCCTTCGGATGGAGTTCATCGTGGCCAGCAAGCTCCTGACGGACCCTGGCTCCGAGCGCGGCCGCAAAGACGCCGGCGACCTGGCAGAGCTTCAGCGCCGGGGGCTCGTTGACGGACCCCGGGTCCTTGATGTCCTGAACGACTGCCCCGGCAAGGGGCGAGCGAAGCAACGACTCATGGACTTGGTCACCGGGCCTGAACGGTCAGTGGCCCCTCGCCCGCGCCGCACCCGCTGATTCCGTAGGCGATGTGGCGGCAGCCCTGGGGCCGCCCCAAATCTGGCAGTACTTCCACAATACCGCCGAAAATCTGGTGTTTTCGCTACTTTTCGCTTGCGCGCGGATCGGACGCGGCGCAGTGTTTTTTTCCCCCACGGAGGTCAGCATGGCCGCAGTCATCATTGCCATCGTCAATCAGAAGGGCGGTGCGGGTAAGACCACCACCGCCATGACCCTTGCTGCATCAGTCGCGGATCGGGGCCTCAAGACTCTTGTTATCGACGCGGATACTCAGGCTTCCGCGACGACATGGTGGTCCAACGCACCAGATGACCAGCCCTTCCCAGCCACTGTGATCAACCTTGCTGCGACGAAGGACAAGCTCTCTGTGGCCATCAAAGGTCACCTTGAGAACTACGATGTGATTCTCGTCGACTGCCCGCCCTCGATCGACTCGCCGATCACGGACTCCGCACTGATGGTCGCCGACCTGGCCATCGCCCCGGTCCCTGCGTCCGGCATTGACACGTGGGCTTCCGAGCGAGTCTCGCGCATCGCCAACAACGCCAAAGAAGGCCTCAACCCCGACCTCATCTTCTTCGGCCTTCTCAACCGGCTGAAGCGAACGACCGTCTCCAAGGCCATGGCGCAGTCACTCACCGAGCTGGGGTTCCCTCTCCTCAAGGCCACACTGGGCGACCGAAACGCCTACGCTCTGGCGCCTGTCGTTGGAACCAGCGTCCTCACCCTGGATGACAAGGTCGCCATCGCTGAGGTCAAAGCCCTCACCGACGAGGTCCTCGGCCTCCTCAATCTGAAGCCGGCGAAACCCACGCGCTCGCGCAAAGCGCGCTAGGCCAACAGCCACCACTGGCTCTGCCCCACCAACCCCTCACACTGCGAGAACATATGGCCAAGGGATTCAGCGCCGACGACCTGGCGCAACGAACGAAGAAGTCCGCTGCCCATGCGATCGAGACCACCGACTCGGTCCGCGATGCGCTCGATCGCCACTCTCGAGTCGAACGGGCGATGAAGATCGAGGCTGGCGAACTGCCAGCAGTCGCCCCACCCCAGCCACTCCGGCTTCCGCTCGAGGCCATCAAGAATCGAGTCAACAACGACCTCCGGCCCGTAGTCGAGGAACGCGCCCTCACGTTCGCCAGGTCCATTGCCATGGTGGGCCTCATTCAACCCATGGCGGTGGATACCAACGACCACCTCCTCGCAGGCGACACTCGCCGCCGGGCTCTGACCATTCTCAAGGAGGCCTCCGGCAAGTCCACGACCGAGCTCCAGTCCACTTTCCCGGACGCTGCCCCCGAAGAGCTCCATCAGCTTTCGGCGGCTTGGCTCACCCACGGGTTCGACCGGGGCGTCCCGGTTCATCGAATGAACATCGACTCACGCATGGACCCCAAGGCCGCGCGTGACATCGAGACAATGGAGAACACCCAACGCCATGGGTTCACCAAAGAGGAGTTCCGGGCGGTCTATCGGGCGTACAAGGATGCCGGCTACAAGACGACCGCTGGGCGCCCCAAGAAGGGTGAGCGCAGCATCCGCCCAGAGCTCGTCATCGTCTTCGGGCTTTCTGAGCGGCACATCACAACCCTCATTGCCGATGTTGAGCGTGAGGACGCCGGACAACTCCCCGCCCCCCCAGCTGACCCGGTGCCGCCCACGGCTACACTTCAGCGCGTCCTCACCAACTACCCGGCCGTAAAGGTGAAGCGCGCAAAAACCGGCAAACAGGTGATGACCGTGGCCTTTGATGCCGAGGGCGACCTGTCAGATGTCTTGGCGGGCATCATCGAGACGCTGAAGGGCCAGGCATAATCTGGAAGCGCTTCCAGATTATCTGGACGGGCGTGTGGGCGTAATCTGGAAGCGCTTCCAGATTACGCCCACAAACGCGACGGCCGACCAAACCGGCCGCTGCCAGCCTCAGCCGACAAAGGCCCGACCTGGGCGGGGCAAACGGTCCACCGACACCTCTTGTCTGAGAGCCGACATGGCGCCTGCGGAGGACGCTGTCCTTCAGTGGTCCGTTGGGAGCATCGGAGGCGAGCCTGCTGACGAACCTCTGGCGCGCCCGGTGGTGCTCTCTTGGCGAGATACTGCTTTTGTGTTCAGACTAGCCAATGGAACCGCGAACCAGGATGTGCAGCCGGTGCAAGCGGGAGCTGCCCCTTGAGGCCTTCAGCCGCCGCCGCCACTACGTCTCCACGTCTGTGCGGTCGGCCTGCAAGGAATGCACGGCCAAGTCCCGGCAGGCGACGCCGCCTCCGGTCAGCACCCCTGAACGCCGCCTCAAGGAGGCTGTCCGCGCCCGGACCGCCCGGGCCATCGCCGCCGGCAAACTCACGGTGCAGCCGTGCGTAAAGTGCGGCGGGGCAGGGGAGGCCCACCACCCCGACTACACCGGACCCGACGCCCACCTGCAGGTCGTCTGGTTGTGCCGCGAGCACCACATGGCTGAGCATGTGCGCAGCCCCTGGGGGCGACAGATGGACCTGTTGTAGCTTCCCCCGGTGCAGCCATCACATGGAAGCACAAACAGGCTACAGATGTAACGCACGTCGTGTATTCTGACGTACGGAGGTGATCCCATGGCCAGACCTACACTGCGCTCCCCCCATCCAAAGGCAGCGCGATGACCCGCATGGACAGAGATCGTGAACGCGACGAGCAGGCGTCCCCCCGACAGGACCAACGCGCCGTCGTCGACGATTCCGTCAAGCAGGATGTGTGGGCAGACCGGCTCATGGTGGAGGCCGCCGGGGGCGACCGCCTCCAGTCCGTCTACCATCAAGAGAGTCGCCTCGAGGGCGAGCTCAGGCGCGCGCACCCCGACGGCTTCACGAAGGCCGACGTCGAGAGCGCCTGGGCCAGCCACGAAGCGCGCTACCCCCGCACATCGACGATGGACAGCTTCCAGCGTGCCTACGGCGACGACGTCGCCATGGGCTATCACGGCATCATGGAGCGGGCGCCCGAGCGGGTTTCGAGCCCTGCCACCAGGCCTCAGCCATCCGACAGGGCAGGGGGCCCCGAGCGTGTCGCCGAGCCCGAGCGCGTCGCCGAGCCCCGCCTCGCCGCCCCACCCCTCGAAAGAGCCACCCCGTCCGCCCCCGTCACCCCCGCTGAGCGCGCGGTCGTTCAGGCCGAGGCCAAGGAGCGCATCGTGAGACCGACCCCAGAAGCAGCCGACCTCCGAACCATCAAGGAACCG
>Ga0247834_1007817_pt1 | contig 11158 bp, 16 predicted proteins | sample LaCruzMarch2015__8_FD_187118 | JGI IMG/M metagenome (GOLD analysis project Ga0247834, IMG submission 187118) | Freshwater microbial communities from meromictic Lake La Cruz, Castile-La Mancha, Spain - LaCruzMarch2015_12m | ecosystem: Environmental > Aquatic > Freshwater > Lake | place: Spain... | reverse complement strand
ACAGTCCACTCAGTCGGACGCCCGGCGCCAGGATCGCTCATTGTCATTGGCTGAAATGAAAAATGACGTAGCGCAAGACCGAATTTTTGACGATATGCAGGAGCAATTGATTGAGCGCCTGCGCCAGCGGGAGTTAGATAAAGCGTTGGCAAAAGTTACCCAACGTCAAAAAAGACTTGTGTCGTTTAAAGACACGCATGAAGAATGGCGTGGCCTTAAAGCAATGAAGTTTGCTAATGACGGAGACATGGGCACATTTACGGAAATCTTTGATTTTGATCCGTACACGGGCAAGTCGCTTGAGTTGGGTGGTGTTACCGATGCAGCGCAGCGAATGGACACCATCGATTTTGTAATGGACCGACTCAAAGATTCCCAAGCGGTAGTGGAAGGAATGTTCTACAACAGCCGAAATCCAATGGTGGGTGTACCAATTCCGGCTGGGGAATTGGGTACTGCCCGATGGGGAAATATTGCGGAAACGCCGTGGAAGGGTTTCTTGGAGGCTCAGGCTGCTGCCGAGGAGATGAATAAAGCGTCAAATGATGCTACTCGGGAGTGGATGCCGATGGTGCGTTTTGACGATGAGCATCGTGAATTTCCTATGTATAGGCCGTTTATTGTGGAGGTTGTAAAGCTCGATGAGGATGTCGTGGTGCTTGGCTCTGATGCAGAATGGGCTGCACTGCGCCGTGGTGACAAGGTGGCGCTGGAACCATTGACTGGCTACAACGATGACCCTGATCAGCCTGGTCAGGGCACAATTAAAGAATTGTTTTATGCGGTGGGGTCGGAAGAGTCTGTGGGTCATGACAGTGAACTTCATGACAGAAGTGACTTCTACGTACGTGCATTTCGCATCAAGACGTAGCAGAATGCTCCAGAAGGAGGCTTCCTGATGGATTCCAAAACAGCCGTTGATGCCTTGTACCGCGTCGACCCCGGATTTACAGCTTTGTGCGAGACCTTGTTGGGCGATGCTGTGGATGCCCGTGAGGTGTGGTCGTACGTGTACGGCAACGAACCAGTCGTGAAGATGAGCCCTGATTCGTCTTCGCTCCACGTAAACCGACCCATGGGCGCAAATGGCAAGAAGCGCAAGGGCAAGCTTAAGCGCACGCAAGCAATGATTACAGATCCTGCACAACAGATGGAGTCTGGTTCTGGGTACAACAAGCCCTCTGAAGGGTCCAGCATTTTGGGTTACTCGGTCACGAAGGCTGATGATTCCTTTGGTGTGACGTGGGTGGGGGAGTTTTCCAAAACTGACGATGACAAGCGCCAAGTTTTTGGTTGGGCTTCTGTGGTTGAGGTTGACGGGCAGCCTGTGATTGACCGTCAGGGTGACTGGATCACTCCTGAGGAGATTGAAAAGGCCGCGTATGAGTACGTGGTGAAGTCCCGCGTTGGTGGTCATCAGCACAAGCGCACCGATAGTGGAGCTTTTCATGCGTCGGACATGATCGAGAGCATCGTGTTCACGCCAGAAAAGATCGCAAAGATGGGTTTGCCGGATGAGTTTCCTGTGGGCTGGTGGGTTGGCTACAAGGTTCATGACGATGAGACATGGGCAAAGGTGAAAAAGGGTGACATTACGGGGTTTTCAATTCATGGGCGCGGGAAGCGTCAGAGTGTGGATTCCTGATGGAGATGCCTAACAGTGGCTCTGTGGCGTTCGGTAAGTCTGATCAGGTGCAGGATCTGCCGATCCCGGAGTGGGCGAAGCAGAACTTCGCGACGCGGCCAAACGCGATGCTGAGCCCGTTGAACATCCATGCTTCGTCTGGGCAGATGGCTGAGGGGTACCGCAAGGTTGCTGGTAAGCGCATTTGGCCGTGGCAGCGCAAACGAGTCCGTGAGGGCGCTAACCAAGTGGCGTTGGGTCGGACGACCTTGTATCAACCGCTTGGTTCGGGTAGGAGCTATTCATGAGTGAGCGGACACGTACTACGAAGCGGAAGGAACGCCGGCAGGCCCGTGATGAGGGCATTGAGGCGGGTATTGATGCGATGTATAAGCGCAGCAAAGGACGTCTGGTGTCGCTTGCAAAGCGGGACGCTGACTTTGAGCGCAGGCAGGCCCAAGTGGGTCTGGCGTCGAACATTCTTGGCATTGCTGCTGGCACGGCTGCTCTTGCTACCGCGGCGAAGAACCCTGCCTTGCGTAAACCAACTGCTGACAATGCAGGACCGGTGACTCGCCGAGCCATGCGCAAGATCAAGACCCCGAAGGGCAAAGCAGCGCTGATCGCTGCTGGTGCTGGCGGGGCGCTGGCGCTTCAGGGCGCTAACCTTGGAGGAGACGTCGTGGCAAATCGTGTGTTGAGTCGTGAGGCGAAAGTGGGTAAAGCTATGGACAAAAAGGAAACAATAAGCACGGTTGCAAATAGTGCCCTGCTGGGTTCGGCTGGTGGCTACCTTGGCTACAAGTTGGGACGCCCTAGTGGTTTCGATACTGCCCGTCAGCGGATCATCAACGATCAAATGACGCAGAAACTGGGCCCAGAAAACGTTGCCGCGATGGGTGCTGCTGGTCGTAAAGCAAAGGCTAAGGCTGTGTTTACCGGCCAGGGCGCAAAGACTATGGCTCGTGGGCGTCTGCGCCGCATGTCTGGTAGGTCAAAGTTGGCTTTGAGTATCGGCGCTGGTGGCGCGCTTCTTGGTGGCGCTAGTGGATACTCGGCAGCCTCAAAGTCAATTGAGCAGTCGTACATCAGTAAGTCTGACCCTGTAACGGTTACTGGTCATGGTCAGTCGCTGGTGGAGAAACGAAACTTCAACGCTGAGGCTGATCGTCAGCGTCGGTTGGGTTTATATGCAGGCGCTGGTCTTGGTGCCGGTGCTGTCCTAGGTGATGCGGCTCGTCGACGGATGCCGCGCATTGAAGAAGAACTAAAAGATGGCCGCAAAATCAAGCGTTTTGATATGCCAAAGGGTCGTCGTGGCCGTTTGACATTGGCAGCATTGGCTGGCGGTGCGGCGTTGAGCGCTGGTGGTGGCGTGGGTGCATATCGACGTGGAATCTCTGAACGGAACAACACTTACCTGTAATTAATGACGTAACGGGACGGGCCACGGGCAACCGTGGCCCTTTCTCGTGTCACTATGAAACGTAGTGCATCAAAGTAGCAATCAAGTCAAAAAAATATACCTCGTGGGGTAGTGCGTGAAGCATTTTGATGCTCCAATATGAGATCACCATGAAGAAGCCGATCAGTAAGTTAATGGATCTCGACATTGACGAGGTTTCTCTTGTCGACCGTGGAGCCAACCAGCACTCACTGGTCTCCTTTTCCAAAAGCCTTACAGAGGCCGAATACTCGGAGGAATCCATGAATGACACCATCGCTGTATTCAGCGAAACGGGTGATCCCGTAGACATTGACTCGCTGAATGATGGCGATGTCGTGTATGACGCGGATGGCTACGCCCTAGAGTTTCTGATCGACCCTGAAGAGGATGACGAGGCCGATGAGGCCGCCGCTGCCTTCGTAGGTGTTGGTAAGTCCCTTTCCGCGTTAATCCTTGAGGATTTCTCAAAGGCTGTCACAGAAAAGGATCGCGAGGCCGTCATCGCCAAGGCGATGGACGAGGTCTCTAAGGCGCAGGAAATCGCCAAGCAGGCGATTGCTTACGCCGAGGCTGAGCGCGACGCCCGTATGACGGATGCGTTCATTTCCAAGGCTGCGGAGTACAACCTCCCAGTTTCTGCCGAGGTCTTCGGCCCGATCCTTAAGAGCCTTGCTACGGCCCTTGATGAGGATCAGCTTGAAGTCTTGGACAACATTTTCAACTCCGTCGGCGACGCCCTCTACAACGAGATTGGCTACGTCGGGGAGTCGAGCAATTCGTCGGTGCTTGACCAGGTCAACGCCATGGCATCTGAGTTCATCGGTAAGGCCGATGTTTCACACGCTGCTGCGGTTACGGCCCTGTTTGCGGACAACCCGGCGGCGTACGACGCATACATCTCCGAGACGGGACGGTAAATAACCATGGCTTTCGAAGAGCAAATTTCCAGTATCTCCCTTGCCGCTGATGCGAGCATCGGGATTTACACCGGAGTTCCCGGGCAGCCAGGTTCGGCCGTTCCTAACTCCGGAATGCAATACCGGTTTGTAAAGGTAACCGGTAAGGCACAGTGCGGGCTCGCCACGGCAGCCGCTGACCGCGTGGTTGGCGTGCTCCAGAACAAGCCGCAGCAGCCAGGCGCAGCAGCCACTGTCGGTATCTGGGGCGTCAGCTTCGTTACCGCTGGTGGAGCAGTTGCTGCCGGCGACAGCGTTGATCCCGATGCCGATGGACGTGCAGTTAAGTCCGCCGGTCGTGGAAACGGCGTTGCATTGTCCGCTTCGGCTAACGCAGGCGAGCTCATCTCCGTCCTGCTCACACTCTGAGAAGGAAGGTAGAAGATAATGCCTAGCCCAAGCCAGTCTGATCTGCACGTAAACGTGCCGCTGACCAACGTCAGCATCGCGTACATGCAGTCCTCAGACGCATACATTGCGGATAAGGTCTTTCCGAAGGTCCCCGTAAAGAAGCAATCTGACCTGTACTGGAAGTACAGCAAGTCCGATTGGCGTCGCACTGACGCAGCCCGTCGTGCCCCCTCGACTGAGTCAAAGGGTGTCGGCTGGAACATGGACACCGATCAGTACTTTGCACACGTTTACGCCGTGCATAAGGACATCGATGACCAGCTGCGGTCCAACGCTGATTCGAACTTCAACCTTGATCGCGACGCGACCGAGTTCATCACCAACCAGCTTCTGCTGCGCCGTGACCTCGACTGGAACCAGCAGTACTTCCAGCCGGGTGTGTGGGCCAAGGATCTGACCGGTGGTACGGACTTCACCAAGTGGAGCGATGCAGGTTCAGACCCAATCGGTGACGTGGCTGAGTGGATCCTTGAGTTCCGCAAGCTGACCGGTTTTGCACCCAACAAGATGGTTCTTGGCGCTGAGGTCATGAAGGCCCTCAAGCAGCACCCAGACATCATCGACCGCATCAAGTACACCCAGAAGGGAATCGTTACTGAGGACCTCATCGCGACGCTGTTCAACGTTTCGGAGCTCTACACGAGCTACGCGACTATCGCGACTGGCCCGCAGATCGACGATGCTCGTTCACAGGACGCAGCAGCCACGTTCGACTTCATCTCCAACTCGAAGTCGATCCTCCTGGCTTACGCCCCTGCTGGGCCGTCCCTGATGACCCCTTCGGCTGGTTACACGTTTACGTGGACTGGCTACCTCGGTGGCAACGCTGAGGGAATCAAGGTGAAGCGCTTCCGTATGGAGGCCATCGCCTCGGATCGTGTTGAGTCCGAGATGACCTACGACATGAAGGTTGTCTCTCAAGATCTCGGCACGTTTGCGAAGGCGGTCGTGGCCTGATGTTTCAGGTCCCAAGCAATGTTGTTGTCCGTCGGCCGATCTCCCTTAATGGGGCAATCGTGCCGGCGGGCACATCGCTTTCTCAGGAGCAAGTTAAAGCTCTTGGCCGCAATCTAAATGCCCTGCTGGATTCGGGCTACGTGGTGGCGACTCCTGATCCGTTTGCTCGTAAGGGAAAGGCTCGCCCGACTCCTTCTTCACTACCTCCGGTTATCCGTGACGCGATGATTAAGAAGTTGGGAACTCCTCTTGGAGTGTCTGCAACTGTGGCGGGTAATGCAATCAGCGTTTCTGTGACTGGCGGCGTGCAGCCGTTTACGGTGACGATTGATAACACAAATCCGCAGACAAAGTCGTCTCGTACTTTTGCTTTCACAGGCATTAATGCTGGTGATCACGAGATTGAGGTTGTAGACGGTTCGGGGGCTAAGGCTTCTGTAACCGTTGCTAACGAGGAACCTAAGAAGCCCCGCAAGAAAGATGAGGGCGAAGAATGACCGCTCCTGCGTTCGAGATGGTGGACTCAGCGCAGGTTCGCCGTAAGGCTGTAAAGAAGCCTTTAGGCCCTCAGTACGTGGCGCGAAAATCAATGCAAATCGGTGGTCGAAAGATCCGGATTGGCGATGTTGTTCCTGAGGCTGTTTCATGGCCTCGGATTGAGTCGTGGATTCGGGCTGGCTACCTCGATGTAGTGGAGTAGTTATGGCTGGTGAGTCGCTTGTTGAGTTGAGCAAGGCGTTTCCTTCCATAGGGGCGTTAAAACCTATGCAATCAGCGTTAAAACCTATGCAATCAGCGTTAAAACCTATGCAATCAGCGTTAAAACCTATGCAATCAGCGTTCGCACGCGGTGCTAAAGGACGAAAAATGGGTGCACCAAGAAAGCCCACTGGTGTATTCCCAACACCTAATCAAATAAGGGCAAATAAAGCGGGTTTGCTTGTAAACCAGTACCGGACACCCCTGGCAGCTATGGCTGCTGGTGGCGCTGCTGGGGCTGGGGCTGGGTATCTGGCAGGTCGCAAGAAGGACGACTAGCCATGTGGTCGTATAGCGGTGACCCAGCAACGTCTGAGAAGGACGCGATCCGGTTTTACATCGGTGACATTGATGATTCTCTCCAGTTGCTGTCGGATGAGGACATCAAGTTTCTGGTCGATACGTGGGGTCCTAAGTACAAGTCGACGATTCTGACTGCGGCTGTGGCTGCGGAGATGGTCGCCAATCATTTTGCCCGTGAGGTGAGTGTTTCTGCCGACGGTGTGAGCGTTGGCAGCAACGAGTTGCAATCAAAATACAACTTGCTTGCGGAAAACCTTCGGGATTTGTACAAGGTGGAGGAGCAGGGTTCGCCAATCATTCCTGGGTTGTTGTGGGATGGGACGTATGACCCGTTGATCATGCCGTTGCGGTTTGGGATTGGGTTTACCGATAACTATGCCGCTGGTCGTCAGGACTATGGTGATTATGACCCGTCTGGGTATCCGAACTATGGCGGTGGGTCCCCTAATGGCCCTCTTATTGAGCCTGATGCTGCTGATGAGGGCGGTGGGCCGTAATGGTGCAAGCGGGGCCGCTTTCATTTGATGTGACTCGGCCACGGTTTTCCACGAAGACGGGTGCGTACATCGCTCGGGTGTATGCAGAGCGGAACATGGATGCGTCTGTGGTGATTTCGCGCCCTGACAATCCTGACTTTGCCCCAGATACGGGAAAGTTGTTTGCGGACACAATGTTTGAGGTGTATTCGGGTAAGGCGCGCGTGTACAACGTGCAGGGGCCGTTGACGATGGGTATTGGTGATGAGCCGACGTATTTCTCGTCCACGTACGTGTCGATTCCGTTGGCCGTGGAAGATCCGTTTAGTAAGCCTCAGATGGAAGTGGCTCAGTCCACTCGAGTGGATGACATTGTCCAGGTAATTCGGCATCGGGACCCTTTGATGGTGGAACGGTATTTCCGGGTGATGGATGTTGAGGCGGGTAGTCAGTTCCCTGCGGTACGCCGAATGCAGTGTGTGGGCATTCAGGCGTCTAAGCAGTGGGGTAGTCCACAGATTCCTACTGAGTGGATTATCCGGTGACGCCGGCTGAACTGGCGCGAGCTTTGGACACTTTGGTAAGTGAAGAGGCGGCGCAACGGGCTATTGAGGCAGGCGCGCGGGATGCGTTGAAGGGCGTGCGGGTTCGTGGGCATCGGATTGCAATGTCTGGGCCTCGAATTCGAGTCACCGGACCCATAGCTCCTGCTGTGGCTGAGCGACTTGCTACGCAGGCTGGTAAAGGCGCTGAGCGCGGTTTGAGGGAGATGCTGCCGTGAGGATGACGCCGGAGGAGTTTGTATTGCGGTACGTGGGACTGGTGGAGGTGTACAACGCTATGTCTGATGACGACAAGGAAGCCGTCACAACAGAGTTTGTCAGGTATCAAGCTGTTAAAGAGGAGTGGGTTACTCGGTTTGTGGGTAATCCGTGATCAATATTGGGCAGTTGACGAGTCAGGTTGTAATGGCTTTGGCAGAAGAGTCGAATCAACTGGTGGGCGATGGGATCGCGCCCGATGGTGGCGGCTGGTTGTCGGGGCAGCCGAATGTGTCGGCGTTTGTGCCGTATGGCGTTGTGGTGTTTACGGGGGCAACGTTGAGTGATCCCGCGCTGCGGTATGCCGAGCAGATCCGGTCATGGGAAACAGGGTGGCGGCTGTCAAGTTTTGGAGGTTCTCGGGAGCAGTGCGATTGGGTGGCAGCGTTGGTGCGGAACGCACTCGATGACTGCATCGGACAAGAGTTTGGCGCATACCGAGTCACTATGGCGCAGTGGCGATCACTTGGACCCATGACTCGCAATGACTCCGTTGATCCACCCATGTGGAGCGTTTCAGATACGTTTACTTTGCGCTGCGATGCGTAAAGACTTTGCACTCTGACCCATTTAGACTCACTCATAGTCACTCGCGCGAGTACTAACTAGTCGAAAGGCGACCGCCATGCGGATCATTCCGAACGAGAACAGCTGGGTGGGCTTTACTAAGACCCGTCCAGCAAACCTGCAAGCTCCAACTGAGGCTGAAATATCCGGATCAACAAACTTGACCAGTTTTATCATCTCAATCACGGCACAATCGCAAGGCAACACCGTCCCCACACCGAACATTGACTCGCTGTTCGAGACTTCGGTCCCGGGCACTAGCCAGGCATCGTTCAGTGCGGACATGTACCGCGACGACGCGGCCGACACCGCATGGACCACGCTGCTGCGTGGCACCACGGGCTACTTCTACATCTCCCGCTTCGGCGGCTCCGGCACAGGCTACGTGCCCAAGGTTGGCGACAAGGTGGAAGTGTGGCCGGTCCGCATCGTGTCCCGCACCGCTTCGGCGATGGCGTCAAACACCGCTCAGACATTCACCTGCACCGCTTCGGTGCCGGAGGAGCCCGCTGAGAACGCGGCTGTTGTTGCTACCGCTGCCCGCCAGCCCGTTGAGGCTGGCAAGTAACCCATGCACGACCCGCAGGAGCCATTGGACGGCCTAGAAGCTGATCTGGTGGCTCCTGCGGTGCAAGTTCCGAGCCCAACCAGGGCGCAGACCAGTCGGAGGAAAAAGACAATGACCACAGCAAACACACGCCGCCCAGCGACGTTCAAGGACCTGCTTCACAAGCCAGCGCGTACCAAAGAGGTCGCTCTGAAGGTTCCTGACGAGGGCGGGACGATCATTGAGTACGTCGTCACCCTTCGCGCGATTGGCTCCAAGTCCTATGACGTACTCGTTGGTATGCACCCGCCCACGGCTGAGCAGAAGAAGGACGGCGCGTCCTACAACCCTGACACTTTTGGTCCGGCACTGATCTCGTCTTGCGCTGCTAGCCCACTGATCACGCCAAACGAGGCGAAGGAGTTGTGGGAGTCCGATGAGTGGAGCCGTGGCGAAGTTATGGAGTTGTTTGTGGCTGCTGTGGAGGTGTGCAGCAGGGGGCTCGATGTCCCTTTTACCGCAACCGACTCCGATACGACGCAGCCTTCCAGTTAGAGGTCGGCTGGTGCTCTGACCATGGGCTTCCACATTCAGCGTTGCTGGATTGGGAGGCCGAGGACAGGGCCAAGCTTGTCGCCCACTTGCTGGAGCAAGGCAGTAAATGCCAGTCTTGCGGCACCGCAGGGTGGGAGTGGGAGGAGGACCGATATGCGTATGAGCCATCGGTCCAACAGTGCTGGGGTTGTTACCTCAAGGAGTTCGCTCGCGATGACATCCAAGGTATGGCTGGCGGGCGCATCGTTTTGGTGCCCAAGCACGTGGCTTCCAAGCAGCGTGACGTTGCAAAGCCGCGTCCGCTATCTGCCAGTGAACGGGATGACTCATGAGTGAGTACATGGTTGAGGTTGGCCTCAACCTGAACGCGGACAACTACGTCACCACGATGGGTCAGGCCGTCAACCTGACGAAGCAGTACAGCGAGGTTGCTTCCGGTATTCCAGGTGCGGTTCAGGGGCTGTCGAAGTCGATGGTGAACGCCACGATGGCGGTCACGGGGTTCAACAAATCCAATTCGGTCGGCGTAGATACAGCTGCCTCGTATGAGAAACAGTTGTCGAACATTGAGGCCAAGACGAAGGTCATGGGCGGCTCGTTTGAAAAGCTGTCAAAGACTACAAAATCTTTTGCGCGTGATTTCCCCATTGGGATGGGTCAAGCCACGCAGGTGATGGAGACGCTCCAGAAGCAGGGCATCAAGTCTGAGATGCAGATGGCGTCGTTGGGTAAGTCGTTCATCAAGTTGGGTGCGGCGACGGGTACGTCGAGCGCTGCTATGGGTGCTGAGTTCCTTCAGTTGTCCAAGACGATGGGTAATGGGATCAGCCAGTTCGAGAAACTGTCTGATTCGCTGGTGTACACGACGGCGAAGATCGGTGGTTCCGCGCCGGCTGTGGTGGCGTTCTCCAAGGCCCTGGCGCCGGTGGCCTCGACGGTGGGGCTGTCTCAGACCGCTGTGATGGGCCTGTCCACGGCGATGAGCAAACTGGGTGAAGACGGCGGTTTTGCCGCGAACAGCCTGAACAAGGTGCTGCTGGACATGAACCGGGCGGTTCGCGATGGCGGCCCGGAGTTGAAGGCGTACGCCGACCTGATGGGCACGACGGGGGAGAAGCTGACGGGCCTGTTCAAGTCAAACCCTGCTGAGGTGTTGGCGAAGTTCTCTGAGGCTGTGGCTAAGGAAGGCCCGAACATTTCCCGGTCCCTTGAGGCGCTGGGCTTTGACTCTGTTCGTACGACCCGTTCCCTGACGGCTCTTGCCCGCGGTGGTGGGCCTCGTCAGGCGATCAACACGGCAATGGAGGGCTACGGCTCGGGGGCGACGGATAAGGCCGCTACGGCAGCGATGGATGGCGTCTCTGATGAGGCTGAGAAGCTGCGCGAGACGATGAGTCAGGTTGTTCAGGATGTGGGTCAACCGCTGCTTGGGTTGGCGAAGACGCAGTTGGGCATGGCAAACTCAGTTGCCAAGTTTGTTCAGGGCGGTACGTCGAGCGATGTCGGTCAGGCGGCTTTGGGTACTGCTGGTGCTGGGTCATTGGCGTTGGGTGTGCTGGGCAACGTGGTCACGGTCGCCACACTCGCCTCGCTGGGCAAGATGGGTTTTAACGCCCTAAAGAACTCTTCTTTTGCCAAGCAGTACGCCGACGGTAGGGCTCAAGCCTCGTACGGTGGTGCGGCTCCTGAAGGTGGCGGCATGGCTCGTGCTGCGGGATTTGCTCGTGGCGCTGCA
>Ga0247834_1007815_pt1 | contig 11160 bp, 9 predicted proteins | sample LaCruzMarch2015__8_FD_187118 | JGI IMG/M metagenome (GOLD analysis project Ga0247834, IMG submission 187118) | Freshwater microbial communities from meromictic Lake La Cruz, Castile-La Mancha, Spain - LaCruzMarch2015_12m | ecosystem: Environmental > Aquatic > Freshwater > Lake | place: Spain... | reverse complement strand
GTTTTTTTGGTGCCCGAGGCCGGAATCGAACCGGCACGACTTTTTTGAGTCGGCAGATTTTAAGTCTGCTGTGTCTACCGATTTCACCACTCGGGCGCGCGCTTTTAAAGGCATTGATTTGCAGTGCAACAAAATCAAGACAGACGAGAATCCTAACACGCGGCACCCTATTTCATTAAAAAAGCCGTGCCAATGCGGTTTAAAGGGTTTACCCGAGATGGAAATTTTAATTAGATCCTTATACTTTAGCGAGTAGTTTTACCGTAGTACCTTATTGATTAAAACTAGGAGATATGAATGTCTGAAATGAAAAACCAAGCACCACGTCGTAAGTTTCTGAAAGGTGCTGCTGTTGGTGGCGCCGGTGCAGCTGCCCTTAGCTTCCCAATGATTTCTAAATCGCAAGGCGTACAAAATTTACGCTTCCAGTCAACCTGGCCTGCGAAAGACATCTTCCACGAATACGCTGTAGATTTCGCTACAAAGGTCAATGACATGACCGGCGGCGAAATGAAAATTGAAGTATTGCCAGCCGGCGCGGTTGTTCCTGCTTTCGGATTACTCGATGCCGTTTCCAAAGGTACTTTGGACGGTGGCCATGGCGTGGTGGTATATCACTACGGTAAGAATGCTGCCTTGGCATTGTGGGGATCAGGCCCATCCTTCGGTATGGACGCTAACATGCTCCTCTCCTGGCACAAGTACGGCGGCGGCGCTGCACTGTTAGATGAGCTCTACAAGGTAGTTAATGCCAACGTGAAGTCCTATGTATATGGCCCAATGCCATCACAGCCACTCGGTTGGTTCAAAAAGCCAATCGCTAAAGTAGAAGATCTGAAAGGCCTGAAGTACCGTACCGTTGGTATTTCGATTGACATGTTTACTGCCATGGGCGTTTCTGTAAACGCACTGCCAGGCGGCGAAATTATCCCTGCGATGGATCGTGGCCTGCTTGATGCAGCTGAATTCAACAACGCCTCTTCCGATCGTCAATTGGGCTTCCCAGACGTATCGAAAGTATGTATGTTGCAAAGCTACCACCAGAATGCAGAGCAGTTTGAAATTCTGTTCAACGGCACCAAGTACAACGCATTGTCACCAAAACTCCGTGCGATTTTGGATAACTGCGTCGAGGCAGCTTCTGCTGACATGTCCTGGAAGGCGATTGATCGCTACTCCAAGGCCTACGATGAAATGCAAAAGACCCAAGGCGTCAAGTTCTACAAAACGCCAGACAGCATTTTGCGTAACCAGCTCAAAGTATTCGATGAGGTTGTTGCCAAGAAATCCGCTGAAAACCCACTCTTTAAGAAGATTGTTGACTCGCAAAGAGCGTTTGCCCAGCGTGCTGTGAAGTGGGACTTGGATACCAATACTCCACGTCGCATGGCTTTTGATCACTATTTCCCATCTGGCGCTAAAAAGGCCTAATTGAGGAATATTTCATAAGCTTTAGGTTTATTTCAGAAATATGGCATAAGTTTTAGGCTTAGCTTAAAATAGCGCCCAGTAGCAATATGGGGTGGTTGCGAAGGTAACCACCCCATTTTTTATGGTTTAAACACCTGGAGTCTCCAAAGTGCAAAAATTATTCTTAACGGTAGATCGCCTATCTACCTTCATCGGCCAGTTTTTTTCCTGGCTGGTTGTTGGCTTAACCGCCTTAATTGGCTATGAAGTGTTTAGCCGCTATGTCTTAAATAGTCCGCATGCATGGGCGTTTGACGCCATGATCATGATGTACGGCACCATGTTCATGATGGCTGGCGCGTATACCCTGTCCAAAAATGGCCACGTTCGCGGCGACATTCTCTACGGCTTTTTAAAGCCCCGCACTCAGGCGATTTTTGACCTCATTTTGTACGTCATCTTCTTTATTCCAGGCGTGATTGCCTTGGCCTATGCCGGCTACGGATTTGCTGAAGATTCCTGGCGCATCTTGGAACACTCGTCGATTACAGCGGATGGTCCTCCTCTGTACCCTTTTAAAACCATCATTCCTTTAGCGGGCGTTATTTTGCTCTTTCAGGGTATCGTTGAAATCTTTCGCTGCGTGGTCTGCATTCAACAAGGTGAATGGCCTTCCCGCGAGCAAGACGTGGAAGAGGTCGATGTCGATGCACTGAAGGCAATGGTTGGCCTAGACAAGGAGAAAACCAATGCGTAAGGAACTATTATTCGGCTTCATCATCATGGCATTGGTGGTGCTTTCAACGATTATCCTGCTACCTTGGGGCAATATTGAGAGTGGCCATATGGGCCTGCTCATGCTCTCCCTTGTTGTCGTAGCAATCATGCTGGGCTTCCCTACCGCTTTTACCCTAATGGGTATGGGCATGATCTTTACCTTCATTGCGTATAGCTTTTCAGATCCCTCTTTAGCGCTCAACAACACCTTATCTTTGATGGTGCAGCGGGCGTACGCGGTCATGACCAACGATGTGTTGATCTCGATTCCCTTGTTTGTGTTCATGGGCTATCTGGTGGAGCGTGCCAACTTAATTGAAAAGCTGTTCCGCTCATTGCATTTGGCCTTGGTGCGCGTTCCTGGCTCCTTGGCCGTTGCCACCATCGTTACTTGCGCTATCTTTGCGACCGCAACCGGCATTGTGGGTGCTGTGGTCACACTGATGGGCCTCTTGGCCTTTCCGGCCATGCTCAAGGCAGGCTATGACACCCGCGTATCCGCAGGCTGTATTACTGCCGGCGGTTGTTTGGGTATTTTGATTCCACCTTCGGTACTACTGATTGTCTATGGCGCAACCGCAGGCGTATCAGTGGTTCAGCTTTATGCTGGCGCATTTTTCCCCGGAATTATGCTGGCTGGTTTGTACATCGGTTACGTTATTATTTTGGCTAAATTTAAGCCCAAGTTGATGCCACCGCTATCGCTGGAAGAGCGCAAAGTTCCCTTGCCGATGAGCTATACCGAGCTTGGCGAAAAAATTAGTCAGAAAGTGATTCCAGCCATTTTGATTGGCCTCAAAGGCAAACGTAATTTGCATGTACGCCCCGCCGAATTACTTCAATCTCTGATGATTGCGTTATTGCCACTCTTGGTTTTTGCGATCTTTACAGGCTCCATTTACAAGGTGGTCACTGCGCCCGTGGGTGCTATTGACAGTATGGAAGTGATGCAAATGGGCGACGCTGGTAGTGGCGCTGCTGAAGAAGAGTCAAGCAGCGGCCTGTCCTTACCTCCTGGTGCAGAAAAGACCGATAACGGTGGTTTGTCATTGCCCCCTGGCGCAGAAGAAGACAAGGCAGCGGCAGCTCCGGTCATGAGCGCGGATGAAGCTAAAGCAGCGGAAGCAGCGGCTGCGGCTGCGGCAGCAAAAGCGCTCGAGCCGCGCGATGCGCCTACCTGGTTCTGGGTAATGACCGCAATCTTTGCCGCCATGCTGGCCATTTATTATTTGCTTCTGACTTGGGTGCGTTTGGAGATCTTCAAGATGCTCTTGGGCTCCTTCTTCCCATTAGCCGTATTGATTTTGTTTGTACTCGGTTCGATTGTGTTTGGTCTCGCCACACCAACCGAAGCGGCAGCGATTGGGGCAATTGGCGGTGTCATCTTGGCGGCCGCCTACAAGCAGCTCAATATGCGCGTGATTCGGGAGTCAGTCTTCTTAACAGCCAAAACTGGAGCAATGGTTTGCTGGCTGTTCGTGGGCTCATCGATCTTTTCAGCTGCATTTGCCCTGCTCGGCGGTCAGACTTTGGTTGAAAAGTGGGTCTTGTCTCTGGGCCTCAGCCCAATGGAGTTTTTGATTCTGGCTCAGGTCATCATTTTCTTCCTAGGCTGGCCACTCGAGTGGACTGAGATCATCGTGATTTTCATGCCAATCTTCGTGCCCCTGCTCGATGATTTCGGTATCAATCCATTGTTCTTTGGTCTCTTGGTTGCGCTGAATTTGCAAACCGCATTCTTATCGCCGCCCGTAGCGATGTCGGCCTTCTACCTGAAGGGTGTTGCACCTCCGCACGTGACTCTGAATCAGATTTTTGCGGGTATGTTGCCGTTTATGGGCATCCAGATTCTGGCGATTGTCTTGCTGTATACCTTCCCTGCCATTGGTTTGTGGCTACCCGAAGTGCTGTACAAGTAGTAGCTAGTATCGGTATGAGAACCCCGCGCAAGCGGGGTTTTTTATTGGTGAGGTCAAACGTAATCGAGAGCACTTAAAATAGGTTCATGGTCATAACAACACGGCGAAGCCCTCTTGGATTACGCATCCTCAAATGGATTGCATTGGGTTTAATAGGCGCGAGCACCTTAGTTGCATGCCTTGCTTTAATCTATCTTGCTTCGACCAAGAATAGTCCCTCTGGCAGCGATCGCCTGCTGGGCCTGAATGATGCGGTAAGCATCGGTTTTGATGCCAGTGATATTCCGCATATCAAAGCAGCCACCGCCAGTGATGCCTTATTCGCCCTCGGCTATCTGCATGCAACCGAGCGTTCGTGGCAAATGGAAATCAATCGTAGATTAGCGGCTGGGCGTTTATCTGAAATTCTGGGTGAAGAAACCCTGAAAATTGATCGCTTTATACGTACGGTAGGCATTAAATACAGTGCAGAGCGTCAATATGAGCGCTACCCAGTGGAGGCCAAACGTCTACTGCAAGCCTATGCCGATGGTGTCAATGCCGGTAACGCTAAATTGGGCTGGGCCTTGCCACTGGAATACTTTTTGACGGGCTCCAAGCCAGGCCATTGGTCGCCAACCGATAGCGTTGCCTGGATGCTGATGATGGCAATGGATCTGGGTGGCAACTGGCAAAAAGAGTTTCAACGATTAGAGCTATCGCGAGACCTAAGTACAGAACAAATTTGGGAAGTACTACCTCCATATCTGCAAGGTAATCCCGTAACTAAAATGGATTTTGCGACGCTATATAAAAATATGGGCATTTTTGCCGATACAGAGAGCAGCAAATCCATTAAGCCTTTGGGTATTCAAGATGTACGTCAGCCAGTTACAAAACAAGATCAGTTATTGCGTGCTTTTTTGCCCGGCGGCATTGAGGGTATTGGCTCGAATAACTGGGCGCTCAGCGGCAAACATACGGTCAGTGGCAAACCACTATTGGCTAATGATCCACACTTGGGTTTATCGGCCCCAGCACTGTGGTACTTTGCTCGCCTAGAGGCCCCGGGGATCAATGTCATTGGCGCCACCCTGCCTGGCATTCCGGCAGTCGTGCTTGGCAGAACGGATAGCATTGCCTGGAGCTTTACCAATACCGGCCCTGATGTGCAAGACCTCTTTATTGAAGAATTGGATCCTACCAATCCGGGCCAATATCGCACCCCCGATGGCATGGCTACGTTTTTAATCCGGGAAGAAGTAATTGAGATTAAAAATAAACCCGCGCATCGTTTCATCATCAAACAAAGTCGCCACGGACCCATCATTTCAGAATCCTACGATCGGGCTAAAAATTTAATTAATACCGATCGCTTTGCTTTAGCCTTGCGCTGGACTGCGCTCGATCTCGACAATCAATCGGTGATCGGCCTACTCGACATGAATCGCGCCACGAATTTAGATGGCTTCAAAAAAGCATTGCGCAAGAACTACGCTCCCATGCAAAACGTGGTGATGGCCGATACCGCCGGTAATATTGCCTTTCAGGCAGCTGGTGTAGCGCCTAAGCGCACGCTGCATCAAGGCCTTTACGGGGTTGCACCAGCCCCTGGCTGGGATAAGCAATACGACTGGCAAGGCTATATTCCGTTTGATCAGCTGCCTGCACTCGATAATCCCGAACAAGGCTGGCTTGCGACTGCAAACCAGCAAATTCTGGCCGCCAATAATCCCAACCCACTGACAGGCGATTGGGAATTGCCATTTCGATATGAGCGTATTACAGCCTTACTGGAAGCAAAGCAGCAGCATGACTTTGCATCGATGCGAACCATGCAGGGCGATACCCTTTCGCTAGCAGCAACGCCGCTATTGCCTCTCTTTAAAGCAACGCAGTCTACTCATACGAGTGCCTCAGCAGCACAAGCGATCATTGCCGGATTTGATGGCGATATGCGCATCGATAGCAGTGGCGCCCTTATCTTTAATGCATGGGTAGATCAACTGACGCGTCATTTATTTTCTCGCTTGGGGGATTATTTTTCGTTCGAGTATGGCAAGCGGCATTTTAGAAACGCTTTGCTAGAGCAGCTATCGAATCCCAATAGTCTCTGGTGCGACTCACCCAAAACCGAAAGCATTGAAAACTGCGCGCAAGCATCGCAACAGGCGATGGATAAAGCGCTGGAATACCTCAGCACGCAATACGGCAGCGATCCAGTCAATTGGAAATGGGGCGATGCGCATCTTGCGGTTTCAGAGCACCGTCCCTTTAGCCGAGTACCCCTCTTAAACCGTCTCTTTAATATTACGACTCCGTTTCCGGGGGATGGCTTTACGATCAATGTAGGGCGGCCCGAGCTTGGTAAACATAAAAATCTGTTTGAGGCCAAACAGGCAGCAAGCTTACGAACCGTGTTTGATTTAGCCGACCTAGAGCAATCAAGCTTCATCTATCAAACCGGGCAATCAGGTTGGGTGCAAAGTAAGCTCTACCGCAATCTCAACCCCCTCTGGGCAAGTAATCAAGCACTGCCACTGCAGATGAAACCCAGTAGCTTCCAGCGCCAGCTCGAACTCAGGCCAAAGTAGCGGTATTGGGGTTTAAAATAGAAATATACATTTATTGAGGGGTTTTATGATGAAAAGATGGATGGCGATCGCGGTCTGCATGACCGTCCTACCAATTTCAAGCACCTTCGCTGCTTGGCAAGAGATTGGCTCCAACGAACAATCCACGGTGTCATTGGATATCGAGACCCTTAAAAGAGATGGTGATAAAGCCCAGATCATGTCGATGCTCGACTTTAAAACCCCGGGTGCCGACCCAAAAACAAAAGAATCGATTCGCTCCATCATTGGCTTAAATGAGTACCTGTGCGGCAAAATCCAATACCGCCCCATCGAATACAAAGTATTTTCTGGCAACAAAGGAGAAGGCAAAGTAATCGCTGACGTTAAATCACCTGATAGCCCATTTGAAACGATCACCAGCGGCTCATGGGCCGCAGGAGTCTATAGCATTGCCTGCCGAGCCCAATAAAAGGCATCTGTTTCCTTCCTTCTGCCGCTGCATTGCATGGCACAGTCTGATCTATGCTCTCATTATTGGCTTCAGTATTTTCTTTTTCTCTGGGTGCGCCTTGCCATTGGCAGCGCTCGGTAGTGCGGGTACTGGGGCGGCTAGCGCGGTGGGCGGTACCGTTGCTACCGTTGCCGTTGCCAATCCAACTACTGCGGTCAGCGTTGTCTCTACCGTCACCACCGGCAAATCCCCACTAGAGCATGCTGCTTCAGAAGCGACCAAGAAGGAATGTAATTTTTTAAATCTGTTGGGGCCTAAGCCCGTGTGCCAAGACATTGTGATACCGATAGTAAGGGACCATAGCCAAGAAATGATTGGTCTCGCCGATCGGCTTGCGCCAGTGGCGGCGCCTGTAGCTATACCTTTGACTACGCCCAATAGATAAAATCGGGCTTCATTTATCTTCATGTTTTCACTCACCCATTCTTAAGCGCCACTTCATGCCACAGCAAAACATCAATCTCACCCTAACCTGCCAAAACCGCCCCGGTATTGTTGCAGCCGTTGCCAGCTATATTTTTGAGGCAGGCGGTAATATTCAGGAAGCGCAGCAGTTCGACGACAAAGATTCAGGGCGATTTTTCATGCGCGTGGGTTTTAGTTGCGATGGCAGTGTGGATTTACAAGCCCTACGTCTGGGTTTTGCGCCGATCGTCGAGCGCTTTCAGCTATCGTGGGAATTGCGTTCTACTGCCATACTCAAGCGTGTTTTAATCATGGTCTCTAAGCTCGATCACTGTTTAGTTGACTTGCTCTACCGTTGGCGCATTGGCGAGTTACCCATGATCATTGGTGGGATTGTGTCTAATCATCCCCGCTCGGTGTATGCCAGCATTGATTTCGCGGATATACCGTTTCATTACCTGCCAGTCACCCCGGAAACAAAAAGCACCCAAGAGGCAAAGCTACTGAGCATTGTTGAAGATGCCAAAGTAGACATGGTGATCTTGGCGCGCTATATGCAAATTCTGTCCGATGACTTATCGGCCAAGCTATCGGGTCGCTGTATTAATGTGCACCATTCCTTCTTACCCAGCTTTAAGGGAGCAAAGCCCTACCATCAGGCGCACGCGCGCGGCATTAAGCTGATCGGAGCAACATCGCATTTTGTCACGAGCGATCTGGACGAAGGTCCTATCATCGAGCAAGACGTAACTCGCATTAGTCACAGCGATAGTGCCGATGATTTGGTGCGCAAAGGTCGTGATTTAGAACGTCAAGTGTTATCACGCGCCCTGCGCTACTACCTCAATGACCGCGTCTTAATTAACGGCAATAAATCGGTAGTGTTTGCAGATTAATTTTCTGTCACAAGGTTCTTGATTAGCGCCCTGAGAGGGGCTTTAATAGCCCACGCAAATCATTGTGGTCTAGGGTGTGCATTAGCTCCAGCAATTCCCCCAACTCTCCCCTCGGAAAGCCTTTGCGGGCAAACCAGGAGAGGTAATCCCCCGGTAATTCGGAAAGGGTGCGACCAGCATACTTGCCATACGGCATTTTCATGCAGACGAGCTTTTCTAGGGATTCTGGAGTCACGACGATGAAGAGGGAAAATTGGGGTGGCTGATGGGGTTCGAACCCACGACAACTGGAATCACAATCCAGGACTCTACCGCTGAGCTACAGCCACCGTAGAAGAATTGAGATTATAGCTTTTTGTCGGATTTTGGCGAAAATTTGCTACTCTGCCGATGAAGGCCTGACCTGTGCTACTTTTTAGGGCAAACACGCCATGTAAAAACGCTTGATTTCAGGGTCACAACGCACATCCTTGAGCGCAATAGGCCTCTCTAAGGAGATCCCCTCAATCGAGCGGCAGCGGCTGAGTGCAACATACACCTGCCCCGATGCAAAGGTTCCCGACGATAGATCAACCTTTACCTTATCTAGGGTTTTACCTTGGCTTTTATGGATGGTCACAGCCCAGGCCAGCATCAATGGCATTTGCTCATAGGAGCCAATCACATTGGGCTTAATTTTTCCCGACACCATATCGTGGTCATATTTATACGATTCCCATTTGAATGGTGTTACTTCCACCGTATTTGTATAAGCCCCGTTGGGGATCTTGACCTTAATCTTGTCTTTGCTAATTTCATGAACGATGCCGATGCTGCCATTGACCCACTTTTTAGGGAAGGCATTGTCATTGGCAGTAAACATGACTTTGGATCCGGTTTTTAATACCAACTGCATTGGCGAAGGTAAATTGCGCTCATCCACATTGAACTTGCCCTCGAGCTTGCCTGTAAAACTACTGGCATCGCTCGTCAAGTTTTTGAGCTCGCCGCGATTAATCATGTCTGCCCTGGCATTGGTGGTGGTCAGGGTGATCGTCAGTGGGTCAGGCTCTGTCGATTTTCCAAAGCAGGCATCGTTTATGGTTTCTAATGCGACTTCAATGTCTTCATTGATGCGGATTTGATTGAGTAGCTGGGCAAAGTGCACATCCTTTTGGCGAAAGATTTTAGTGAGCTCGATCATCGTAATTTCTTTACGGTGCAGCGCCATAGCACAAAAGAAATACGGGCCCTCATAGCCGCGCTCATGCAGGATGTGCATATCGCTACTTGACACAACCGGCGGTAATTGAAACAAGTCGCCAACAAACATTACCTGAATGCCCCCAAATGCCACGCCTTTTTGGGGTCCGTTTTCGCGCAGGAAAAGATCAATTGCATCCACCAGGTCGGCCCGTACCATCGAGATTTCATCAATGATGAGTAAGCGAATGTCTTTATACAACTGGCGCTCACGCGAAGAGCGCAAGGGCTTAATATCTTCTTCTGGAAAAATCAAGCGCGGCGGCAGACGAAAGAAGGAATGAATTGTGACACCGCGCACCTGCAGCGCTGCCACTCCGGTAGGGGCTAGTACTACAACGTTGCCGGCAATCGTTTTGCGTAAATGACTAATTAAGGTAGTTTTACCGGTGCCCGCCTTACCACTAATGAAGATATACGGATCACCGCGCTCAACTGCATCTAAAGCCAATTGGTAATCTGGAGTGATCTCCAGCTCCAGATCGGCGCCCGGGTTTTGCACTGCACTCATGGATTTACCGCCGACACAGTATCAATCTCAAACGCAGCCCAATCCCCTAGCTCCAAACTCGCCTCGAGAAAAAAATCGGCAATCGCCGCTTTGCTCTGCACCTTAGCCAAGGCATGGTGATCCGATAAACGTTGGCGCCAATAGCGCGATCCTGCCCTGCCATGGGCTAAACCCAAAATATGGCGCGTAAAGGAACCAATGTAAAACGGCTTGCTCTTACTCTGGCATTCATCAAACCAACGCCACACCTGATGCACCAAGCCAATTTGTACGCGATGCCACTCCGATTCACTGAAGAGGTAGCCAGCAGCCTCGCCATTACTTTCTAGTAAGTCGTCCCAGCCCAATAGCATGGCTGGAAAATGATAAGCCGCACGCCCCACCATAAAGCCATCAAAATCATGCCAATGGCCTGCAATCTGGTCATTGTTCTCAAGACCGCCATTGAGGAGAACCCCTACCTGCGGAAACTGCTTTTGGAGATCCAAACGCAATTGCGCTGCCACGGCATAGTTCAGTGGGGGCTTGCTGCGGTTCTCTTTAGGCGATAGGCCCTTTAGTACAGCATTACGCGCATGAATAGTGACTTGATGAGCGCCGGCATCGGCAACCGCCAACATAAAATCCAGGGCAAATTGGTAGTCTTTTTGATGCAGACTGGCATCCATGTGATCAAGGCCCAAGCGATGCTTCACCGAGATGGGCAAATCGCATGCTGTGCGCATCGCCCAAACACAATCGGCGACCAATTGCGGCTCTGCCATCAGGCAAGCGCCAAAGGCCCCGCGTTGTACCCGCTCCGAAGGGCAGCCGCAATTGAGATCAATTTCGTCATAGCCCCATTGGGCCGCTAAGGCTGCAGCTTTGGCCAGATCTGCTGGCTCACTACCACCCAGTTGTAGCACTACGGGATGCTGTTCCTCAGAGTAATCTA
>Ga0247834_1007795_pt1 | contig 11176 bp, 12 predicted proteins | sample LaCruzMarch2015__8_FD_187118 | JGI IMG/M metagenome (GOLD analysis project Ga0247834, IMG submission 187118) | Freshwater microbial communities from meromictic Lake La Cruz, Castile-La Mancha, Spain - LaCruzMarch2015_12m | ecosystem: Environmental > Aquatic > Freshwater > Lake | place: Spain... | reverse complement strand
GTAAAGGTGAGAAAGCAGTTTCATCGTTGAGTTGTCGGTCGCACTTCAACATAGCGCATGAGGCTGCTTTTCTCATGTCAACCATCCATCGCAAATCTGGATGAATTCAGGGTTTTGCAAGAGGCTCTCGAATTCTGATTTCTTATTCTCATCATGCCCGACAAAACCATCTTCCAAAAAATCATAGACCACGAGATCCCAGCACCGCTCGTCTATGAAGACGACCTGGTGGTCGCTTTCAACGACATCGCCCCGCAGGCACCCATCCATGTCCTCATCGTGCCGAAAAAGCTCATCCCACGTGTCGGCGAGGCGGTGGCTGAGGATCAGGCCACCCTCGGCGCGCTGCTGCTGGCTGCGGGAAAGATCGCCGACAAACTCGGCATCAAGGATCGCAGCAAAGGTTTCCGCCTCGTCATCAACCACGGCCAGGACGCCGGAGAAACCGTCCCTCACATGCATGTCCACCTCCTCGCCGGGCGCACCCTCTCCTGGCCTCCGGGCTGAGGTTGGATTAAGACGAGCCACACCATTAGGTCCGCACTTGATCTACGAGGGCGCTGGTCGCCTGTTGCACACCCGGTCACCGAAGCGCAAGCCGAACTGCAAGAGGTTCTCCGGCTCAAAGAACTCTTCACTACGCAGCCCGATCCCCGCGTCCTGGGTCGGGTACTGCACTCCTTGCCGGAGGTGCTGCTTGTCGGTCTCTGTGCTATCATCTGCCAATGGAGGACTTCACCGACATGGGGCACTTCGCCCATGTCGCAACTCGCCTGCTGCGCCAGTTCATCCCTCAATGTTTTGTGGTGATGGCACGAAGAATCAGGCGGATGGTTTCCCATGAGATGCAGCGCCCGTCGGCTCAAATACAGGCAAGCACGCCGCGTGCGAGGCTCCCAGCAGGGGAAAACTGCCGCCTGCTGTCCCATAACTTCGTTGCAAGCCCACCAGATCAAGCCGTTCCCACATCGCCGCGCGCACCACGGCGAAGAGTCGCGTAAAGCGGTGCCCCCATTGGCCGATGTGCGCCGCATAGCGCAGCAGCAGCGCGGTCCACACTTGCCAGCGGATGGCGTTGGCGCTGTGACCCAGGAAGTCGCCGAGCTTGAGCGTCTGCTTCATCTGTTTGAGCCGAGCGGAGCGAGAAAGCCGGCCGCAGGCTGCCCCGAAGGGTTGAGCGCCGGAGGTGGCGCGAAAGCGATCGCACATGCTGCCTGCGCTCCAGGCGGTGTTGTTGCTGATGCAGAGCATCAGGCGCAGCTCGCCATCGCCCCATGCCTCGACCCGGCGCAGCGTCCAACCTTTGAGGTGCTTGAACTTGTAGCCCTTGTTCACCGGCAGCTTGCGCAAGGCGCGGTAGCGGAAGTTGTCCTTCGCGCGGGTCACCCACTGCACGCCGCGCAGGTCGAGGTAATGCAGGTGCTCGAAGTCCACATAGGCTTTGTCGAAGACGACGACCTCGCCTTCCTCCAACCCGGCGCAGACCTCGCGGGCACGCTTGTTGTCATGCTCCCCGGCGTTATCGACGATGGCAAAGGTGGGCAGGAAGCTGTTGAGGCCGAGGCGCAGATGCATCTTCGCTGCGGCTTTGCGCCGCCGGTGCTTCGCCCAGTTCATGCAGTTGGCCACCAGCTCCATCACCGTCGAGTCCACCGCGTGGATGCGCACCTTGAAGCGGTGCAGCAGGGCGCGTCCCGCATTGCCTCCAGGGCGCTGACGCCCAAAGCTGTGGTCATGGTGCTGAAGGTGGGCCAGCGTGCGCCAGAACACCAGCTCGGCGAACCTCGCATCGCGCACCTTGTTGGAGTTGGAGAGGTTGTTGCGCGAGGGCGGCGTGAGTCCTAAGGCGGCGATGGCACGTGCCTTGAGCCGCAGCCAGTCGCAGACATCATTGAGGCTCAGCGCATGGGCAAGCTGGGCGAAAAGCATCGTGCCCAAGTGGCTGAGCACGGAATAGGTCCGGTCTTTGACATCGACGCCAGTCTCCCTGGCTGTCCGGTGGATGATGTCACGCGGAATGATCTCGATCATTTGCCCGAGAACATGGATGTGGCGACTTGCTGGCTGAGTGGCTGGAGTGTGTGTTGATTTTGACAGCGATCTTCACCTCAAACCTCTATGGGACGCTAGTGGTGTGTTTTCTGTATTCACTATCCTGCGCAACCTTGGCCTCACTCCTACGTTCTAAAGTATTCCACGAATGGCTGCCCTCTCACTCCCCGACGTTCTTTCCCAAACCGCCCAGCAGGCGGGCTGTCGTGATCAAGCACGCCTGCGCCATGTCCTGGAGGAGGCGACAGATAAACGCCTGCCGCTCATTGATGCGTTGCTGGACGCTAATGTGGTGGATGAGGAGGCGTTCTTTGTCGGTCTCGCCCGCAGTCTGCGCATTCCTTTCGCCAAAGACGACACTGAGGCCCAGGAAGGGCTGCACAACCGCTTTCCGGCCAAGCTGGCGCTGCGGCACCGCATCTACCCCGCCCATGTGAGCGCCCTGGAGGCCACAGTGCTGACCTACAACCCCTTTGATCTCAGCGCGCGGCAGGCCGTGGGGCAGGAGCTGCAAAAGCGTGTGCATTGGCAGATCGCCAGCCGTCACCGCATCCTGGAAGCACTCCATCAGGGCTATGGTGTGGGCGCGGAGAATTTTGAAGAGTTGCTGGAGGGGCGCGACGGCTCCGAGCAGGACGACGACATGAAGCAGGAGGTCAACGTGCTGGACGAAGCCGATGAGGAGGCCACGGTGCTGAACTTCGTGAACCAAATTTTCCGCGAGGGGCTGAAGGAACGCGCCACCGACATCCATGTGGAGCCGCTTGAGCGCGACCTGCGCATACGCTACCGCGTGGATGGAAAGCTAATCGAGGTGCCCGTGCCGCCAAACATGCGCGTGCTCCAGGCATCACTGATTTCACGGCTTAAAATCATGGCGCATCTCGACATTGCCGAGCGCCGAATGCCGCAGGATGGCCGCATCAACCTCGAACTCGACGGTGAGCCGATTGACGTCCGCGTCGCTACCATCCCCAGCGTCAACGGCGAGTCGGTGGCGCTTCGTTTGCTCACGCGAAAGAAGTTCGACATGACAGCCATAGGTCTGGACCCCGATACCGAGGCAAAGTTCCGCAAACTGCTCGCCGCGCCCAACGGCATCATCCTCATTACTGGGCCGACGGGATCCGGCAAGAGCACCACGCTTTACACCCTGCTCAAGGAGCTTAACACGAAGGAGCGCCGCATCGTCACCATCGAGGACCCGGTGGAAAACAAGCTCGACGGTATCATCCAGATCGCCGTGAAGCCGGAGATTGATCTCACCTTCGCCGCCGGGCTGCGCTCCATTTTGCGCGGCGATCCGAACGTGATCATGGTTGGTGAAATGCGCGACCAGGAGACCGTGGAGATCGCCATTCGCGGCGCGCTCACCGGGCACCTCGTCTTCTCCACCTTGCACACGAACGACGCCGTCGGCGGCATCTCGCGTCTGCTGGATATGGGCATCGAGCCTTTCATGGTCTCCTCCTCCGTGCGCGCCTTCCAGGCCCAGCGCCTCGTCCGCACCCTCTGCCCGCATTGCAAAGAGCCCGCGCATCACGAAGACAGCTTCCTGCGCGCCTGCGGCTTCCCCTTGGAGTGGAAGCACAAACTCTTCCGCCCAGTCGGCTGCCGCTCCTGTCGCAACACAGGCTTCTCCGGACGTCTCGCCATCATGGAAATCTGCATGATGACCGAGAAGCTCCAGGAAAAGATCAACCTCCGCGCTACGGCCATGGAACTCAAAGCCCAGGCACTGTCTGACGGCATGATCCCCATGCGCCACTACGGCTTCCGCAAAGCCAGCGAAGGCATCACCACGCTGGAAGAAGTCATGACCGTCACGGCAGCGAGTGAGTAAGTGCATCCTGAATTTCCTCGGAATGCTGATTGGAAAAAGGTCATCACCCGATAGAATCTGCCCATGACCAAGGCACACAGCGAAATCATCGACTTCCTCGCCAAAGGCGTCACGAGCGCCGAGCTGGCGGCGTTCAAAGCCTCGCCAAAAACGAAGCGTCGGGTTGCTCACCTGCTCAAGAAAGAGAAGACCGATGGACTATTACCCGAGGAGCAGCGCGAGCTGGATGAGTACTCGCAGCTCGAACATCTCATGCGTCTCGCCAAGGCAAAAGCCCGGCAGTTGGCCCAGCCATGAGCCAGACCCACATCGCCGCTGCTTTGCGGCGTAAGGTCCATGCTCGCGCGTCCCTTCGCTGCGAGTATTGCATGATCCACGAAGACGACTGCTTCCTCGGCTGTGAAGTCGATCACATTATCAGTGAAAAGCACGGCGGAACCACAGATGAAATGAATCTGGCCTTCTGCTGCTTTTACTGCAATCGCCACAAAGGCAGCGACCTCTCCACGCTAGGAGCCAAAGGCAGGCTCATACGGCTTTTCAATCCGCGGAAAGATCTCTGGGAGGAGCCTTTCGCGTTTCAGGCACTTCACATCATCGGCATCTCCAGCATCGGAAAAGCCACAGCCAAACTGCTCCGTTTCAACGACCCAGCACGACTCGAAGAACGCGCTGCCATGACGCGCCCGCGCAGATGACCAGGAAAAGATCAACCTACGCGCAACCACCCGTCACGGCGTTCGTATCACCCAGCGCACAAACACCCTCTCACTGCCGACCAGGTTCATGGGCGTCAGGAACTCATGGAAGGTTCCCGCCCCGCTGTCGGTCATCGGCGTCCAGGTGCCGAGGTTTTGCGTCCACTCTGCCCCATAGATGATGCTGCCAGCCACGGAGAAGGGTTCCGTCACACTTAGACGGAGGCGTCCGCCGATGATCTCGATGGTCGGCACGCGCCATTGGTCACCGTTGATGAGCGGATTCCCCCCAAAGGCGTATTCGATGAGGTTCTTCACGCCGTCGTGATCGTTATCGCCCGTGTCCTGTGTCACGCCGTAAATCTGCCGCCATTGGTCGTAGGCTGTCAGGCCCGGCAGCGTGGTGAAGCTGCCTGCGGTGCTTGTGGTGGCTCCGATGCTGTTCGTTGCGATCACCCGGTAATAGTAGGTCGTGTTGGGTTGCAGGTTGAAAAGATTCGCGCTCATCGCATCGGCGATGAAGCCATTGAGAATGCTCTCCGAGGTCGCGCTGAAGCCATAGCTCGGCGTCAGGCCAAACTCGAAGTTCGCCGTCGTCGCCGCGCTCATCGGGTTCACCAGAGCGCTGATCGTCGCTGTGGTGGTGCTGATGTTGCGGGCGGCCAGGGCACCCACCACAGGCTTCGTCGGCGTAATGTTCGGATCAATGGTGATCGTCGTGCCGCGACGGCGGGAGATGCCGCCGTGCTCCATCACATTCCGCACGCGGGGGCTTTGGTTGCGGGCGATCTCCTCGGCATAGGTGAAGCCGTCGCTGTCTGTGTCGCTTGTCGGGCCGTTCGCCAGCGTGCCGTAGTAGGTCCATTCGTGCCAGTCTTTGATACCGTCCGTATCTGTATCCACAGTCGGGTCGATGTAGTTGGCCTCCATCGTCGTGTTCGCCGTCAGGTTGAAGCTCATCCCGGTCAGCGCCACGCCGCTCGCATCCGTCTGGCGCACCCCGTTCAGGTCCCACCAGCTAAACTGGTAGTTGGCAAAGGTGTGGTTGTTCTTGTCCGGCACCGTCACCAGCGTGCCGGGCGTGTAATAGTCCGTCTGCTCGAGGATCGTCGCCGGATCACTCGTCTGGCGCAGAAAGTAGCGCCCCGTCGTGTCCACGAAGAAGGTCGGGCTGCGACGGCGGCTCACCCCACCGTGGGCCAGGGTATTAAAGGCACGCGGGCTTTGGTTCCGCACCAGTTCCTCGGCATAAGTAAAGCCATCGCCGTCGGTGTCGCTCGTCGCGTTGTTCGCCAGCGTGCCGTAGTGATACCATTCGTTCCAGTCCAGGATGCCGTCCGTGTCGGTATCGACCGACGGGTCAAAGTAACGCGCCGTCGCCGTGATCGGCACCGTCAGTGGCAGGCTCAGGCCGCCAAGGGCCACACCGCTGGCATCCTCCTGGCGCACGCCGTTGATGTCCCACCACGCAAACTTGTAGTTGGCAAAGGTATGATTCGTCTTGTCCGGCAGCGTCACCACCGTGCCAGCGGGGAAATACTCCGTCTGCTCCAGGATCGTCGCCGGATCACTCGTCTGGCGGAACATCAGCCTGCCCGTCGTATCCACATAAAAGGTCGGACCGCGCCGCCGGGATATGCCGCCGTGGGCGAGTTCATTGTGCGCCAGGGAGGAAAAACCCCGCACCTCCTCCTCCGCGATGCTGAAGCCATCGCCATCGGGATCGCTCGTGTTCGTGTATTGCAGGCTCTCGAACCACCGCAACTCCTTCCAGTCCAGCAGACCGTCCGTATCGCTGTCCTCCGTTCCCAGCGTGTAGCGGGCCACCAGATCGGTGTCCTCTGTCGGGGTAAAGGTGATCGGCTGCCAGTCCGTCGGCTGGTCCCATCGCAGACCGTTTTTCAGCCAGCCGGTGAAATACCAGCCGTTGAAGGAATCGGGCGGGTTGTAGGTCGTAACCGGCACGCCTTTCGTCACCACACGCTCCTGCTGAAAGACACCCGCCGGGGTGCTGCTCTCACGCAGCCGCGCATACGTCGCCGTATCCTGGATCACCAGGAAGGTAGGGCTGCGTCGCCGGGAGATACCGCCGTGCTCATGCAGATTGTGCAGACGCGGATGCTGCCCCCGCGTGTATTCCTCCGCATTGAGGAAGGCATCGCCGTCCGGGTTCGTCGTGGCTGTCTCGGCCAGATTTCCCCAGTAATGCCACTCCCACCAGTCCGGCAGGCCATCGGTGTCGGTGTCCTCCGCAGTGGGGAAGTAGATCGCCACCGCATCCACCGCGCCATTCGCCGTGAAGGTCGCGGGATTGTCCCCCTGCCCGCTGGCATCCTCCCAGCGCACCGCGTTCAGCGTCCAATAGGCAAAGGTGTAGCCACTGCTCGTCTGAGGGGCCGTCTGCGTCACCTGCACAGAGTTCAGCGGCACGCTCGTCGTTTGATTGATGATGCCCACCGGCACCGAGGTCTGCCGCAGCTCCACCGTCTGCGCGGAAAGCGATGACACGAGCGCGAGCAGGGCGAGCAGCAAAGTAGTCCTGAGCTTCAGCTCGTGACACCATGGCAGGCCAGACGATAGCCTTCCCCGCTGGCCGAGTTCGTGCGGGCTGCTGCGAAGCCGCGTAGCGAACCCCAGCGCTACCTTGCAAGCGTCCCACGCTTGTGGCAAAATCCACCGCATGATCACTTTGAACGCACCCGCTCCGAAAGACCCGAAAGTCCTGCGCCCGCTGCTGCACACACAGGTGGACTCCTTGCCGGATGCTGCTCTGGAGCTTGCCCGCCGCTTCCTGTTGGAGATCAGGCTCCAAGAAGTCACCGCCGAGCTAGATGACGCTGCCGATGAAGCCCGTGCCCAAGGGCGGCTCACGCCAGAGCGCATCGCTGCAGCCGTGGCCGAGCACCGCGCCGCGCATCCATACCGCCGTGCATGACCGTCTGCATTGATACCAATGTCCTCGTTGGCATGTTCGGGCGCAGTGCACCGTGGCTGCCCATCCGGCATGCCTTGCTTAGCGGGCGCATCCTCTGGGCCGTCTCGAACGAGATCCTGCTGGAATACGAGGAGATTTTCATCCGCGAGATGAGCGCCGCCAATGCCATGACCATGCTGGAGTTCATTGAGCTGGTGGACGCGACGCGTGGCGTCATCCGCTATCTTTCCCCCACCTACCGCTTCCACACCATCCCCGCCGATGCCGACGATGACAAATTCGCCGACTGCGCCATCGCCGCCCATGCGGACTACGTCATCACCGAGGACCGGGATTTCCGTCCGCTCGCTGGAGCAGGCTTCAAGCCCCAGCCCATCACGCCGGCGGAGTTCATCGCCCGGCATCTGGTGGGCAGCACCGCGCCTTAAAGTAGTCATGAGCTTTAGCTCGTGACCCCGTGGCAGACCAGATGGTGCCGTCTCATCCAGGCGGTGCTCGTGCGGGCTAAAGCCCAGCACTACCTTGCACGCCTCCCACGCTTGTGACAAAATCCGCACCATGAGCACCCTCACCGCACCACTGCCATCCGATCCTGCCCAGTTGCGCCCCATCGTGTATGCAGACGTGGACAAGCTCGGTGCCCAGAGCCTCCTGCTGCTCCACCGCGTGGCGCTCCAGCTCGAGCTGGAGGAAGTCACCGAGCGGCTTAACTCAGGCTTTGATGCCGACCGTGCCGCAGGCCGGCTGGAGCGTTTGCCAGAAATCATCCGCGAGGCTCGTGCCGCGCTCCATTCCCGGCAGTCCGCATGATCATCGTGACCCCGTGGCAGTCCAGATGGTGCCGTCTCACCCAGGCGATGCCGGTGCGGGCTGAAGCCCAGCACCACCTTGCACGCCTCCCACGCTTGTGGCAAAATCCGCCCCATGAGCACCTTGAACGCACCCATCCCCACCGACCCCAAGGAACTGCGCCCGCTGCTGCACGCTGAGGTGGACAGGTTGAGTGATGAAGATTTGCAGGATGCCCACAACGCACTGCTGGAGATCGAAATCCGCCGCCTCACCGATGAGCTTGGCAAGGCAACGGAGGAAGCCTGGAGCCGGGGAGACATCACGGAAGAGAAGATCGCAGAGGCCGTCACAGAATACCGTCGCACCCATCCGTATCGCCGATGACGGTCTACATAGACACCAACGTGGCGCTGACCATGTTCAAGCCCACTCATCGGAACCACGCCCTTTTCCTCGCCTGGGCTTCGGGTCGGTTTGCCTGGGCCGTCGCCACCGATATTTTGCTCGAATACGAGGAGATCATGACCCGCCTCGGCTCCGCCGCCTATGCCGAACAGGCTATGCGCACGGTAACCGTGATCGGCTCGCTGCGCAGCGGCAGCCTCATTCATGTCTCCCCCGCCTACCGCTTCCACACCATCCCTGCGGATGCCGATGACGACAAATTCGCCGACTGCGCCATCGCCGCCCATGCGGACTACGTTATCACCGAGGACCGGGATTTCCGTCCGCTCGCGGGCGCAGGGTTCAAGCCCCAGCCCATCACGCCGGAGGAGTTCATCGCCCGGCATTTGGTGGGCCATGCCGCGCCCTAAAGTAGTCATGGGCTTTAGCCCGTGACCGCGTGGCAGGCCAGACGATAGTCTTCCCAGCTCGCCGAGTGGGTGCGAGCTAAAGCCCAGCAATACTTTACTGGGCACAGGTCGTGCTTCGCCGCAGCGAAGCGCCCCTGGGGGTGATGTGGTTTCCGGCCCGTTCATCGCGTGAAGTGGTGGCGCGTGGGACGCGGGGTTACGGGATGGTGAACGTCACCGTGTGATTGCCGCCCGCAGCGATGCCCGAGGCGTTTGTGTCGAACTGGAACGGTGTGGTTCGTTGCACCGTCAATCCATCGCCAAGCTGACCAAAGGTGTTGTAGCCCATGGACCACACTGTGTTGTTGGTTTTGCGAAATACACTGTGGCCCTGCCCAGCGGAGACTTCGACTACACCAGTCGTGATCTGAACTGGTGAGTTGCGCTGCGTCGTGGTGCCATCACCGAGCTGCCCCATCATGTTTGATCCCATGGCCCAGAGACTGCCATCGGTCTTCACGAACAGGCTGTGAAACACCTGATTTCCACTCACGTTTGTATGGCCGCCTGCTGCCGCAACAGAAACGCCAGTCGCAACCTGGACGGGCGAGTTGCGCTGTGTGGTCGTGCCATCGCCGAGCTGGCCGGTTTGATTGTTCCCCATCGCCCACAGAGTCCCGTTCGTTTTCACAAACAGGCTGTGGTAGTGTCCTGCTGCACACTGAGCCACGCCTGTCGTTATTTGAACGGGGTTGGGCCGCTGGGTGATCGTGCCGTCACCAAGATTCCCGTTACCGTTGTAGCCCATTCCCCAAAGTGTGCCGTCCGTTTTGATGAAAAGCGTATAACCGAAATCTTCACCGCCAGAAGCAGATACCAAGCTCACGCTGCTAGCAGCTTGAACCGGAGTGCTTCGATTCGTCGTGGTTCCATCCCCCAACTGGCCAAAACCGTTGTAGCCCATAGTCCATAGCGTTCCATCACTCTTGATGAATGCGCTATGCTTGTCTCCACATGATAGTTGAGTTACGCCGGAAGCAATGATGACTGGAGCTGTCCGGGGTGTTACAGTCCCATCTCCGAGTTGACCAAAATTGTTTTTGCCAAGACCCCAAAGGGTGCCGTCTGACGTCAGGAAGAGGGTTGAGTTGCCACGCGCAGCAATCTTCGAAATGTTGGGCGCTGAGAATGAGAACCAGTTCGCCTCTCCGAAAGTGTTACTTCCCCACCCCTTGAGGTAGCTTGTTGGAGTCCCTGAGACTTTGACGATTGTGTTGTCGTCCACCGAAGTGAATCCAAACTTCCCTGCCTGACCCCGGATCTTCTCACTGCCGGAAATTGGACGCGCCCCCATCTGTTCTAACGCAAATAAGCGACCTGCGCTGGTCGTGACAGTCCGAATGCCAACTCCGCTAATGTTCACGTCCTCGGCAAACTTCACGCCCGTGTAGGCTCCTGTCGTGCCTCTGATTGTTCCAAGCCACTGAAGCTGCGGGTCATTCACGTAGGTTGTCGCCACTCCCTGACCATTTGCCATAAACCAAAGCCAGAGATCACGAAGCAACGTGTCAGAAATTGGTGCCGAACTGGCTTGAAAGGCGGCCTGCCCCCCAGAGGCGGGCACAGTTATCCAATGCACGCCGAGCAAATTACGCGAATCACGAGCCAGGGCCTCTACCTGCATGTTGGTGTAATCCACCGCCCAATCCGCTGGCATGTTACAGGTGACGTGCCGAGTCACGCCTGTAGGCTGGTTAGCACCGACGTTTCCAGCCGTGCCTTCCACAAAGGTCTTCATCGGCACGGAGTAGCCGATGCGCGTGTAGCTCGTATCGCCTTCACGCACAGCGAGCAGTGCGGTTGTGACGGTGGCGTTATCCGCGTCGGTCACTTGGTAGTCCACATCGACCAGGTTTGTGCCGACACGCTGACTCGAAGCTAGGCAGTGTTTTAAAACCTCTTGAGAGGCTGCATCCAGTCGATGATGGCGGCAAAGGCGAGCAGTGAGGAGAAGTGCAGCGCGAGCTTGTCACGTCGCAGCGACAGGCAGGCCCAGCGCTTG
>Ga0247834_1007791_pt1 | contig 11182 bp, 2 predicted proteins | sample LaCruzMarch2015__8_FD_187118 | JGI IMG/M metagenome (GOLD analysis project Ga0247834, IMG submission 187118) | Freshwater microbial communities from meromictic Lake La Cruz, Castile-La Mancha, Spain - LaCruzMarch2015_12m | ecosystem: Environmental > Aquatic > Freshwater > Lake | place: Spain... | reverse complement strand
CGTGGTGCTCAAACCTAGCGGTGGTGGGCTGATGGCCGAACTTGGTAGTGGTCAGGTCATTGACCAGACGATTACACGCAACAAGATTCTTGGGCGTGTAGAGCATGGCATAACGCCCGGCTACATCGACTACTTCATTGAGGAAACCCTGCTCAAGTCCTATTGCGCTTCTATGAGTTTTGGGTACGCTTCGTTCAAGCGCCAGCTTGAGGATACGTTTCAGATTGAGTATCTCAGGAAGAACATGACCTCCAAGACCAAAGGCCCCGCCATGCGGGTTCCAGCAATGCGTGTCAGACGAAAGATGGACGAGCTAGATGAAAGTATCATCAATCCGCTTCCCGTGGGAGACGCTTGAGAAAGGGCAGGGGTTCTTTATCCCCTGCCTAGATACGGACGAAGTTCGTGAACTAGGGCTGCGCAAGGCAGTCCTGTGCCGAGTACTGGATGCCCGTGCTATTACGGGCATCCACGAGGGCTTTACTGGGGTTCTGTTCTTTCGACTGCCGCGCGCACCATCGAAGACAGCTTGATTTTCATCTGACGTATCTCTGCCAGCCTCTCACGCTTCTCTTCGGGCGTTAGGTCTGAGGCACGCACAGCACGCTCATACTGGGTCAACTCGCCAATCTGCTTGGTAAAATCACCAGAGATCTCGCCCAGCATGTACTCTCTGCCACGAGTTTCAATAAGCTCAAGCGCCTTGGATCTCTCCCCACGCTCGATGTAATCGTCCACTGTCTGCTTGACCTTGGCAAACTCATTCATGCGCTCAAACGTACTGTTGATGATCTCGCCAGCATCGTTGGGCTGGAATGCACCGCCAATGACTGCACGCTCAGACAAACGCTTATAGGTCTTCTCAGGCGATCCTTCAGACGAGAACGGTGAGCTAACCACTTGCAAGAACGCCAAGCCCATAGTGCCGGTGTAGCCCTTGATAAACGCCTCGACCTTGATAGGAGATGCGCCAACCAAAGAGCCGTAAGCCTTGGCAATCTCGGTGGTGTTCTCACGGAACTGCGCTTCTGGCAACAACTGTTGCTCACCCTTAGACAGAATGTCACGCCCTGTGTAGAACGATTTGCCAAGCGAGGTCTCAATGATAGGCTTCATGGCTTGCGGTATGGGCAGTAGCGTAGGAACCTTAAACCCACCAACATCTATTGTGGCCATACTAGTACCGCCGGGAATAGTCTGGATCAAGATTTGGTTAAACGCCTTGACCGCCTCTTCGCTTCCATGCTCGTTCATCATGGAGTTGTACAGCGCCTCTGGCAAAGCCTTGAAGATGTAACCAATCTCAAACGGGATTGGGATACGCAAGGGCTCTTCCACGCCGGGAATACGCACAAACCAATTGCCGTACTTCTGATCTGGTGTAGCGTTTTTGTAAGCCTCGTCGTCCTGCATCGAGGCGGCATACGCAAGAGTGCCAGCGGCAATCATCAAGCCACGGGTCAACAACTTCTCCTGTATCTTCAAGCGTTCATTAAAAGGCAGGTTGCCTGTCAGAGCTTTGTACAGCACGTTCAGACCTTGAATCTGTGCGTTGAAGAACGGGATCAATGAGTTGGCCCAGTGGATGCTAGGTGACGCACCACGCTTGTTAAAGTTCATGGACTCAAGCGCCATGTACGTGGCTTCCATCTCAGACAAACCCTGCTTGATGTAACTGTTGTATTGGGCGCGTCGTGTAAGCGCGTCAGCTTCCATAGAGATAGCTTCAGCCCTAGACAACAGTTCAGAGAAAACGCCTCTGCCGGCAGTAATGTCACGCAAGATTTTGGTTAAGTCTTCGCTACCGCCAGTAAACACCTGACCGCCTGTGACGCCTCGGCTCTCCAACGTGCCTTTGGTTGCGCTACCAATTTCTTTAAGCGCTCCAGTAACAGGGAAGAAATCAGCACCGGTCAATAGCGGAGCCGCCAAAGAATCACGGAACAACTGCCTAGCCGCATACAAAGGCGATGCTGTCACAGCCTTACGCAAGAACGTAGCAGGGGCTGCCATAGCACGCAGAGCAAACGGCATCTGGGACGGGATACCTTCCATACCTTTGACCAAAATGTCAGCAGGAATGCCTGCTTTATCCGTAGCAATCAGCGCATAACGGTCACCTGTGTCTTTGTCTTTCTCGTTCTTGGGATCAGGCTCAACTTTAAAACGAACCACGTTAGTGCCAGCAATAGGCTTACGGGTAATGGTCGCCAAACCTAAGTCCACTAACTCAAAGACAGCGTTGCTGGTAGCCTGATTACGCAAAGCCATGTCAGTCAGCAAGTTCGTGTTCTGAACAGCGCTGGTCATGAAGTCAAGGATCGGCTCATCGCCACCCACCAACTCTTGCAAGTATGGCTGCTCTTTAATGTTACCAATCTTGACTGGGTTTTCACCACCGATAAGCAATTCGACTACGCCGTTGCGTTGGCGGTAGTACGGGATGTAGTCCTTGGACGCAAGTAGCTTTTCTACAACAGAGCGTGGAAGCGCATGCGTCTGAGCCGCAAACCTAACCAGCCCTTCGTTGTACGCGTTGTATTCAGCCCGTGCAGTTTCAAACAGATCTTTAAGACCGGGCGTGTTATTGATAGCGCGGTTAGCGCTATCCAGTTCAGCCTGTGTGATCTTGCCGTTAAAACCTAAAGTCTCCAGCCCCTTGTTCTGAGCGCGGATGCCTGCCAAATACAGGGTAAACAAACGGCTGGCGCCATCTGGACTGCCCACCAAAGGTGCTGCACGCTTGAGAATCTCCGCCACGCTACGGATGCTTGGCCCCTTGACGCTCTCAATGATGTACTCTTTACGGCCATCGGCACGGATTTTTTCAACACGTTGCAGTGCACCATTGCCAACAGACTGAGCCACAAAGTTCATGCGCTGGTCGTACATACGCAAGTAGTACAGCATCTGGGTGCCTTTGAGCTTTTCCATACCCTTAGACAGACGCTCAAACCCAGCAAAGCGGTCAACCATCTGCGTCTCAAACGCCAAGCCAGAGCCGTTAGCTTTAATCTTGTCGTACAGGTTCTTGTCTTTGGCGATTGCCTTGTCAACAACAGACCCTGCCGCAGCTAACTCAGGCGTAGCCCATCTAGTTGCCAAAGAGATTAAACCTGTTGGGGACTCATACGTTCCTGCAAACTCCTGTTGCATACGCTTGGTAGCTTGGAACATTGTGTAGTACAACTCGTTTGTACTGACTTGCGACAAGCCCGGCATCCCCATACTGCGGAGCCATTGGCGAATAGCGCCCAACACTACCTTGATGTAACGGCCAGCTTTTTGGACAAACGTCTCGTTGACTGTTGCCTCTTGCATGTGCGCCAGCATCTCGCGTACAGACTGGATCTCTCCCATACGGCGAATCTTTTGCGCAATTTCTACTTCGCCTTTTTGCTCAGCTTCAACAGCGCGTTGCTCCCATGCAGTAGCTGATGCCAACACGTCTTCTTCAACGCCCAAGGCTTTGGCCATGCCAAAGATGCCGCCTTCCGTGGTACGAATGGCTTTGGTCAAGTCCATCATACCTTGGGGGCCAAGCACCACGTCCACACCATAGTGACCTACGGCTTCGTGAATCAAAGTCTTTTCTAAGTCCAGCGCATCGGTGTGCTGATCGCCAATTACAACAATCGTACCGTCTGGTAACACAGCGCCTTTGACTGATGACGTTTCTACATTTACACCGGCGTTAGCTAACGCTTTCAAATATTTAACTGGCGCCTGACTGAGTGTCGGGGCGTAAATAAACTTTACGTCTTTTGGTAGTTTGCTTGCAAACTTGTCTGCAATAGCTTTAGCCTCTGCTTCAGCAATTGGATTTAAAACCGGCTCTGCTTCCACACGAAACACTGTGCCGTCTGTGTCATCAGTACTGTCAATCAACCGCTTAACGTAACCGCCAGTAACTTCTTTCAAAGCCTTGTTGTACTCAGGCGAACCCTTAGAGTACATGGTAACCAGACGATCTTTCTTAGCCAAACCTTCAGCCGCTCTACGCACACGCTGCTCATCAGACGACGCGCCCTTAAGCTTTTGGTTTTGCTTAATCAACGGTTTAATGTCTGTGCTTTTCTCGTCACGCGCCAGTGTGCGCATGGCGCTCTTCATGTCTTTGACGTTTTCAGCAATAGGCGCACGGGTAGCGCCCTTTGTATCTTCTTCCGGCTTGCCCAGCAGTATTTCGTCAGCAATCTTCTTGGCCGCAAAGTAGCGCTTGGTCAAGTCGGCAAGGCGTTCTTCGTTCTTAACCTCCATTGGTTTCAAACGCGTTGAAAGCTCAGCCAACCGAGCTTTGGTCTTGTCAAGTTGTTGCGTTAAATCTTTAACACGGCGGTCATAAGCTGACTCGCTGAGTGTGCTGATGTCATACTCTTGCTTACGCTTAACTTCAGACAACTCGTAAGCAATCTTGTCGTACTGGTTTTGAGCATTACGCACGGCAGTGCGTTGCTGGCTAATCTCAGTCTGCCCTTTGAGTGTACGTACGTGCTCAATTTCTTTGCGTAGCTTCTCTTGCTCAGCACGCGCATTGGTGTACGTAGTGATTTCTTTCTTGGGCAGGCGGTTAATTTCCTGAGAAACTTGCCACTTAGTATCTAGTTCTGTAGATGTAGAACCAACAACTTCTTTTACAGACACGTACCGAGCGCCTGCCAAGTCTTCCATGAAGAGTTCTTGGGCATCCAGCTTCTCTTTGGCTACGTCAATACGGCGTTGGTCAAGAGTTGTAAGCGCATTTCTGTACGCCTTGCGGGCTTTCTTAAGCGAGTCGTACGCTTTTTTAGCCGTAACGTTCTTACGCTTTTTATCTTTATCATCAGCTTCTGGGTCGTCTTTAGGGTTGTAGTTAAAGACTGGGCCGTCTGTTGTGTATTCCACAGTCCAGCCAGCGTTCATAGTCTGAACTTCACGAGACACGCCAAACCTACCAGAAGCGTAAGCCGCCTTGCGGCCTTCTTCGCTCAAAGCTTTGACGCGGGTGACTTTGGTGCTGGGTATACCTGCGCCTGTCTGGATGCGTTCTTGTTGGGCTTTGTTTTGTAAACGGGCTCTTTCTTTGGCTTGATCCACCGTCTTTTGAGACACGATAAGCGCACTGCGGCGTTTAGCTAAATCGGCTGTTTTCTTTTCGTCTTTGTATGTAAGCGCTTTCTCGGCGGCTTTAAGTTTAGCCCAAGCGTCCTTCAATGCACTGTCAGCACGGCGAAGCATCTGAACTTCGTTTTCTGTGACCTCAACAACTTTGCTTTCGGCTTCCTTAATGTTTGCATCAATAGAAGCCAGTTGCTCACGCAACTCATACAAATCCATATTGAAATCAATAAACGCTTGCTTGTTTGTAGGGGGCGTAGCCCTAGACATACGGCTGATAGCGTCAAATACTTCTCCGCGGTTCTCCCGCAAAGCGGCAATTAAATCTTCTTTCTCTTTTGTTTGTTGCTGTTGTAACTCTTCTGCACGCTCTCTAGCGCGCCCCAAAGCCGTTTTAAATGGCTCTGCTGGATTAACATCAGTGCTGTACTCTTCCATGAAACTTTCACGGAGTTGCACAAGACGGCCTTCAGCCGTGCGCATAAACTGCTCAGTCTCTAACTCGCTTCTATAAGCTAACAAACTTTCAATTTCATACGCAGATTGCGTACGCTCGTCAGGAGCCTCGTTTTTCATGCGGTTTTTTACAGCCGCAATTTGTTTGTTAACAGCGCCAAGTCTTTCTTGCAGTGCATCACCTTTGGGAATGTCTTCTGGCTTTTCCTTAACGACTGGTTCTGTTGTGCCGTTTTTACGAGCCAACTCATCCATGTCGTTCATAGCGGTTTTTAAACGATCAACGTTTTTCTGCGCCATTGACAAACCAATCTCGCGGCTGTCTTCTTCTACGTTCAAACCTTGAAGTTTGGCTTCAGTAACAGCTTGCTGCAAGTCTTCAGAATATTTGCTTATGTCTAACAGCTTGGCGTTGTTAGCCATCTTCTCGTACAAATCAGCACGTTCTTGCAAACGTCTAGCTTCTGCATCTTGCGTGGCAAATTGTGCGCGTGCAAATTTGCTACCAGAAGCATAAGATGCTTTGGCTTTGTTACGCATGTTTTCTGCTTGTAGAGCATACTGGCCTGACAACTCACCGTAGTAATTAAACTGTGTAGCTTCAGGTCGTTTGCGTAAATTTTCCAGTGCGCCAAGGGCAGTCACGTAATCCGTACGCGCTTTCTGCAAGTCTTCAAACCGCACAGGCATGATGTTAGCAAGACGTTCAAGTTCTTTTCGCAGCTTGGCAATCTTGCCGTACTTGGAAGAGCCCAAGAACTGTTCGGGCGTCTCAAAGATAACGCCTTGCTCTGCTGTAGGAGCAAATAAATCTTCTGTTGTAGTATCGACACCCTTTGCGGCAAAGAGTCCAATGTCGTCTAGCGATGCTTGATTCTGTGCAAGGCTCTTCTGTAGCGCTTCCATGCGCTTGTTGAGCTGTTTGAGTTGCTGTTGTTGTTCTTCAGACAACCCACGGCGAGGAACTTTTGCGCCAACTTTAACTTCTTTACCGGGGGGAATGTTTACAAGCGCGTCAAGTTCGCTTTGCGTATCTTTAATAGCACGCTCCAGCACTCGCTGGTTGTACTCAAGATCAGTTCCAAGCTCAGACGCTAGGTCTTCACCCAAATCCAACTGCTGCATACGCGCCAACAACTTGGCAGTCTTGTCGTAGTTTTTGGCGGCAAACGCTTCCTTGATTTGGGTTTCCAGTTCAGCGGCTTCGTCGCGTCGTTCTTTAAAGCTAGTAGGAATCTCAGGCGCTTTCTGGCGCTCACCAAGTTCTGCTTGCTGTTTTTTATAACGTGCGTCTAACGCCGCAATCTCTTTAGCCAGTTTTTCACGGGCTTCGTTTTCACCTTGCTTGTTTTTTAGTGCGGCAAGCTGAGCTTCTTTTTCTCTGATCTGCGCCAGCAATCCTTGACGACGCTCAATCTCAGACACTTCCACACGCTTGCGCTCAGGCTTGGCCAACAACGCGGCTTCAGCGGCCTCTAACTGTTCTTTAATTGTCTCAACCGCTTTCTTGCGGTCGGCAAATGGACGCTGGCTTGCAGGGCGTACGTCTTTAAGTTTCCTGCCTCGGGCATACCTAGGCTCATCCAAGCGCTTCATCAAGTCTGTGATGTCTTGCGTAACCCTAGAATCGTGATCTGCAAAGCCATCAAACTTCTTTTTACGCAACAAGTAGCGCTGTTGCATCTGGTCACGGGCAATATATGCTTGGCTACCAACTGGGCCTTCTGGCATTGCCAACCACTTTTGACGGGCAGGCTCTAACTCTGAATTACGATAGCGCTCCATCTGGTCACGCAAGCGCACCAACTCTTGTTGCTTAGCCTTGATCTTGTTGCGGATTGGCTTCTGTCGGCTTTCAACAAGCTTGTTGATGTTTGCTAACAAAGCCTCGCGTTTTGGCCCCGCCTCCATGCCAGCCAACTGTTCCTGCATCTTCTCCAGTTTGTTGACTCTGGTAACAACGGTTTCTTTGACAGGCTTTGCCACGTACCGAGTGCTCAACTCTTTGAGCGAGCCGTACATGTCGTTGGTAGCCTGCAGAATCTGGGCGCTAGACAGGGGTGACTGTCTTTGAGCCGCACGCAAATGTGCCGCTTCTTTCAACGCCGCCTGTACGTACTGAGTACGCAGCTTAGACAAACGAACCAAGTCGTATTTGTGGGGCTCATCTTTGGATGTGCGTTGGCCTTCTAACGCTTGGATGAGTTTCTCGTAGGTTTCGTCCTTGGCTTCTTTCTGACGCTTGGCTTCCAACGTATGACGCTGTGCGCTAATCTCTTCGTTGTCTGCGGCTTTAAGTTCTGCTACGCCGCTTACGCCCATGACCTGTGCCAACTCGTTGGCATCTTTGGCTTCCATCTTCTCAATGGGCGGCAGCGTAGTGTCAATAGTTGCTTTACGTTCCGGTGCGGCAATTACTTTCTCGGCAAGGCGTTCTTCTCCAGCCGCAGTACGGCGGCCACGTTTGCCTTCCTCAATATGCTTGAGCAAGCGCTCTAGTTCCTGCGCCTGCATGTCTCGCCACAGGATTTCCTTGGCTTTCTCTGACAGGTTGCCTTCTGTGTCGTACAGATTGTTTTCAGCAAACGGATCAGCCATGTACTGATCGAGTAGCTCTTGCGCTTTCTGTTTGCTGGCATCCAGTTTGGCACGCAACTTACCTTCGACAAACTCTGCGTCTTCAATGACGTTTAGGTCTAGCTTCCTGTTGCTAAGACCTTTAAGACCGAGGATGTCTTTGACTTCTGAGTTGATAATGCCTGAGTCAATGGCTTCGTCCACGCCCGTCTTGGCAACCTTGGGCTCTTGCTCTTGCAGTTCCTTGGCTTCTTTCTCTGTCAAGTCACGGCTGACACCCTTCTCATCAACGATGTAGGGTATGCGCACAGTGGGGCCTGTGGGCAGTTTGCCGGCGGCTGGTGTAGAGAGCAGCGTTCTAACGTCGGTAGGCGCACGCTCTTTGGGTACTTCGCGGTACAGCACCTTGGGTGCGGCTTTGCCAGTACGCGCTTCTGGGCCAACAAAGTCAGGGTCAATACCGCGGCTTAGTGATTCTGCATACTCTTCAGGAGTGAGGGATTTTTTCTTACCTTCTTCCTTAGTTTTAATAACTTCTTCGTAATCTTGTTCGCTTTCAAACAACGCAGTCTGTTGCTCGGCGGCTTTCTTTTGCGCGGCTGTTTCAACGCCGGGTTGAGCGCTTACAGAAGCGCCACGGTTCTGCAGTTCTTCAATGTCTTCTTGTTTAAAGCGCTCCTCAAAACCGGGAGCAAACATGTCCAGTTGTTCGGTGGGCAGTGCCTTGACTTCGCCCGGAAACGAAACGCTAGGTGTTTTACGCTCAAGTCCAGCTTGTGTAGTTTCCAGTTTTTCTAACTGTGCGGCTAATGTCTGGGCTTTGGCAAAGTCGCCGTTGTCCAATGCTTTGTCTAGCGCTTTGCGTACCGATCCTAGATCAGCTTCAGCAGGGGTTAGTTTGTCTAATTGTTTAAGCGTACCTTTGAGGCTTTCCTCTGCCGGCACCATCTTCTCAAGTTGTTTAGACAGCGATATAACTCGCTGCATGTCCTGCTTAGCCCTAGCGTCTTTCAGTTGGTTTAACAAATCAGGCACTACGCGCTTAGCCTGCTCTAAGTCTGTCGTCACACGCTCACGAAGCGTTGACTGCAAAACATCAAACGGCTGGTTTTTTATCTCGTCATCGGTGTAGCCCAACTGCTTGGCTAGGCTATTAAGTTGTTCAGTACGAGCACGCTCTGCGTCAGGTAGTTCTGAGTACTTGCCAACAACTGTCTCGTCACCCATCTGAGCCAGTAGCTCAGGCGTACCTAGCTTCCTAGCTTGGGCTAGACGTTTTTCTTCTGCTTTGGCGGCAATGGCTTGTTGTTTAGCGGCTTCAGCTTCTTGCTTGGCTGTCTCTTTGGCTATGCGGTCTTGCTCTTTTTTCGTCTCTTCTTCTTGAAGCTGAAGCATTTGGGCTTCTTGACGCGCTATTTCCTGTTGCTGTTCTATCTCGCCCCGTGCACCGGATCGTTGGGCTAAACGAGAGACGCCACCTACTGGCGCCAGTAGCGCTGCACTTATTGCGGTTCTGCCGTAGCCTTTGATTGCTTCAGGCGAAGTGATTTCTTCCCCTGCTTGCGCACGGGTCATCATGTCTTGCAACACTTCCCCGGGTATTTCTGCTACCGTACCGATAGCAGTGCCTTTAGCCAACGTTGTAAATATTTTCTCTTGTGCTAGCTTTTCAACTTCTGCCGCAGACTTACGAGCAAGCGCTGTTTCAGTAGTGCCCAAAAGCTTGGCTAAGATACCTCGACCACCAACCAACAAACCTTGCGTGGCGGTATCAATTGCGGCTTGGGGGATTGCGGTTCCGTATGCTTTTAGCCCGCTGATATTTACGGGTTCACCGCGTTCAATTTGCGCCTGTGCTTGTTCTTCAATGTTTCCACCAGCGTTAGGCAGATATGAAGACGCAAAACGGCCAGCCAAAGCGCCTAGACCTGCACCAGCTAATCGACCAACGCCGCCAAAAGGTCTGCCTAATTTTTGACCAAGCTGAGCGCCTGCAATAGAACTTGCAAAAGTTGGGGCTTGTTCCGCAACAGCGTACGGCATTATCTTGGCGGCTTCGCCAACCGCAGGCAGTAAGCCTTTTTCTTCGTACGCTTTGATTACTTTTTCTGGGTCTGCTTGCGCCGCATACTCAGAACTGATTTTTTCACCGCGTGCAATACCAGCTCTGGCAGACTCTTCTGTTGGCCCAGTTAACGCAGTCCTAGCCTGTGAGGCATAGGACTCCAAACCCTTCATTACAGCGGCACCGATACCAGATTTGGCAAGACCTATACGTTCGTAAAAGTCCCCCAACGGCATGTCGGGGTAAAACTTGTCATGCAGCGCATCCGCTAGCTCCTTATCACTCAGTTCTTTGTATTGAGGATACTGCTTGCGGATTTCGCTGATTTTCATGGTTTACCTTTTGCCTAGGATTCCTAGTGGATCTGGATTAGCAGCCGAAGAAGCGGACTGCTTGCCCATTATAGGTGTAATTCCTTTTTGTGCATATATTCTTTGACGGTACGCTTCTTCAACACGCGCACGAGCCGCTGGATCACCTATGCTGCCCATCTTATTGACCATGGCCTTGTCCCAGCTTTCCATGTAGTCTGTGATAGCTTTCTCAGCAAGTAGCACGTCGTCCTTCTCTTTAGCCCCACGCTCAATAGCATCAGCGTACGAGCCATAGTATTTAGCCTGTGCTTTTTGCAGTTCTTCAGAGCCCTTGAGTTTGGCTTCTTCGCGTTCTGTTTTCTCACGTTCTTTCTTGCCAGCAACGGTAGCCAATCCGGCTTCGCCAAGCGCAGTCATAAAGTTGGGAGACTTGCTTGCAAGCAAATTTAAACCTAAAGTTAACAGATCATCGTTGCTAAAGCCTTTGCGTTCTTTGGCAGGCGTAGCTTCCTCAGCGGCCTTGACAATATCGTCACGCGTCATCGGTGCTTGGTTAGCTTCCTGCATACGCTGAAGTTCAGCGTCGTCAATACCTTTGAACGGAATTTTTCCAGCCGCTGTATTAGCCGCAGGCGCGGCACTATCAGGAGGCAGCACTGTGTTTGCAAGCGAC
>Ga0247834_1007788_pt1 | contig 11185 bp, 9 predicted proteins | sample LaCruzMarch2015__8_FD_187118 | JGI IMG/M metagenome (GOLD analysis project Ga0247834, IMG submission 187118) | Freshwater microbial communities from meromictic Lake La Cruz, Castile-La Mancha, Spain - LaCruzMarch2015_12m | ecosystem: Environmental > Aquatic > Freshwater > Lake | place: Spain... | reverse complement strand
ATTCGTTCTGCCCACGGGAGCATCGAGCCGATCGAACTGGAACACCGGCAGCAGCTCCACCGCCGTGATGCCCAGGTCCTGGAGGTAGGGGATCTTCTCGATCAAGCCGGCGTAGGTACCCGCGCGCTCCGGCGCCACCCCGGAGCTGGGGTGCAGGGTGAAGCCGCGCACATGCAGCTCGTACACCACCGTTTCGCGGCGGGGACGGCCGAGGGGAGCGTCGCCCTCCCAGTCGTAGAGGGTGGGATCGGCCACGACGCTCTTCATCGCCGTGGCCAGACCATCACCGCTGGAGAGTCCGGCCTGGCGCTCGTAGCCCGGTGGAGTCACCACGGCGAGGCTGTAGGGATCCAGTAACAAGTTGCGCCCGTCGAAGCGCAGACCCTGCTCTGGCCGCCAGGGACCGTGCACCCGGTAGCCGTAGATCTGGCCGGGCCCCAGGCCCGCGACCAGGCAATGCCAGTAGTGGTAGGTGCGCTGATGCACCGGATCGAGCTCCACAACACAGCTGGGATCCGCAGCGTCCTCCCGATCGAAAAGCAGCAGTTCGACCCTGGAGGCGTACTTGGAATAGATGCAGAAGTTCACCCCCGAGGCCGTGACGAGGGCGCCGAGATGGGCGCTGCTGCCGTTGCTGATGGTGCATGCCCCCATGGCCTGAGCCGACCTGCGGTGACTTGGTGATTCATCCTCTCCCAGGTCCATCCCCTCCATGACCGGCATCAGGTGGAGTTGGGATCAAACTGCATGCAACAGACCGCCGGGCTGGCCACCCATCCATGACGATCCATGCACTTTCGGCCGGCGACGTGGTCGTGATTCGCCATGGTGAGACCGCCTGGCGCCTCTCGGGAGAGCACACGGGCACGTCCGACATTTCGCTGACGGCGAACGGCGAGCGGGTCGCCCATGCGCTGGCACCCTGTCTCTCTGGCTCTGCCCTTCGATCTGGTGCTCTCCAGTCCGATGCAGCGGGCATGGCGCACCTGTCAACTGGCCGGTCTGGGGACCGGATGGATCGGTGATTGCCCGGGTGCGGCAGCGCGGCGAGCCGCTTGCCCCAGCCCTTGACGCCGGAAGCGACCGCCCGCCCGTGAGCACATCCACGGCTGCTGGCTGCCGGGCGCAAGCTTGATCGCGTTTCTCCACCACCCGTGGGCGGGGCGCCGCCCCGTCCCGTCCGGAAACCCCCCACAGCCGCTGCCATCGTTGCGCTGCTGCCCTCCTTGCCGTTGCTCCTTGGCGCCGGCCAGCAGTGGAACGGGTCAGCCAGCTTGCGCCAGCAGCCCCCGGTGGGCCGTGATCAGGCCCTGGAGGGAAGCTCCCGCAGATCGAGCTCGAGTTGGTGGGCTTCGATCAGCTCCATGGCGAGGAAGGCCGGGAAGCTCATGCGGCCGTTGCCGATCGCTTCTGTGGCCCCGCTGAACCTGCGCCGAATCGGCACTGGCACCGCATTGGGACTGGCTGGCTGCCGTGACGGGACGTGGAAGGCCTCCAGCTTCTTTTGCACCAGACGCTGCAGATACTTCGGCAGGCTGTGGGGCTCGCCATGGGCCCAGCTTTTGCCAGGGCAATCCCAGGTGCCGCAGAACTGACTCAGGATGCCGTGTTTGCCCCTCTTGTTGATCGAGACGGTTGCCACCGATGGGCTGACCGGCTGGCTCACCTGGGCCCTCCAGCTGATGCCGCTCATCGTGGATTCGTGGATCGTGATGGGTGCCATGGCCGAACCAGGCGAAGGACCCCGAAGCCCTGCGCGGCGAGGGCAAGAGGCGCGTCAGCGCCTCGCGCAGCCCTTGCCCGCCGCGCACGCTGAGGAGGGCCGCCGCCAACCCTTGCGGCGCGGCGGCAGCATTTAGGTAATCCATTAACGATCTTAGTGCGTATTGTTGATCCTCTGAGGATTTTCAACAGGGTTGCAGCTAGGTCCCAGTTGGCCTAGGGTGCAAGGAGGATCAAACGGCTTTCAGGTTGCTTGAATCTCATGATTTTTCGGGACCTCGTTCACCATTCACTGGTCTAGTCACTTAACTTTGAAGAAAAGCCTCGCTAAATCTCTGGAGAAATCACCTTTGGCTTGGGTTGATCATCAGCTGTCGTATTCGTTCCTCAATGCTTGATTCCAACGAGAAAGCGTTCTTAACCACAAATGACCGAGCTCATCGTAATTTTTGCAGCGGCGGCGATCGGCGGCTTGCTGGCGTCTTTGTTGAAGCAGCCCGTCATTCTAGGGTATTTGATTGCGGGCATCATTGTTGGACCCTTTGAGCTCGGGCTGATTAGTAATTATGAGGAAGTTGAAACGATCGCCGAATTGGGCGTTACGTTTCTACTCTTCACCATTGGAGTGGAGTTCTCCTTTGCTGAACTTAATAAGGTCAAAAAGATCGCATTGGGTGGTGGCGGGCTGCAACTGGTCCTCACGATTTCTTTGACGGCTTTGGTGGCCGTGGTGGCGGGCTGGGTCACCACTGTTCCACAGGGCATTTTTCTCGGCGAGTTGGTGTCACTCTCGTCCACTGCCGTGGTGATCAAGGCCCTGGCAGAGCAGGATGAAATGGCCACGTCCCACGGACAGGTGATGCTGGGCATCTTGATTGTCCAAGATCTTGCCCTTGGCTTGATGCTTGCGATCTTGCCAGCGCTGAACAGTCCGATTGAGGAGCTGGGAGTTGCGATCGGGATCGCCGTTCTGAAGCTCGCTCTGTTTGCCCTAGGGGCGTTCGTGGTGGGGAAATGGCTCATCCCTCCTTACCTGCAACTCCTGGCCAAGACCGAAAGCCACGAACTTTTTCTCTTAGGGGTCGTGACGCTTTGCCTGGGCATTGCGCTGCTCACAGGAAAGATTGGGCTGTCAACGGAAATGGGCGCCTTTGTGGCGGGACTGATGATTTCCGAGGTGGAGTATTCCGACCAAACCCTCGATTACGTTGAACCGATTCGAGACATCTGCGCAGCTGCATTTTTTGCAGCGATTGGGGTGTTGATCGATCCAGTTTTTCTCTGGAACAACCTGCCCTTGATCTTGGGATTGGTTACTCTTGTGTTGGTCGGTAAATCGTTGATCATCACGCCCCTGGTTGTCCTGTTTCGTTATCCCCTTAAAACAGCCATCATCGCCGGTTTAGGGTTGGCTCAGATTGGTGAATTTTCCTTTGTACTGGCAGGGCAAGGCAGCAAATTTGGATTGATTTCGGAGAATGTCTACTCGCTGATCCTTGGAACAACCGCCGTTACGTTGATCGTTACCCCCTTCGTGTTGCGATGGCTGCCTGCGCTGTTGGTCAAAGCCGAGTCTTTACCCTGGTTTGCCCAGGCCGATGGCCCCCTGGAAGCCTCAGAGGATTTACCATCTCTTCAGGATCATATTGTGGTCTGCGGTTACGGGAGAGTTGGCAGCAACATTGTGAAGCTGTTGCGTGAACGCGACTATCCGGTCTTGGTGATTGAACAATCAGAGCAGTACGTGCAAAAGCTGAGGGATGCCAAAATTCCATACATCTTTGGCAATGCAGCCAGTGCTCTCGTTCTGGAAAAGGCTGGGGTCAATCAGGCCAAAGGCATGGCGATCGCCCTGCCTGATCCCATGAGCATTCGTTTGTGCCTGAAGAGATCCCTGGTGCTCAACCCCGAACTAGATCTGGTGGTTCGTGCCAGTGCAGAGAAGGACATTGAACCCCTGTATCAGATGGGTGCGAAGGAAGTTGTGCAGCCAGAGTTTGAGGCAAGCCTAGAACTGTCGACACATCTTTTTTCTGGTCTGGGATTTCCCTTGGCTGCCATCCAACAAAATATCCAGCAAATTCGAGATTCTCACTACTCAACCCTGCGTCCTGAACAATCCAAGGATCAGATCTTCCGAGAGATCAAGGATGCCACACGTACAATGAAAAGCAAATTGTATTCCCTACCTCCTAATTCTGTCTTAGTAGGAAAATCCCTTGAGAAATCCCATCTACGTTCACTCTCTGGGGTGATTTTGATGGCGATTACTCGCACCAGCGGCGAGAAGATCGATTACCCCGAGTCAGACACTCTTATTCAAGAAGGGGATGCCTATTTGCTAGTAGGAGAAGTTGATGAATTGGCCGCCTTCAAGAAGCTGGCTGAAGGGGGAATCACGCAATTACCAGAGGATACTGATTCTTCCCTCTGGGTCCTCGTTTCCGAAGGCAGTGTAGTCGTAGGAAAATCCTTAGCTCAACTTGAATTTCAGAAGCGATTCGGATCCACCATTCAGGCAATCCGTCGCCAAGGAAAGTATCTTCGATTCCCGGATGGGAATTGCGTGATCAAAGCGGGAGATAAGTTATTGGTGTTCGGCTCACTGAACGTCCTTGCTGATCTCGGTCAACAGATCGCAACCAAGGCAGACAGCGAGACGATCGTCTCCGATTGAGAGGGTAGGTGGTTTTTTCTTTCGGACCCTACGGCGAGCTCACAACTTCCGCCTGGGTCTCGATGCTTGCCGTCACGACCACTGCTCCAACGGATCGCTCTGCTTGCTTTCCACGCTCAACCTGATCTTCATCGTCTTGGCGCGCACGATGGCTATCCAGACGCTGGACACGGGCTTGGCGATCCACCTGTTCATGCCACCCCGAGTAGGCCACCGCAGCCTCGGGTTGTCGTCGCCGGTGCCAAGGCGGTAGAGCTCCCCCAGCGGTGCCGGGTGACGCCACGTCGCGAGAGACGGGCAGGCGACCCCCATCTTGTCCCCTGTATTTTTGCTGTATTACAACCAGTGAGATGTGGACGATTTCCGTGCGCCTGGATGACGGCAGCGAGGCCAGGCTCGACAGCCTGTGCCAGGCCCTCGGTCTCAGTCAGACCGAGGTGGTGAAGGCAGGCCTCCAGCTGTTGCAGCAGCAATCTGCCAGCCCTGCGGCTCTGGCCGAGCGCCTTGGCCTGATCGGCAGCTTCTCCAGCGGCGCCCCAGGGGCCGCCAGCACCAGCATCGGACGGGAGCATTCGGCCCAACTCCGCCAGAAGCTGGGCCGGCAACATCTGCAGCAACGGCTGAGCGAGCCGGAAGCAGGAGCAGCACCAACTTTCGGGGTTCCACCATCCTCGACACGGGCCCCCTGGTGGCCTGGTTCAACCGTCGTGACCAGGACCATGACACCTGTGCCTCTTTTTTCCTGGAGCACGCCGGGGCTTTCGTTTCCACCTGGCCGGTTCTCACCGAGGTCTGCCATCTGATCCCGGCGGAAGTGGCACCGCGCTTCCTTGGGTGGGTATCGCTCGGTGGCCTGAGCTTTGCTTTTCTGGGTGGATCCGCCCTGGAATTGATGGCCAGCTGGATGCGGCAGTACGGCGATCTGCCCATGGATCTGGCCGACGCCTCGCTGCTCTGGTTGGCGCATGAGCATGGTCTGCGCCGCATAGCGACGCTTGATCGACGCGATTTCGGTGTTTACAGGTTGCCCGGCGGAGATGGGCTCGAAAATCTGCTCGGAAGCTGAGCGGGTTGATCAGCCGGCTTTCGGCGCGTTGTTCTCACCAGGGGCCACGAGGTGGCCCCTGCTTTGGTGGATCACCACGGCCAACCCCACCGTGAGCTCGATGAGCATTTTCGACTCGATCCACGAGGCCTGCTCGTTTGCCACCCGCTCGACCCGCTTGTGCCAGTAGCAGCCAGTTGCCTTCCGGATCCAAGGCTTCCATCATGGCTTTTGCTGCCCGAGTAGACACCTAGAAAAACTAGTTCATATTCTCCAAAGTTTCCACAAGTACCTTGTCGGCTTGAATGTTAATTCTTGTCAGCCCAACTCGCGGATTTTCTAAATCAATAATGATGAAAGTGATTAATGATATAGTCACACAAAAAATGATCATATAAAACAATGGTCTCTTTTCATTGACGGACATATCTTGACCAACCATGAAAGCTGAAGCCAAGGCAAGAGCAAACAATAAAACATAAACAATAACGGGTGGATGGGTGCGGGTTGCTTGCAGTCGTTCATTGGCAACATCCATCATGTCACCGGTGGAGCCTAAAACGAGGCTAATGATTCCAGGGTTTTTATCTTGCAGAACAGAGGCACTCGCAATGTCCCAGATTTGACCTTGTAACTTTACACTCTGCTGGAAATAGGAATTCGATCGTTGTCGATCGTCATAATCTTTAAATATATTGATGCGAGATTGAAGATATTCTCTGTACAGTGGCCTCAACCTAGCTTGATCATCCTTTGGGAGCAAGTCAAGGTTTTGGTAGGCACTGGCAATTGCGTTGGCCTCATTTAACACCAGCTTAACTCGATGCTCGTAACGGGATAATGTTCCTGTAAATGTGAAAGCCAAAAGCAAGCCTAAAATGCCAAAGATAGAGCTCTCAACCGCACCAAATCCTTCAACCTTTTTTTCTGGATCCTTACTCAATCTGCGCCTTCCAACCCTAAATCCAGATTCAATGCTTCCAGCCATACCCAAGCCGAGCAAAGCTGCTGATATGAAAGATACAGCTAGAAACTCCATGATCTACCAAAGACGATGCTGTTTGGACATTATTCTACCAGCCATGGCCATGCTTTGCTTGGCACATCATCATGGAGATCCAGGGAATCTTGCAGAGCTCTTTGTGGGTGTTGATGCAGTTGGCCAAAACCGATTGAATGCCCATGGGATGAAGGTTCGTCGCATCCTCACCACCTGCTCTATTCAAGTGTTGTCGCCTCTTCTTTCTGAACGCCAGGTGCTGCTGGGTCATGATCATGGCGTCGATCAAGAGTGGCCATTCAGATTGACATGACATGGCGGACGAATCCGCCCAACCGCCGGACCGTGGCTCGGATGTGCCAGGTGCTGGGGACCCTCATCGTTCCCACGTCCATGGAGCTGCTTTTGGCGTTGTAGGGCCGGAGGATTGTCTGCGCCCTTCGGCGGGTCAATCTGGATCGACACCGACTGCTGCTGTGGCTGACAACCATCTGGCTGGCTGGTGGATCTGCTGCCGAACCACTCAGGGCCCAGTGATCCCGATGGAGGCCACCAGGAGCAGGTAACAAACCAGGTTGGTGGTGTTCATCATTGGCTGCAGACGGTTCCGCCCATCATGGTGAACACAGCGTTGTTCCTAGGCCTGCTCGGCCCGTTCCCAGGGAAAGTGGGGCAGCCGGTAGAGGGCCTCCCTCTGGGCATCGCACCAGGTTTCGATCATCTCCGAAAGTTCGGGTGCGTCGGCCTCCAGCTTCAAGTGGTGGGAAATCGCCAGGCTGCCGGCGGGGATCATCACCAGTTCGAACGGTGGACCGACGGTGAGATTGGAGCGCTGGGTGAGCACTTCTGAGACCAGGCAGAGCCGGGCGGCATCATCGAGGGAGAGGTTGGTGTTGCCCACATTATCGAGCGGAGGTTTGCCGTATTTGCTCTCACCGATCTGCAGATAGGGCGTTTCGCGCGTGGCCCTGATGGCATTGCCCTGGGAGTAGATGAGATAGAGCCCATGGGCTTCGCTGCCGATCTGCCCACCGAGGATGAAGGAAGCTCCGCCACTCGCCCCAGCCTCCCGCAGGGCCTCTTCGTTTTCTTTCTGAACGGCCACGCTGACGCGGCCGACATAAGCCGCTGCTTCAAAAAGATAATCGCAGTGGCGCAGATCCTTGCCCGCCTCTTCCTCAAGATCAGCAACCCGGTCAAGATCGCGGCTGATCCAACTGATCACGGCCTGGGTTGTAGCCAGGCTTCCGGCTGCGAGCAACACGAACAGCCGATCAGGCCCAGGCTGGAAGACATGCATTTTGCTGTAGCTGGAGATGTAGTCCACACCCGCGTTGGTGCGTGAATCGGAGGCAAGCACCAGCCCCTGCTCCAGCCAGTAACCGATGCAATAGGTCATCTCTTCTCGTGCCAAGATCAACAGTCAATTTCAATCTATTCCCGCGCCTTGACCCCAAACGGGGCTTCTGGTGTCCGGTAACACATCCACTTGGTCCGAAGGGAACTGGGCAAGATCATGACTCGATCGTGCGGGAAAGAGTGTGTTGGGAGCAAGGGGAATGTTGGGAACCCTCACTCTGAAGGATGCCCCTTCTCTTCCGTGCGTGAGATGAAGCAGTTCGCTGAAGAGGCCCTCCATCCTTCCAGCGTCGATGGGATATGAGCCCCATCCATGGACCCCGTTTCTGATGAGAGTTGATGGGGTGGTCATGGCGCTGGCTTCAGGCGCAGCCTGCTCGCATCAGCCTCAGCAGCTGGCTGCTCTCCAGTTCGAGCACCCGGCGGGCGAATTCCGGATCCAGCTCCAGCACAGCATCGAAGGCATCCACCGGCACCGCCAGCAACCGGGTGCCGTCCTCTTCGGCCACGATCGTGCTCTCCGAGCTGCTGTGGCTGAGCACCTCGAGCTCATCAAGCACCCCCCCGGGCCGCAGCTCCTCCTGCCGCTCTCCCTCGCCATCCCGATGCTGAACCAGGGCCTTGCCTTCGATCAACAGCAGCAGCTCGCGGCAGGTGTCGCCCGCTTCGGTGATCAAGTCGCCCCGGCTGAAGCGGCGTACCTCCGCCTTGGAAGCCAGGGCATCGAGGGTGCCTGCACTGGTACGGCGAAAGAAATCACTGGTGGCCAGGTGCACCCGCTTCTCCAGCTCCGGGAACATGCTCAGGTCCGGCGGTGATTCCATGGCCTCCAGAACGGTGGCGGTCTGGCGGAACAGCCCCGGAGCGCCAACGCCGACCAGCTCGGTCGCCAGACCCAGCGCCTGCTTGCGATCGAGGCAGGCGGTCAGGAACAGGGCAGCGGCCGCCAGCGTGGGGTTGGGATCTTTTGCGAGGGTCGCCAGGAAGGCCAGGGTGTCGGCAACGGGCATCTCCAGGGAACAGGAGGGGGCCGCGGTGCCGGGACGGCCCAGGGCCTCGCGCACGCCGGGCGACAGGCGCCGGTCCCAGCCGCCGCGCTGCAGCAAGTCCGACAGGGCCAGGGGCGAGAGGCCCTGGAGCTGCTGCACCAGGGCCTCAACGGCCGGATCCTCCTGCAGGGTGGCCAGGCAATCCAGGATTGCCGCCACACTCAGCTCGATGCCGTGCAGGAGCCGGTCGTCGACCAGGGCCAGCACGACGGGCTGGTGGCGCAGGGCCGGCTGGTGCAGGGCCCGGTAGCCGGCGATCTGGGCGGGCAGCCTGGCCAGGAGCAGCTCCGCCCGGCGAGCCGCCGCGGCCGTGGCGGAGAGATCCTCCAGCACCATCTCCTCTTCGCCGCTGCTGATGCCGTACTCCCGGCGCAACGTCCCCAGGGCAGCCCCTGCAGTGCTGTCGGTACCGAGGCGCTGCAGCAGCTGCAGCCGCTCCAACGACTTGCGATAGCCGCTCAGGCGGATCTGATCTTCGAGGCTGCGGCGGTTTTCGGGATCGAGCAGGTCGGGGTCCTCCACTCCGAGCTCCTCCTGCAGCCGACGGTGCTCGTCGTCGCTGATGCCCAGGGCCATCCGCATCTGCTGGAGCACCGCCAGGCTGCTGGCGGCGTTGACGAAGCCCTCTTCCAGGGCCTCCCGCACCACCCCCTTGTAGGCCTCCAACCGTTTCTGGCCGGAGAAGCCCGGCAGCACCTTGGCCAGCACGTAGACCTCCTCGGTGCCAAGATCGGCCAGGGAGCGGCCATCGAGGTAGCGGCCCACGTCCAGATCCAGCCGGGCCAGCTGCTTGCGAAACCGCTCCGCCATGTTCTCGCGGCCATACAGCGCCGGCGAGCGCCCCCAGGAGCGGTAGAGCCACAGCGTGCTGACAGCCACCAGGATCGCGTCGAAGAAATACTGCACCCAGGCGGGCGCCAAGAGCAGCAGCGGCCGGCCGGCAAACAGAAAGAAGAAGTTGAACACCAGGAAGGTGGCCACCACGAACACCCGGTGACGGATCCGGTCGCGATCGGGCTCGCCGCCGCGGCGACGCACCTGCTTGCGCAGCCCCGACTCGATCGCCCGGCCGCCCAGCACCCCCAGCCAGGTGCACAGCCCCAGCACCAGGGGCACGGCCACCAGCCGGGGCAGATTGATCGCCTGGCCAAACAGGAACAACCCCGGCCGCAGCAGTTGGGCGAGCTGGTCGGTCTGCCGCAGCCAGATCCCGGAGAAGTAGTAATCCCAGTTGCCGGCGTAGAGGTAGTAATAGAGGAAGTAGCCCACCACCAGCCCCACGTAGCCGTAGCGCTCAAAGGCGAAGGCGGGGGTCGGCAGCTTCGCCCAGTACAACCGCTCGGCGTCGATGTCGAGGCAGGGCTGCTGACAGGCCACGCAGGCACTCTGCTCGCTGCCGTCGCTCAGCACGGTGCGGCACATCGACTGGGTGATCGGCGTGGCGGCCATGTGGGCCTTGCTGCCCAGCAGGCCGGCGGGGGTGGAAAAGATGCTCTGCACCGGCGCCATCGGGCAGAAGTACTGACACCAGCTCTTGCCGCCGTAGAGCCAGCCCACGCCGATGGCGGCGGCGATGGTGAACGCCAGCCAGGAAAACAGCACCAGCCGGTCGGCGTTGAAGAACAGAATCCGGCCGCAAAGACCCACGAACAGCCAGCCGAACTGCAGCCGGGAGTAGTGCTTGCCCAGCCAGGAGTCGGCGGGCAGCTTGGCGAGCTGGAGGCGCTTCTCGCCGGTCTTGGTGTTCACCCGTGCGATCTGGCGCTGCAGGCCCAGGGCACGGGGGATCTGGGAGAGGAACGAGAGGGGGCAGATCCGCCGCCACAGCTCATGCCCGAAGACCAGCAGCACGAAGATCCCCGAAGGCACCACCAGCCCCCAGAAGAGGGTGGTGCCCAGGGGATAGGGGGCTTCGGCCAGGCAGGTGTCCTGCAGCGGTACGCACCCCTGGGGGATGCGCAGGGGGCTCCAGGGGTGGTCCGCCTCGGTGAACCGCGGGGTGAACGGGTCGTAGAGAAGCGAAAGAATGATCAGAAGCCAGCCGGTGGTGAGCCCCCAGCGCACCAGATGCATCCGCCGTTCCGTCACCTGGAGTTCTTCCTGGGGTGGTCCGCCGCTCCAGACCTTAGCGATGGCTCTCGGCTACCGACGGACCCTGGGTGGCCTCAGCCCTCAGCCGTGCCTCCAGCGGCGGCTGATCGCTGAATGACCTGGTGAGAAAACGCACCTAGGAGTTCGCTGAAAAACCCGGTGAGACCTGCGAAAATGGGCCAACTGCCTCAGTCGTGATGCGTGGTCAGCAGGAGCGCAGCGGCTCCCTGTTCTCCTACGTC
>Ga0247834_1007787_pt1 | contig 11186 bp, 9 predicted proteins | sample LaCruzMarch2015__8_FD_187118 | JGI IMG/M metagenome (GOLD analysis project Ga0247834, IMG submission 187118) | Freshwater microbial communities from meromictic Lake La Cruz, Castile-La Mancha, Spain - LaCruzMarch2015_12m | ecosystem: Environmental > Aquatic > Freshwater > Lake | place: Spain... | reverse complement strand
TTGATTGGTAAAGATAAACAATTTGTTATATTTTCTGATGATATAAATTGGTGCAAGAGCAATTTTGATTTTTTACATGATAAGTTGTTTATAGAGGAGCGAAATGATTTATTAGAGCTGCACATAATGTCATTGTTTTCTAATCATATTATAGCCAACAGTACATTCAGTTGGTGGGGGGCGTGGATGGCTAATAATTCAAATGTAATAATGCCAGATCCAAAAAATAATTGGTTTAGCGAGCACTATTATGATGAACAAAAATATAATAACAATTACGAGGATTTGATTCCATCAAATTGGAGATTTATATGAAAAAAAAATATATTATAGGGATATGCTCCGTTGGCTCGAAATACCATGGGAAAGCTATAAAATTAATACAGCAAATTAATAATATAATTGATATAAATTTTTTGATTTTAACAGACGAGCCTGAAAATTTTAAACAATTTGATAACGCGATTGTCGAATTATATAAGTACAAATCGGCGCATTATCTTGATAATATGTTCTCATTCCATGATAAGAGAATTATTTTTGAAAAAGGTTTTGAATATTCCGATACTGTATTATTATTAGATGCTGATCACGGCGTTAGGGACAATTTAAAACAAAATTTAATAAATTTCGATAGTGATAAAATTTTAGCTGGAGCTTATCCGCAAATAATTTGGAAGCACCCCGGTAGTTGTTCTATTGATAATTTTTTAGAAGGATTGGTGAATAGAGTTCCATATGGCAGAGAATTCAAACAATATTCAATTGATAAAAATTATAAATTAGAAAATGCATTATTAATTCAAGAAAGTTTTTTAATTATTAAAGCAGAAAAGGGTAGGGTTTCTAATTTTTTGAAAGTGTGGCGCGATTTGCAGTCTTTTTGCGAGCAGCAAGATATAAATAGGCAGCAACACGTATTGGGTTATGGTGAGGGTTACAGTATTGGCGTTGCTTTGAATACCGCCGATATAGAGATAATAGAAGGCAATTCAAATATTGGAGAATTGGCTTCTGCATTTAAGCATTTCGCCTGGGAAAGAGATTAAAAATTATAAATTAATTTTCTTTGAATATATAGAATAATTTTCTAGGTATATCATCCACGCAACTATATTTTTCTTCTGCAAGTAGTCTATTTAATTTAAGTTCGCGCCAATCTACAGTTTTATTTGTTTTTTTATCATTTATATTTGGCCAAATTCCATATTCCGCCCAATAAAGATATTTATATAGAACTATATTAGCCTTTGATCTGTATTCATTTTTATCAACTGGCAACTTGTATTTATTAATTAGTTTAATTGCCGATTTATCACAATCCAATTCCATTCCAACAACATGATAGATAATTTTCGATCTTTTCGCTTTTGCTCCGCTGAGTTTTGTCTTTTTATTTTTAAATATTTTATCAAAATCGTCCACTTCTGCAACTTCATTCTGAAAATTAGTCCAATAATCGCTTTCTGTGATACTTTGGCGAAAATGAGAATATTCATGCGCCAAAACACCAATCCAGTAATTGGAAGACGGCTCTATATAACATTTTATTGTCATATTGAACTCTGAAAACTCTCCATCAATATCCCTATGGACAATATCCGTGTTTTTAAATATTATTTTCCCGCCGCGTTTTTTTAATTCGCTTTTCACCATCTCTACAAAATGTTCCGCGCCAGAATTTTTGATTATTTTTTGAATATTCATCTAACATATTAATACATTCTGCATTAAGGTTATGGATAAAAAGTTGATTATTTCTTTTTTTTAATTATAATTAAAGTATACCGGTTAAAATAAATTAAATATGAAATTATATTGTCAAGAATGCTTTGCAAAAATTGAATACAAGTTTTCAAAACCTAAATTTTGTACAGAATGTGGAAATCAAATAGGTTTGTCTAAGTCTATTGGTTTAACTTCATCTGCCTCAATTCAAATTATTCAAAAAAGTAAAGACGAGCAAAAAATTAAAGATTTGGAGCTGGAATTGAGGGAGTTGAAAAATAAAAGTCAAACTATTAGATCAAATGGCGGCTCGAACAAAATGATTCGCGCGGCGATTGTAAATGATGAGGGCGGCGAGGATGGTGGAGAATCTTACCTTGAGGAAGAAGAGGATGGTGCGGAAAATTACGCTAAAACGCAAAAAGTTTTAACAGCATTTAGGAGGGGGGCGTTTAGGAGCGGGGTGAGCGTTGAGAAAAGCGCGAATGCTTCTGGAATTTCTTTTAAAGATTTGATGGATGGCGTTTCTTCTGGATCTATTTCAGCTGGTGATGATTTTAAAATGAGCGACGATGGGGTTAGAAAAAGTGATCAACAAATATTGGAAGAGTTCAGACTTGAAGCGTCAAGTAAACCAAGAGTTATCCAAATAGATTAATAATCATGTCTATCGAAGAAAATTTTCAAATTGAAAAACCGTTATTTGAGACATGTTTACCGATAATAGACGCAGAATTGACAAAAAGAAAAGGAAAGTGGAGATTGACAGCAATTGCGTGGATGGATTTTGACGATGTTTGTCAAAAGATAAGATTGCACATATTTAATAAATGGGATCAATGGGATAATTTGAGACCATTGAGACCTTGGCTCAATACAATTATCACTAATCAAATGACAAATTTGATAAGAAATAATTATTCGTCCTTTTCTAAGCCTTGTATGCAGTGCAAGTACAATCAGGGGGGGAATTTGTGCTCATTATATGATTTGCAAAATTCAGACTGTAGTATTTATGCAAAATGGGAGGTCGGCAAAAAAGCCGCTTATGATATAAGACTTCCAATTAGCATTCATGATAATTCTTTAAATAATCAAAATGATTTTAATTTTTCCCCATTAGATATAAAAGACGACGACACCCATATAGATTACGATGTTAAAATCAAAAATTTTCATGAAAAAATTAAAGATAAGTTGACACTCGTTGAGTGGAAGGTTTACTCCAGCTTGTATATTGATAATAAAAATGAAACAGAAATCGCTAAGTTGATGGGATACAAGACAAGTGAAAAAAATAGATCGCCCGGATATAAGCAGATTAAAAAAATAAAGAATAAAATATATAAAATAGCTAAACAACTTGTTTTGGATTTTTAATTTAAATGGAACAGCCTGAAGATAAAAAAATAGAATTAACGCTTGAGCAACAAACTTTAATTAGGGCGGCATTTGAGAGTGGCGCTTCTCCAAATTTGTCTGAGTTGACTCAAAATGTGTTTAATAATAGCTTATTAGACGGTAGGAGTAAGCAGGGTAGAGCTATAAAGGAGTATATTGCGGAATTTCAAATTGGCAAGGTAAGAGTGAATGTAATTCAAAAAGTTGATCCATATATTTTATCAGAAGAGCAAAAAGAAAAAATAAAGGAGGCTTGCAAGTCAAAGAATTTTACAACTCTCATATTCACAAGGAAATTATTCAATGATGATAAGATCAGCGCTCTTCATCAAGAACATAGAGCGGTAAGCGAATATGCTAAATTTTTAAATAATGAAGAGGATAAAAAAAGTTTAAGAATTAGTGAATCTGGCGATTTTGAAACAATTGTTTATAATCCGTCTCATGTTAAAAAACCCGAAATAGCAACTGAACAATACAGACCTCCATCCACATTTGTTCAAGTAATAGCTAGAATAAATAAATATTTAAATTATGGATGGAAAGAGGATGTTTTAAAAAGAGCGCAAATTAAATGCGTAGAATCGCTATCTTCTTATTTAAAAATTTTTAGATTTCTTTATCAAATTAATAGTTATTCAAGACTTGAAGACCGAGAGCTGTTTGAGGATGCTTTTATACGTTATACTCATGATAAGGACGACTTGAGTCAAGAGGAGCTTGACCAATTTATAACTCTTTCGAATGAAGTTGTAATAGCCGCAGATATTCAAAGAAGAATAGAGTATTTAAGAATGGCATTGGACGATATGGCGTCTGACTCAGAGGGTAAAAAAATAAGTATGGGTTTAAATGAGGCTATTAATAATGCTCAGACTGAATATAATCAATGTATTTCGAGGCAGGACAAATTGTATAAAAGTCTAACAGTTAATAGATCAAAAAGAATAGATGAAAAAAGAAGTGAAAATGCATCTATTTTAAATTTAGTTTATGCATGGAAACAAGAAGAAAATAGGGAGAGAATGGTCGCTTTAGCTGAGCGTCAAAGGGAGGCTTTAAAGGAAGAGGTGGAAAAACTTTCATCTGTGGATGAATTCAAGGCTATTATTCGTGGAATAGATCCAAAAGAAATATTTAATACTTAATACTTAATATTATGGTTTTTGAATGCAAACATATTAATTGTAAATATTCGTCTAGTAATAAGGACGATTTTATCAAGCATATAAAAGATGATCATAAGCTAAGAATAGATCAATATTGTAATCTTCATATGAACAAATGTGATTTATTGAAAAACGAGTCAATTAATTTTAAAAGTTTTGAACAATATTTATTGACAGACTTCGTAAATAAAAAAAACATGTTGGCTTGGCTCAAGCTTGAAAAAAATGGTTTGGCAAAAGATTTCTTATTGTATAAAATTATTGCGCATTCTGAATTGAAAAGTGTATGCTACTTTCCTTCGTCCTCCGAGATAAGAACCGTGTCGTATCTTCCTTCAATGAAAACTTACCAGTTTTTCTTCGATGAACTTGATACATTTATAGACTCTACTGGTTTAAAAAGAAGATATACGTATAATAAAAATAAATTAAATTTTAATTTTATTCATAAAGAAAACATAACTATTGATACTAGAGAGCAAAAACCTATAAAATTATCAAATTATAAGATAATTAGCGAGAAATTAGATTTTGGAGACTACTCTTGCAATGGGGTTTTGGCTGTTGAAAGAAAGTCTCTTAGCGATCTTGTTTCCACTTTGTCTTCAGGTTTTGATAGATTTGACAGAGAGATAAATAGAGCTAAGGAGGTAAATGGTTATATAGTCGTAGTTACAGAGTGCGATATTAACAAATTTTTATCATTTTCTTATTCAAGAACTGGAAGATTTGCTAAAGCTTCTACGGATTTTATCTTTCATAGGTTTAGAGAAATTTGTAAAAAATTTCCTGAAAATGTTCAGTTTTGTTTCTCTGGTGGAAGGAAGGAATCATCTGAATTAATTCCTAAAATTTTATCATTAGATATATCTCAAGTTAAAACTTTTGATTTTCAATATTTAATAGAGCATAATCTAATATAATTATGTGGGAAGTAGGCAATCAAGATATAATCATTCCGGATAGGCACTTTAATGAGGAGCTTAAAGAGATGCGCGGTGAAATGGATGACTTTGACGCTAGAATAACACTAGCTAAATTCTTAAAATCTAACATTGGATTGACTACTGAGCTTTTTCTTGGAATAAAGTTGGAAAAATATCAAGAAATAACTATTAAGGCTATGCTTAATAGAAATTTTAGTATGCTTACTTGGGGAAGAGGTGCTTCTAAAACTTTTTGTGCTGCGGTTTTTTGCATTATTCAGTGTATTTTTGAACCAGGGAGTAAAATTCTAATTGCTTCAGCTAACTTCAGAACTTCTCGCAGGCTTTTTATGGAAATAGATAAAATGCTCAATGCTAAAGACGCAGGGTTGGCTTTCCAATGTTTTAAAAGTCCTATAAAAAGAAATGATGAATATGTGTATCCGGTAGAATTGCCAAGCGGCGGATCGATTACCGCTATACCGCTTGGAGGTGAAAACACTAGAGGTTATAGAGCTTCAGTTTTGATTATCGACGAGTTTCTTTTGATGCCAAAGGATATTGTTGAAAGAGTTCTTATGCCATTTATGAGTTCTCCATTGGACGTAGCTGAAAGAATTAGAGTTAGAGAAGTCGAAGATCAAATGATTAAGGCTGGAAGAATGCAGGAGAGGGATAGGACAGTGTTTAAAAACATGAACAAGATGATAACATTGAGTTCAGCCAGTTATACTTTTGAATACTTATTTGAGTTGTATTCAATATGGTCTGATATAATTAGAGATCCAGCTATATTGGGAGATTCGGAGAAAATTGGCGAAGATAGAATGGAGGCGATGAAAAATTCAACTTACTTTGTTTCTCAAATGAGTTACGAGTCGCTTCCGGAGCATATGATCGATCAAGGTGTAATTCAGCTTGCCAAAAGCGGCGGAATCAGTCATTCAGCTTTTCTTAGAGAGTACTGCGCCAGGTTTGTTGATGGCGGCGATGGTTATTTTTCACCAAAAAAGATGACATTGTGTACTGTGCCAAATGGACAGTATCCCACAACTAAGATAGTTGGAGACAGGGATAAAAAATATGTTCTGGCTATAGACCCGAGCTTTAGTGCTTCAAAAAGTTCTGACTATTTTGCTATGGCTGTTTTGGAATTAAATGAGGAAGATGGCACTTGTGTTTATGTGCATGGATATCAAAAAGCTGGCACAAGTATACAGGATCATATTAAATATTTTTATTATATACTCACTCACTTTAATATTAGTCTCATTATAATTGATAATGCTGGTGGTGACCAATTTATTGAAGCCGCTAATGGATCTGCCATATTTAAAGCAAAGGGCATGAAGGTTGGATTTTTTGAATTCAACTCTGATAAAGAAGGGGACGAATATAATGAGATGCTTAAGCAGGCGAAGTCTCAATATAATATTGATACTAGAAACATATGTATAAAGCAGTACTTTACGTCTACATTTATTGGAAGAGCGAATGGTTATCTTCAAAGCTGTATAGATCATAAAAAACTATGGTTTGCAAGTGCTTCATGCGCTCATCCAGATATAGTAAATCAAATGTTTTCTTTGAATATTCCAATAGAATACATATATCCAAAAGGAATAGACGATGCTCCTGATGACGCTCTGGAAAGAGCAAAGCTAGGAATAAGAGATTTTATGGAGCAGCAAGACTTTATTATAAAAGATACCAAAGATCAATGCGCGCTAATTCAAGTTTCCTCTACCGCTCGTGGAACTCAAAGTTTCGATTTGCCCGGACACCTGAGAAGATTAACAAGCGCCAATAAACCAAGAAAAGATAATTACTCTGCATTAATGCTTGGCAATTGGGCTGTTAAGGTTTACTTTGATCTTCATTCTGAAAGGGCTGAAAAGCCAAAATACAATTTTAATCCTTTTTTTCTATAAAACGTGTAGAATTATATCATAATATTATTACAACTGATAATTTAATCAATTAAAATAAAGGAAAATTAATGCCTAGACAAAAAGCAGAAAAAGCCAATTCGTTCGATACTCAGCAAGTTGAAGCTTCTATAAAAAAAGAAAGAATTGAACTGCCTCAAGCTGTCATGGCTAGCCTTGATGATGATTTGAGAGTTGCTAGCGCTTCGTCTTGTGAAAGAACTGGGGAAACCAGTATGAGGAGAAATACTGCGGCATCAATTACTAAAACCGATAGATTTTCCAATATTGAAAGAGGCGTGGTTCCTTTTATTTACGGAACTGGAAAAGGCAATTACGATTCCAATATTTCTGCAAAAGATACTATCGTTCTCTGCCAGAAGGCTTACTGGAACGTTCCAATATTTCGAAATACTATAGACTTAATGACTGAGTTTAGTTTATCTGACATTTATTTAACGGGCGGGAATGAGCAAAGTCGTAAATTTTTTTATCTTTGGTTGCAAAAAATAAATTCTTGGGATTTGCAGGATCAGTTTTATAGAGAATTTTATCGTAGTGGAAACATCTTCATCTATAAATTTAGAGCTGATTTTGGAAGAGATAATATGATGAAAATTCAGGAGGCTTTTGGTGCAGAATCTGGAGATCTCTCGGATAATGTGTCTACAATTCCTGTTAAATACATTATTTTAAATCCTGCTGATATTAATATCATTACTTCTTCTTCATTTTTGGACAACGTGTATGTTAAAATGCTGAATGATTATGAATTGCAAAATTTAATAAATCCAAAAACTGAGTCAGATAGGCAAATTGCGGAAAAAATACCAGAAATTAAAAATATAATAGAGAGAAACAAGAAAAAAACCTCAAAAGCTATTCCTGCAGGATTGAATAATGTGGGGCTTGAGTTAGATAGGGATAGACTAGTCGCGGTTTTCTATAAAAAGCAAAATTATGAGCCACTTTCTGTCCCAATGGGATTTGCCGTACTTGAAGATATAAATTCAAAATTAGAGCTTAAAAAAATTGACCAAGCTATTGCGCGATCCGTTCAGCAAGCCGTCTTGATGATAACTATGGGCGACGAGAAAGTTGGAATGCCAAGCGCGCAAAATTTAGTTTCAATGAGGAAGCTTTTTGAGAATCAGAGCGTTGGTAAAGTTCTCGTAGCCGACTATACAACAAATGCAAAATTTGTAATACCTGATATTGGCAATCTCCTTGATCCAAAGAAGTATGAAATATTGGACAATGATATTAAAATGGGATTAAATAGCATCCTTTTCGGTGATGAAAAGTTTTCTAATACTTCTATTAAGGTTAAGGTGTTTTTTGCAAGATTAAAATACGGAAGAGAAAAATTTTTAAGAGATTTCTTGATTCCGGAAATGAAAGAGGTCGGAAAAGCCCTTGGTTTTAAACAAGTCCCTATTCCGAAATTAGAAGATATTGATTTTGAGGATAACGTTTTAATGAGTAGGGTGTATTCAAGATTAATTGAACTTGGCGTTCTCACCCCAGAAGAAGGATTCGATGTTTTCCAAACTGGTAGATTGCCAACTCAGGAAGAAAGTCTAGAATCACAGAAGAAATATAAAGACTTGCGAGCAAATGGATATTATCAGCCGTTAATTGGGGGTACTAAAGAAGCTGGCGGACCTTCCAGTAGCGGATCGAGCAAGAGTCCATCCGGAAATTCAGGCAGACCTTCCGGCACTGGCGGAACTAAACAAATTTCTCCGCGCGTTAAGGCTTCAGTATCTATTGACGAAGTTGGCGCTATTAATAATAAATTTAGTTGTGACAAAATGAAGAAGATTGTGTCGTCTTTGACGTTATTGGAGAAAAAAATAGAATCAATATTGAAGGCTAAATTCAATATTAAAAAACTGAATAAAGAGCAAGCTACAATTGTTTCGGATATGTCTATTCTAATAGTTCAAAATGAAGAATTAGAAAATTGGAATGAGGTTTGCGCTGAATATGTAGAAGACCCGTCTAAATCTAATTCAGATGTATATAACAAAATAGATGAATTGGCAGCAGCTCATGGATTAGATAATAGATCAGCTGCAATTCTCTATCATAGCAAATTATGATTTAATATGGCGCTTAATAAAATAAAATTAAAACAAATCGATGCAGATTTTCCCGCATTGGTTGGGCAATATGGATCTGGATATTTTGCAAGTACTGGTAGTTTGCATGGCTTGTCTGGTCAAAGCGTTAAATATTCAGATTTAGCTACTGGCGCTTTCGTTTATACAACTGGCAGTCAAAATATCAGTGGGTATAAAAATTTCCTAAGTCGTTCAGCAATAAGTGGAGTGGGAATTGCTACTTTAAGCGAGATTGTATCGATAGATGGCAATAATGCTATTTTTGGTGAAAATACTTTTTATGAAAAAACTATTTTTTTGAGTGGTAGCAAGTTTCAAAATAATTTAGTTGAATTTGAGAATTCTAGTTTTACTGTTGATGAAACATCTCTAGATAATTTAACCAATAGTCTTACTAAACTTGTTAAAACTACCGGCGACCAGATCGTACTTGGGGTAAAAACTTTTAGAAGTGGTATTAAAGTTGGCAGCGGTGGCGGCAGCGGCGTTCTATATAGCGGTCAAATAAATCCTGTATATGTTAGTGGCGTAACCGGAAATTCCAATAGATATTTAACTTTTGTAGAAAATACTGGAAATGGATTTAAGAATATGCAGATGCATACAGGGTTTAGCTATAATCCTTCCACTCAAACGCTTAAGGCTTCTACTTTTGAGGGGAGCGTTAGTGGGAATGCTTTAAACGCTACTACTTCTGCAGATTTAAATGTAAGCACATTCACAAGTGAAGCTAAGATAAGTTTTAATTTTCCAGTTGGAACTCCTAATTATATAATGACCAGTGGGGCTTTTTATGCTACTCCCGCAACTGGTGCCAATATAACAGCTAGAAATCTTGGTTTAGCAAATAATGGTTGGAATAATCTTTATGTTGGAGCCGCTCCAATTCTTGCATCTGATAAAAATTTAAAAACTGAAGTATCAGAAATACCAGACTCTTGGTTGGATGCTTGGCAAGAAGTTGATTATGTTAAATATAAGTTTAAAGATGCCGTTGCTCAGAAGGGGTTATCTGGAGCTAGATGGCATGTTGGTCACATTGCTCAAGATATTTATGACAAGTTCAACACTCATAATTTAAATGCCTTTGATATAGGAATGTTGTGCTATGACAAATGGGATGAATCGTCGGACGAAAATGGAAACATTACGCCTTCTGGAGAAATTTGGTCTATCCGCCCAGATGAATGCCAATTTATGGAGATGGCTTTAATGAGAAGATCAATAAACAGATTAAAAAGTGGAGTATCATTATAATTAATAAATAATATTTCTAATTTTTTTTTGTGTAGTAATATTGAAGATAAATAAAATAAAAGGATAAAACATTATGCCATTAGCAAGTATTAATTCACATTTTTTAGTTCGCCCGGGTGGTGGAGCAAATGTCACTTCTCCGTACTTAAGGTGGTCTTATACTGGAAATGGCACAGCGCAATCCTATGATCTTCCCGATGCTTTTGGATTACTTCCTAGTTCCTATCTTGTGTATATAGATGGTGTTGTTCAAGACCCAATCAATTTCACGATCAGCAATACCAATCCGATTGCCATCAATTTTTCGGCGGCAATTCCAAACGGATCAGTGGTCACGATTGTCTCCCTTGGTGGCGCAACTCCATCGACCGATGTCACAGATTATACTGCGACTCCTGACAATTCTTCGACCAGCAACACGATTGGATATTGGCTTGGTCAATCCACATTCAACCAAGATTCAAACTACCAAGTCACAGGCACTCCAACCGCTCGCAGTCTTGCGACCCGTGGAGGGGATGTTATCAATGTCAAAGACTATGGTGCGACAGGAAACGGCACTACAGATGATACTGCCGCGATTCAAGCCGCAATTACTGCTGCTCCTGCTGGTGCTGCTATTTATTTTCCAAGAGGTTCATATAAGGCATA
>Ga0247834_1007786_pt1 | contig 11186 bp, 12 predicted proteins | sample LaCruzMarch2015__8_FD_187118 | JGI IMG/M metagenome (GOLD analysis project Ga0247834, IMG submission 187118) | Freshwater microbial communities from meromictic Lake La Cruz, Castile-La Mancha, Spain - LaCruzMarch2015_12m | ecosystem: Environmental > Aquatic > Freshwater > Lake | place: Spain... | reverse complement strand
ATAATATATATCCGCTTCGTCAGTTTCTATATGAACTTCTGGTGGTGATGTCCACACTGAATATGGTTTAGCTTTAGATGTTGATTGTGGCAATTCTAGTAACATTTTTAATGCCATTATTCTTCTCTCTAATGGTATCATATTAATAGATAATTTACGTGTCAATTGTTTCCAACGCCACTCAAATTGTAAAGCGGCTTGCCAATCTGGAAAACCAGATACATGTGCGGCTCGTGTCCAAGTTTCACCTTGTGCTACTTTTACTCCAGTCGCATGTGCACCTCCTTTTATCTCCTTATTATGTTGTCTAAGACGACGATTTAAATCTATTGTTGCACCTACATAAGTATTTCCATTTGTTGAAACCAATAAATAAACAAATGACATATATTATAAACAATAAAGAGAATTATTTAATATTGAATAAAATTGAATAAAAATTTAGAGATATAAAATTAGTATAATTAATATAATGAGTCATTCTAAATTAATTATTGAAGATGAATTAGTTAAAGATATAAATACTAAAAGCATAGAAATCCCAAAACCAATTATTAAATGGGTTGGTGGAAAAACTCAAATAATTGATAAAATAATAGGGGAATTTCCAACAGATATTAATAATTATCGTGAAATATTTTTAGGTGGCGGAAGTGTATTATTAGCAGTTTTAACTTACATTAAAGAAGGTATAATAAAAGTTAATGGTGTAATATATGCTTATGATTTAAATGAAACACTTATTAATATGTATAAAAATATCCAATCAAATCATATTGAACTATTTAATGAGCTTCAAAAATTGATTAATGAATATAATAATTGTGGCAAAGGAGAAATAAATAGAAAACCCAAAACATTAGTAGAAGCAAAAGAAACACAAGAAAACTATTATTATTGGTGTAGAGAAATATATAATAAATTAACAAGTGAACAAAAAAATAAACCAATTGGTTCAGCTTATTTTATATTTCTGAACAAAACATGTTTCAGGGGTTTATTTAGAACTGGTCCTAATGGATTTAATGTTCCTTTTGGTAATTATAAAAATCCTGAAATCATAAATTTAGAGCATTTGAAATGTATTAGTGAATTAATTAAAGATGTAATCTTTGAATGTAGCGATTTTAGTATTTCATTAGCCGAAATAAATGACGTTGATTTTGTGTATCTGGACCCACCATATGCTCCAGAAACGGAGACCTCATTTGTAAATTACACTGATAAAGGTTTTACACTTGATAATCATAATAGTTTATTTACAAGATTAAATGAACTTAACAAGGAAAGTAAAAAGTTTATGTTAAGTAATGCAGATGTACCGCTTGTTCGTGACAATTTTAAGGAAAAAAAATATAAAATACAATCAATTACGTGTAAACGCTCTATTAACTCTAAAAAACCTGACTCTAAAACACAGGAAGTAATAATAAAGAATTACTAATTAAATTTATATCTACAATAGTTTATTAATTTAATACTAGTCATAACAAGTGGATATTCAAAAGTATATTTCCAAATATGGATAATATTTTTTTTATCTTTTGTAATAAATAAAGGAATTATTTGTTTTTTTCCTTTAATGGCATCATAAATACTTCTATAAGGAAAGTATAATTGTCTGATATTAAATGAATCCGGTTGTCCTGACTTACCTTCTATTAATAAAATTTTATTTTCTGTTTCATAACAAGAATCTGTTTCATACTGGACACCCCGAATTTTATATATATTCTCTCCAATTTGAGTTTCAAAAGTGCAACGATGTCTACCATTCAACAAAGGACCATATAGAATTTTTTCGTTAAGATATTCTTCTGTTTCAAACAATCCAGAATATCTTAAATTATCAATTACGGATGTTTCGCTATTTCCAATATTCAAAACTGTAGATGTAGTATTTCTATCAATTTCTAGAGCTAATACATTTTGATATTCTAATTTCTGATATATATTTTGTTTAATAAGTTTATATGTTCCATTTTCAATAGCAATAATAAATAATCCTAATTTTTTAAATATTTCAGGTCTATCTTCAAATGTATCTTGTTTACATAATAACCGAGGTTCAAATTGACATTTAAGTGTCTTATTAGCTTTACCAGCTTCTTTAATTTGGTCTGCTGTTAAAGTAATCTCACTTGAACCATCACACGAAACCAAGTTCAAAATAAATTCCCAAGCCAAAGATTGAATTCTATCACTCATTTTATTTATTTAAATTACTTATTAAATAATATATATAAATCAATTTTTTATTTTAAAAATTAAACTATTCTTCACAAGAAATAGCCTAAGTATTAAACTTCTATTTCTTTAAATAGAATAAAATAATATATATTTAACCTACTTAAAGAAAATCATTGTTTTCTCTACAACCATGTAGTATAAAGTTGAAAATTTCAAAAAAGTCATGAAGTGAAAAATATTTTTTAAAAAGTTGAAAAGTTTTTTGAGAATCTAAAAAAGGACATTTTTGAAGAAAATAAATGTCCAAAAAAAAATACCTTGGATATTTTATGAAAAAAGCATCACCTGAGACCATAATTTAAAATTAGCGTCTGGTGACCAAAAAAATATTTTTCAATTTGTGACGATAAAATTTTACTATTTTTGCGGAAAAGTATTTAGAAAGTTTTTCTTTTGAAACAATATGAAACAAAATGAAACAAATTTAGTTCAAAAAAGTTCGGCCGAATTTTTTTGCGAATTATGTCACTATAAAACGTGTAGACCAAGTCAATATGATAGACATTTATTGACATCAAAACATAAAAATATAGGGAATGAAACATATTTGAAACAAAATGAAACAAATTTATCGTCAAAAGTCGCAAAAGTCGCTGAAAAGTTCCAATGTATATGTGGTATAGTTTTTAATAGCCGAACTACATTATGGAGGCATACAAAAAAGTGTAAAACTGAAGATACAACAGATGAAGAGGATAATCATAATAAAACTGTAAGTGATAAAAATTTAATTATGATGCTCGTCAAGCAAAATACAGAATTAATGGATATTCTTAAAAATGGTACAAATAATAATAATAATAATAATACCAATACAAACTGCATGAATAACAATAAGACATTCAACTTGCAGTTCTTCTTAAATGATACGTGTAAGGACGCCATGAATATAACAGACTTTGTAGAATCCATCAAGTTACAGTTATGTGATTTAGAGAAGCTTGGTGAAGTAGGATATATTGAAGGTCTCTCTAATATTATTACTTCAACCCTGAAGGTAATGGATATAACAGAACGACCAGTTCATTGTACCGATAAAAAGAGAGAAACCATCTATATCAAAGATGATAACAAATGGGAGAAGGAAGATGATAATAAAACAAAGTTAAGAAAGGCAATAAAGAAAATAGCTTCCAAGAATTATAAATTACTTCCAGCTTATAGAGAGAAATATCCAGGTTGTCAATATGCGGAATCAAAACATAGTGATAAATACAATAAAATGATGGTTGAGATATATGGTGGTGAAGGAAATAATGACATTGAAAAAGAGGATAAAATAATAAGAAATATTTCAAAGAATGTTGTTATTAAAAAATGATTATATATATATTTAACCTACTTAAAGAAAAACCCTGTTTTCTCTACAACCATGTAGTATAAAGTTGAAAATTTCAAAAAAGTCATGAAGTGAAAAATATTTTTTACACCTTTGGACATTTAAAACGCTTAATATAGCTCGTAAAAATAAATATTTATATATATAAATATTTATAAATGGAACAAACATTTACAAATGTGTATGAAAGTAAATTGTGGGGAAATAACAATATTGCTGAGTATAATGGTAGCAGTGGTGAAGGAAGTACTATAAATTATAATAAAGATACTTATGTTCCTTTTTTGAAAAAATTTATAACCGATAATAATATTAAAAATATTGTTGATTTAGGTTGCGGAGATTTTATTTGTGGAAAAATAATATATGATGATTTAGATATTTTATACACAGGGTACGATACATATAAAAAAGTAGTTGACTATAATTCAAAAAACCACTCATTACCTAAATATTCTTTTATACATTTAGATTTTTGTAATAATAAAGAAAATATTATAAATGGAGACCTATGCATTTTGAAAGATGTTATACAACATTGGTCTTTAGATAATATTTACACATTTTTAGATTATTTAGTTGAACATAAAAAATTCAAATACATTTTAATATGTAATTGTTGTAAACAAACAAGAGATAATACAGATATTAAAAATGGCGAATGGAGACAATTAAGTTGTGAATATTTTCCATTAAAAAAATATAATCCCACAAAATTATATAATTATGATTCTAAAGAAATATCCGTTATAGAAACAAAATCGGCGTTTTAAATGTCCAAAGTTGAAAAGTTGAAAAGTTGAAAAGTTGAAAAGTTGAAAAGTTGAAAAGTTGAAAAGTTGAAAAGTTGAAAAGTTTTTTGAGTTTTGAAAAAAGGACATTTTTGGAGAAAATAAATGTCCAAAAAAAAATTCCTTGGATATTTTATGAAAAAAGCATCGCTTGAGACCATAATTTAAAATTAGCATCTGGTGACCAAAAAAATAATTTTCAATTTGTGACGATAAAATTTTACTATTTTTGCGGAAAAGTATTTAGAAATTTATCTACTATAATATAAATGGTAGTAAATGGTAGTATTTTAGTTCCAAAAAGTTCTGAAAAGTTCGTATGCGATTGTTGTCACTATAGAACGTCACGAAAAAGTCAATATGTCAGACATTTACAAACCGATAAACACAAAAAATCAGAAAATGGTAGTAAAATGGTAGTAAATGGTAGTGATTTAGGTTCAAAAAGTTCCACATTACATTATTGTTCTTGTGGAAAAGCATATAAACATGACAGTGGCTATTACAGGCATAAAAAGAAGTGTAAAATTGAAGATATGTCTATTGAACATGATAATGATAATAAAAATGTAAGTGATAAAAATTTAATTATCATGCTTGTCAAGCAAAATACAGAATTAATGGATATTCTTAAAAATGGCACAAATAATACTAATAATAATACCAATACAAACTGCATGAATAACAATAAGACATTTAATCTTCAATTCTTCTTAAACGAGACATGTAAGGACGCCATGAATATAACCGACTTCGTAGAATCCATTAAGTTACAGTTATGTGATTTAGAGAAGCTTGGTGAAGTAGGATATATTGAAGGTCTCTCTAATATTATTACTTCAAACCTGAAGGTGATGGATATAACAGAACGACCAGTTCATTGTACCGATAAAAAGAGAGAAACTATCTATATCAAAGATGATAATCAATGGGAAAAGGAAGATGATAATAAAACAAAGTTAAGAAAGGCAATAAAGAAAATATCTTCAAAGAATTATAAATTACTTCCAGCATATAGAGAGAAATATCCAGGTTGTCAATATGCGGAATCAAACCATAGTGATAAATACAATAAAATGATGATAGAAGTATATGGAGGTGAAGGTAATAATGATGTAGAGAAGGAGGATAAAATAATAAGAAATATTTCAAAGAATGTTGTTATTCAAAAGCAATAATATATTATATATTTAACCTACTTAAAGAAAAATCATATTTTCTCTACAACCATGTAGTATAAAGTTGAAAAGTTTTTGAGAATCTAAAAAAAGACATTTTTGGAGAAACAAAATTATCAATTTGTTACGATAATTTTTATATTTACGCGGAAAAAGTATTTAGGAAGGATTCTTTCGTTAACAAAATTAATATTAAATAATATATTTTAAGATTTTTTAAGATAATAATTTAAAAAAATCTTATAAAATATAGTATACGATGCCTAAAACTATTATAGATTATTTCAATACTATAATATATAAGATTTATTGTAATGATTTATCTATTAAAGATATATATATAGGTCATACTACAAATTTTGTAAAAAGGAAATATCAACATAAGATATGCACTAATAGCGGTAAAAAACTTAAAATATATGATATGATAAGACAAAATGGTGGATGGGATAATTGGAATATGGTTGAAATAGCGAAATATAATTGTAAAGACTCAACTGAATCAAGAATAAGAGAACAAGAACATTATGATTTATTAAAACCAACCTTAAATATTTTGAATCCAATTTCAAATAATCCATATCATGTAATGTATTCTGATAATTTAAGTAAAAATAATGTTTATAAACATTCGTGTGATTATTGTGGTATCAAAACCAATAACAAAAAAGATTACAATAATCATTTATTGACAACTAAACATGTGAAGTTAACAAATGTTAACGAAATGGTAACCAGCTGTTCATCCATTCCACAAAACTGTCACATCAATAATAAGACATTTATTTGTGAGATATGTGAAAAAGTATATAAATCTAGAGTAGGATTATGGAAACACAAGAAAAAATGTTTTTATGAAGATAAAAAGGAAATACATACATCTATATCGTCAGATAAAGATTTAATTATGATGCTTGTCAAGCAAAATATAGAATTAATGGATATTCTTAAAAATGGCATAAACAACACTAATAAGAATATCAATACAACTGCATGAATAATAAGACATTCAACTTACAGTTCTTGTTGTTATTCAAAAATGATTATTTATTTGTGATTTCATTATAAGGCATTACAATTAAAATTTGTATAATAAAATATAAAATAATTATGTTAACATATAGGCACCATATAGAACCAGCACTTCCATCTTTACCGAAATAAAAAATAAATATCATGTACATTAAAAATACGACGATTGATTGATAGTAATTATTATAGATTAGAGAGAAGAACAAAAAGAATAAATAGAAAATTTTAACAAATAAATCAATCAAATTACTATTGTAGAAAGTCCATTTCCAAGCCAAATGACCAGAAGGAGATAAAATAGTATGAATATTAGTATTAATTAAATTATAAGAACCGAAAATAAGTGTAGGAATAGAATAAATAAGAAGTAATTGGTTACGAAGTGAAATATTGTCCAATAATAATAATGATGCAATAGGTTGAATATAAAGAAGTAAAACACCGAAGGTAGATGCAATTTTATTGATAGTAATATTGTTTAAATTACGCCATAAAATGAATTCAATTAACTGCATAAAAATAAAGGACAACATGAAAATATAAGCATAATGATTATTAAATATTTTGATTTTATAAGTAGAATATTTATTGTTAAAAGCAATTAATAATAATCCAAATATTCCAAAAATAAAAGTATTAATAGATACATATTGGTTCCAGCACATATAATATGTATATATAAAAAATGAAGACAAAACAGATAGTAATAAAATTAATCTTAAAAAAGAAAAAAAATTGATTTTTATATTATTTATTAAATATATATTAAATATATATTAAATATATATTAAATATATATTAAATATAAAAATCAATATATATTTAACAAATAATATGAATAGATTTTTAGTATTGTCAAAAAGAATAATAAATACAAAATATATTCAAGATATTATAGTTGAACAAAATTTATATATTATAAATTTATCATCAAGACCAAATTTAACTGGATTTTTAGTATATGGATGTGGATTTATTAGTAATGATAGTTCTGATAAAATATATATTAAACAATATGGAGTTAATGAAATTGAAAATTTAGATTATAATAAAGTTTCAAAATATATTCAATTTATTGGTTATGATATAAAAAATGAAGACAAAACAGATAGTAATAAAATTAATCTTACACCTTTTCTCATTTAAAACGCCCATTTTACACATCTTCAAAATCATAAACTGATTTCATCATTTCAACTAATTCTTTTATACTATTTTTTAAATCCTTAATTTCATTTTTCATTTCTTTTACATCATTTTGTAATTCTATATAATCATTCTTATGAATACTAATTAATGTATTATCTAATTGGTTGGATTTAATTGTTTGTTCTAATTTTTCTGTTAAATTGTTTTTATAAAAGTTACTTTTTTTATATAGGTCATAACCTCTCGCTAATTGTCTATGTGTAATGTATTTAAGAAGTTTTAATCTACTTAAAATTCCGCCTGGTGCTCTACAATGTATTTTAGATATTTCCATAATATCAAGCATTTCTTCATTATATAATTTATTTAATTTTCTCTCCTCTTCTGGTGACCAAGGTTCTCCAGCATTTTTAAATATAGTTTCCATTTCCATTATGTTTATTTATTGAAAATAATTTTAAACTATTTTCAATAAATAAACATAATGAGCGTTTTACACCTTTTCTCATTTAAAACGCCCATTTTATATGAGAAAAGGTGTAATATATTTTATATGTATATGTTATAATGGATAGAGAAGTAAATGGTAAAGATACAGGTAAAATAGAATTGGAAAATATAATAAATTGTCTTAAAGAAAATCATTATGTCTTTGAAGATTTAGAAGAAGCGCATATGGAAGGTTCAATGGTTGCGAATTTTGAAAAAAATATTAAGTATAGCGATAAAGATGGTAACTACATAAATGACCGATTTATAAAAATAAAAATAGAATTTGATAGTGATTTTGACTATAAAAATGACTATACAGATAGAAATGGTGATTTTGTATTTAATCGTGATAAAGGCATTGAATTCATAGAAAAGCTATTTGATGGTGCTTATGATACTTCTGGTGGTAGTAGAAAAAGAATTATAAAACGTAAAAAGACTACACGAAGAAATAGGAAAACAAAAATTCATTTTTCCTAATAAAATGGGCGTTTTAAATAAGAAAAGGTTTAAATGAGAAAAGGTCTAAAAAAGAAAAAATTGATTTTTATATTTAATATATATTTAACAAATAATATGAATAGATTTTTAGTATTGTCAAAAAGAATAATAAATACAAAATATATTCAAGATATTATAGTTGAACAAAATTTATATATTATAAATTTATAAATTAGCCTGTACATAAATATTAATTTTGTATTATAAAATTAGCATCAAATTAGAGGCCAATTTGTGTCGACTTTTTATCATATATGAAAGTATTAATAGATACATATTGGTTCCAGCACATATAATATGTATATATATATTATTCTCTCTAAAATGTAGATATAAATATAACTTGACATCTACAATAAATTAGATGTCAAGTTAGATGTTAATTGTGCAGACATTTGTATGCGATGGTAAGATACCGATTATTTAGTTTTTTTGTTTTTTGACAGAAGGAGTTGGTGTTATAACTTCCATTATCGAACCTTACAAGTTACCATTTTTATTAGTTGCTGTTTTGTTTTTGCTTGATTTGTTTTTTGTAACAATTTGTTGTTCTGCAATTACAACATTATTTATTTCAACTTCAATAGTTTTGTTAGGTTCGTCAACCACCTCATTTTTAAGCTCAAGATTATTAACTTCAAGAGGGATTTTTTTTTGATTACTTTTACAATTTCTAATATGAGCACCCAAACTTGCCTTGTTTTTTCCGGTCCAAATATTACAATAAATACATTTAAAATTATTATCATTTTCAATATTTCCTAATTTCATTAATATTTTTTTTATTTTTGGCAATTGTATTTCTTCCAATTTTTCCAACAATTGTTTATTTGTGGTTTTGATTGCTTCTTGCATCATCATTTTTTGTATTCCAAAAATACGATATTCATCCGCAAGTTCATCAATGTCTGTTTGTTCAATTGAATAAGACTCTGCGTGATTAGACTCTTGTATTAATTGTAATTTTGATGATAAATTGTCAACAATATCAATTGCGGTTTTGAGTTTTTCAACATCATAATTTGCGTTAGGTATGTAAACATGAATTATTCCATCAATAATATCAATTTGAAAATTTTCTTTAAATGTAATGGGAGTTTTTTGAGAGATAAATATTCCATGTGTTTTTTGTGTTTGAACATCTCTCTCGAATTTTTTAACTTCATCCGTTGTAACATTACGAATGTAGTCTTTGTTTTCAAACAAAATGCTTGGTTTGTCTTTATTTTTCCTGTTAACTTTAAAATCACAACTAGCTGTTTCTGAACTAACATTTAATACTTCATCAAAAGGCATGATAAATTGCAACATATGATACAATTCTGTTTCAGAAACATTGCCTTTTGTGCTTGAATTGTTCTTGTATTTATTTAAGAAATCATTAAGTTCTGCAGTTAATTTTTCTTGAAAGTGATGTTGTGTAACCACACCTTCCTTCATTTGTTGAATGCTTGCTGATGTTCTCTCTTCACTAGATTGAATACATGTAAATATAGGTTGTTGTAAACTTGAAATCATTTTAGTAAATATGTTTTCAATATTAACAATGATGTCTTTAGTTTGATTTTCGGTTTTATCTTTGGATTCAAGAAGTTTTTTGGTATCTTGCTCAATTGAAACACAACTTGATTTAATGCAAGATTCGATTAAAGCGTAATTTTTGTCTTGACTTTTTGGAATAATTTCATTGATAATCATGGTTGTTTTTGTCAAAATATTATCAGTATTTTTCTCAATAATTGCAGTAATTTTTTCATTATTGGTTAGAATGTTGTTTGTCAATATGATTTTAACATCTTCAATATATTCTTTTTTTGTTTCGTGTAATTTTTCATTGAAGCTGGATTTAAATGTGTCAATGTTTTTCTCAATGTTGGATACAACAGAGAGAATTTTGGAATTGATTGTTGTATTGATTGTATCTGTTAAATTTGACGATAAATTTTTTAAAATGTCAATAAAAATATGATTCATAATGACAATATTTATATGAGGGTTTTCGTTATAATAAGAGACAATAGTTTCATCTGTTATAGTAATTGAGTTTGTGGTTTCAGTTTCCATAATGTATAAGTATAATATATATAAATTAATCTTTAAATTGGTTTAATTTATATAGCAAATTTGCGAAAAAACTGAAGTAATTATTATTATTATTATTAATAGTTAGTTCTCTCTACTTAAAAAATAAAATAAATTGATAACACATTTGCCGACAAATTGTGCGAACTTTTTTATGTTTTGTAGAACGATAATAATTTTTAATTTAAAACAAAAAATATATAAAAATTAAAATAAATTGGAATAAAAATATTAATTTAAAACAAAAATATATAAAAATTAAAATAAATTGGAATAAAAATATTAATTTAAAACAAAAATATATAAAAATTAAAATAAATTAGAATAAAAATATTAATTTAAAATAAAAATATATAAAAATTAAATAAAAAT
>Ga0247834_1007780_pt1 | contig 11202 bp, 8 predicted proteins | sample LaCruzMarch2015__8_FD_187118 | JGI IMG/M metagenome (GOLD analysis project Ga0247834, IMG submission 187118) | Freshwater microbial communities from meromictic Lake La Cruz, Castile-La Mancha, Spain - LaCruzMarch2015_12m | ecosystem: Environmental > Aquatic > Freshwater > Lake | place: Spain... | reverse complement strand
AACATCCATTTCAAAAGATACATCTTCAGGATTTGTATTTTTAACCATATAATCAAGTAAAGTTCCTTTTTCATAAGGACGGAATTCATATCCATGTGGGTGATAGCAGAAAGTTAGGCCGTTATCTTTTAAAAACTTACCAGCTTTATTGAATACCTCAACTGCTTTCTGAGCATCTTCGATTGTAAAATTATCACCTTTGTGGGGAATCCAAGCACACATTACATATTTTGCTCCGAAAACCTTAGCTTTCTTAACAATATCCATCGAAAGTTTTTCTAATTGATCATAACCCGCTCCAATAGAAGGAATCGCAATGCCACGAGCATCGCACATTTTTTTATATTCTTCGTCTGTAACGCCTTTTGCTCCACTCGTTTCTATTTCTGTGATACCCATTTTTTGAATTTTATCCAAAGTTCCCGATACATCTTTTGGAAAATGATTTCTAAATGTATAGGCTTGTACACCAAATGGATAGGTATAAAGGTTTTTACTGCTTGGTTGGGCAAAAATTTCTTGAGAGAAAGTAAGCACAAACAGCAATGTACATGATGTTGAAATTGCAAGTTTTTTCATTTTATTGATTTTAGGTTGAATTATAAAGTACAATTTAGAAAATTTCGCTAATATAAATTAAGTTTTTTTAATTCTTTTACAGCATAATCAACGGCACGAGCAGTAAGAGCCATGTACGTCAAAGATGGATTTTGTGTGCTAGTTGAAGTCATACACGCACCATCAGTAACAAATACATTATTACAAGCATGTAATTGATTCCATTTATTGAGCATTGAAGTTTTTGGATCAACTCCCATTCTTACGCCACCCATTTCGTGAATATCGGAGCCTGGATTTGAATGAGAATCTCCCCCTCTGACATTCTTAAAGCCTGCTAATGTAAACATTTCTGTCATTTCTTTGATATAATCTTTCACCATTTTATCATCGTTTTCTGTCCAAGCAACCGACGTAACCAGTTGTGGAATACCATACTTATCTTTAAGAGTTTCGTGAAGTCTTAAATGATTGCTTTCAATTGGTACGGTTTCGCCTTGCATCCAACTACTTATATGCCAATTTCCAAGTTTTGGATTCAATAGATTTTGCTTTAATTCTTCTCCCACTCCACTACTGTTTTGCCCTAAACCTCGTCCACTACCAATACCTACAGAATATCCTCTCAAAAAATCAGTTTCTTGTTTGTACAGATTTCTAAAACGTGGCAAATACGCATTACTTGGATTTTTACCATCAGTCTTTTTTTCTAAAAAACCTTCTACGTCTGCACTGAGTTTTCCTCTGTAATTATGACATGCAAAATATTTCCCAAGTGTTCCGCTATCATTTCCAAGGCCATTCTGAAAACGATTTGAGATAGAATTCATCAAAATCATATTAGAATTAATTGAAGAAGCATTGACAAAAATAATTTTTGCGTAATACTCTATAATTTCTTTGGTACTGGCATCGACTACTCTTACGCCAGTCGCTTTCTGTTTTTTTTCATCATAAATGATTGAATGAACTACCGAATGCGGCCTGAGAATCATTTTACCAGTTTTCATCGCCCATGGCAAAGTCGAAGAATTACTACTAAAATATCCACCATAAGGACAACCTCGGTTACAAAGATTTTGGTTTTGACAAGATGCACGTCCTTGGTCATAATGTATTTGTTTTGGCTCAGTAACGTGTGCACAACGACCGTGAATGATTGGGCGGTCTATGTAGTTTTTTCCCACCACGTCTCTAAAATGTTGTTCGACGCAACTCATCTCGAAGGCTGGCAAAAAATCGCCATCTGGCAACTGTAGTAAATTATCTTTATTTCCTGAAATTCCAGCAAATTTTTCAACATGACTATACCAAGGAGCTAAATCGGCGTATCTAATTGGCCAATCGACAGCATAACCGTCACGTTTTGGGCCTTCAAAATCTAAATCTGACCAACGTTGGGTTTGTCTTGCCCAAAGCAAAGACTTTCCGCCTACATGATAGCCTCGAGTCCATTGAAAAGGCTTTTCTTCCACAAATGGTTGTTCGTCTGGTTATAATGCCCAATGCAAAGTTTCTTCTCGCATAAAACTTGTACGACCGCTTTGATATTGATTTCTGATTTCCAAAGGAACTTGACCACGATGCTCAAATTCCCATGGATTTTTCATCGTTGTTGGATAATCTGTTACGTGTTTAACGTCACGTCCACGCTCCAAGACCAAGGTTTTTAGACCTCGGTCACACAATTCCTTGGCTGACCAACCACCACTAATACCCGAACCTATGACAATCGCATCGAAAGTTCGCTTTTTAACTGACTCTATATTTAGAAAACTCATACTTTTAATTGCTTTTAACTAAAAGAATTAGGCTTTTAGCATTGAAAATACATACTTTTTTAATCCATAAAAAACTAATGGCAAACAACTTATAGCCAAAAACTTAAACATTCACACAGCCATAATAATGACCAGGTGCCATTACGTAATTATAATGCTTTGTCATTACATACTCAGAAGTGGTATAAGCCAAAACAGTGAGTTGTTTTAAAAGTGAAAAAAAGTCTTTTTGTTGAGTATCGACCGAAGCAGAAAGTTTAAATAAAAGCTCGTTCAACAGTAGTTTTTCGCAATCGGCGAGCGACTTTGAAAAAGTTTCTTTTGCCAATTTTTCGGCATTTTCTAAGCTAATCTTAAAGTTTTCTTGCACTTTTTTTTCATAACAATCGCCCAACATTTTATCAATAAATGCCGATGTACCTAAATCTTTTGCTCCGATTATTTCTGAACTTGGAATCAAGGCATCAACCAAAATATCAAGAGTTTTTGCCTGATTTTGAGTAAAAATTGAGGTCGTTTGTATGAAAGTTTCTGAATTCCAGTTATTTCCCCACGCAGGGAGTGTAATAAATCCTGCGGTAGAAAGCACATTTTTGAGTGCAGTTCTTCGTTTCATTTTTATAAATCACGTTGAAAAGTAAACTATTACTAAATCTATCTAAAGATTTGATTATAAATAAGTTGTGTTAGACAAAATGGTAATTTTTTGCGACGAACTTAGGGTTTAGAACGTATGTTTCAAGAAAAATAAAATCGTACAAACGTACACATTTTGATTTTTATACTTAACCAAAAATGGTTTGCGAAAATTCAAATATTTAATTGCCTCATTATTAGCAATTTGCACCAAGCGACTGTCGCCTCTGAACCTTAGCAACTCTGTGCCTTTTTCGTATAAAACCTAATCAATATCCTCTAGTCAAACTGAAAAGCAAAGTAGGTACAAGTTCCTTTGCCAACGTTTTTGATTCCGTGTAAATCATTTGATTGTAAAAATATTATATCGCCAACTTTTGAGTCTTGCCAAACGCCATTGATAGTTTCTTGTGCTTTACTATCTTTTTCGTTATCTTGGCTATTTATTAAAAAAATAATTTCTGCTGGGTTATGTTGATGGGCATCATGGCTCATTAAACCTTCTTTTAGGGTGGTAACATGCATTTCAAATCGCTTACACATACTTGTAGGTCGATTAAAAAAATCTCTTCTACCTCCTTTTTCGTGTGATTTGAAAGCAATTTCATCCCAATTTAGCAATAAAGAACCTCCTGCTTTTTTACCTCTTTCAATATCAACTGGCTCAGTAGAATTTAGTTGAAATACATAATAAGTGGTATTTTTATCGCTCATATTAACATTTTCTCGCATATCTCCGGACATAATAAGAGCAATTCCACCTGCCTTCAAAACTTTCGTTTTACCTTCAATAGTTACGGTTAATTCGCCTTCTTTCACAATAATTAACTCTTCATTTTCTTGTCTGTATGCTTCTGGACGCATTCGTCCTTTTGGAAGAAGTGTTGAGGCATGAACTTTACAAAGTTTAAAATGTGGCGTTGTTCCTTCAAAAATTTGTCGAGCTTCACCTTGAGGTCTCTTTGCAAGCACCAAATCATCCCATTTGTAAACCTTCGATTCGATAAGTTTGCCTTGTGAATACACAACACTTTGAACAAAAAACATTACAATAATTAAAATCTCAAAATTTTTCATAAAAATTAGGTTAAATAGTAAAATATTAAAAACTCTTCTGCAAAGCTTCGATAGCGGCCGTTAAATAGACCATCGGTGCATTCCAGTTTATTGCAATTTCGTTGGTTGAATATGAGCATGATACATCCAAAAATGACTCATCCGCAATTTTGCTTGGATAACCTTCACACTTATCCTGTTGCCCAGGGTTTGGCCCACCAGATAGCAAACCGGGAATTGGTTCTATAATTCCATCTGCTTCCGACTGACGATGATGCGGAAACATTACTTTTTTATTTCCAAAACCTGTTAAAAATGAATATCCTGTGGCATTTCTCCCCAATAAATAGTCTAAATTACCCAATGCAGCGGCGAGATACTTTTTATCAGCATTTATTTTATAGACCTGCAAAAGAGCAATACCTTGATTTGCTGCATAAGAGCTACTACCCCACATGAAATCTTTGGAAGATTTTCCCATAACTGTATTAAAAGCTTGATTATCAATACCTAATAATAATTCATCACCAAAATCGGTAAGCCTTTTCTTTAAATTTGGTAAATCATTTCTAGCTAAATCTGTAAGTTTTTTTTCATTTCTTAAAAGAGAATAATAAGCTAATAATTGTACTTGATTCCAAGTTGGAATCGAAAAAGGTTTATTGGGGTAAAGTTCAATCGCCGTGTAATAATTATCATCTTTTGTGGTAATATAGAGTTCGGTAGCTGCCCAAATCCATTCATCTGCATCGCTTTTGTCTTCATAACCACCAGTAACAATATCAGGCTCAAAATTTTTATTCATTTCATTCTGACGATATACAACTTTAGGATTTTCTTTTGCCCAATTCCATGCTTTAATCGAAGCAATTAAACAAGAATCGGCTAATCCTGGAAGCTCTTTTTTATAATCCTTAAAAATTCGACTTGCCTGAGCCATTACTGCGGCAAAATCTAATGTTGCAATTGTATTTTTTTGAATTAAATAACGAAGTTTTGTGGCTTTTTCAGGCATAAGCATTCCATCAAACGAAGGATTGGTTAACTTATGATAAACACCTCCATCATTTGGGTCTTGCATAGTAAGCATCCAACGTAAATTCCATAATGTTTCATCTAATACATCTGGAATCTTATTGCCACTTTCTGGAATATTGGCTTCAAAAGTTTTGAAAAAGACAGGATAATCTTCATAAAGTGAAAGTAAAGTTGCCATTGTGATGCCAGAATTAACAATATATTTATTGTAATCTCCGGCATCATACCAACCTTTTGGTGAAGAAATGAGCATTCCTTCGGGACGCTGAGACGTTGCCGCTGAGGCATGAATCAACACTTTATTGTCGGGGTGTCCTGCTTCTCGATGCCATTTTCCTGCATATTTTTCAGGTAAAAAAGCAGAAGCTCTTTGAAAATAAAAAGCTTTTAAAGCAGCCTTTGCGGCTTCACGATGCACATTGGTTTTAATTTCAAAGGTATAAGAAACACCTACTTCAGGAATACCCAAGAAATACTTTCCTGATTTAGTAAATACTGAAAAATCTGCAATTTGAGTAGTTTTTTGAGAAATGGCATTTACTCTTTGCTTTGAAAGCTTTCCTTTAAAAACGGTATCCATGCTGATGGCATCGAACAAATAAAAGTTCTCATGCTGATTGCCTACCCAAACAGCTATTTTTGTGGCATTAGGATAAAAGCCAACTTGATTAATCCGTATATTCGGATTTTGAGCATAAACCAAAGGGATATACGCCATCAAAAAGGCAATAGTTTTAATTACAGGGCTGAATTTCTTCATTAAACGAAATATTTTCTTAAGATTGAACCAAAATTTTGACTAATACTTTTGAAACGAAATAGACTACCATAAATGATGTACTAAATTCTTGATGTGTTTTTCATAAATTGAATTAATATGAGAAATTTGCACAGCATTCAAGTCAGGAAAATCTAAGGCAGCCACATTGGCCGATACTTGCTCGGGTCGAGAAGCACCAGGAATAATAGTACTTACGGCATCAAAACCCAAAATCCATTTCAATGCAATAGGAGCTAAATTAGCTTGATTTGGAAATAATTCTTTCAATTCTCCAACGGCAGCGAGCCCTGTTTCGTAATCAATACCCGAAAAAGTTTCGCCTTTATCAAACATTTCACCATTTCTATTAAAGTTTCGGTGGTCGCCAGCAGTAAATGTAGATTGCTTCGAAAATTTACCTGTCAACAAGCCACTTGCCAAAGGCACACGTACAATTACTCCTATATCTTTCTTTTTTGCTTGTTCAAAGAATAATTCAGAAGGGCGTTGGCGGAAAGTATTGAAAATTATCTGAACCGTCGTAACGTTATCAAATTCAATTCCTTTCAATGCTTCCTCAACTTTTTCAACACTAATTCCGAGATTCAAAATTTTGCCTTCGTCTTTTAGTCTATCAAACAATTCAAAAATTTCGGGGCGATAATAAACTTCGGTTGGTGGGCAATGGAGCTGAATCAAATCGAGGGTTTCGAGACCCATGTTTTTGAGGCTATTTTCAACGAATTTGCGTAAAACAGCAGGTTGATATGCTTCATTTGTATGTGGATTGAGTTGGCGACCACATTTAGTAGCCACATAAATGCGTTCAGAACGATTTTTTACAAATCGACCTAAGGCTTTTTCACTTTCTCCATCACCATAAACATCAGCCGTATCTATAAAATTAATTCCAACATCAACTGCTGAATTCAATATTTTTTCGGCATTTTCATGACTAAATTCATCGCCCCAAACGCCTCCTACTTGCCATGTGCCAAGACTAATTTCAGAGATTTCAAAACCTGTTTTACCTAATTTCCTGTATTTCATAAAAGAGTTTAGAATATTTATTTAACTTTAAATTTTAATTAATCAGGTTTTTCTTCGACGACTGTCGAACGATTAATTCACCTTTAATGACTTTCGTAAACGGCATAAATGTTTCTTTATTAATTATATTGTCAATCAAGATTGCGGCCGCTTCTTGTCCAACCGTAAACGGAAACTGATTATATACAGTCAGCGATGGTTCAATCATTGAAGCTACCAAATCATCGCCAAAAGCCGCCAAAGCAATTTCATCTGGAATTTTTATACCTTTTTGCTTTAAAGACATAATCATTTCAATGGCATTGGCATAGTGAACAGTAAAAATGCCGTCGGGACGTTTGCTTAAATCCAACCAATTATTCAAGGCATTGATTGAGTCTTCTTGCTTAAAACTACTATGAAAAATCAAATCATCTTCAATAGGCAAACCGTATTTTTGTAATGCAGCTTTATAACCATTCAATCTTTTATGACTTATCAATAAATCTTCGGGTCCAGCACAAGCAGCAATACGCCTACAACCTTGTTTTATTAGATGTTCAACTAAAGCAAAACTTCCCTCAAAATCTTCTAGAATTACCTTAGCGGTTTGGAGTTCATCACACACCCTATCAAAATGCACAATTGGTATACCTTTTCGCAAATGTAATTTTATATGTTCAAACGAATTGGTTTCCTTGGTGTGGCTAATCAAAAGTCCATCAACCCTGCTTGCCATAAGTGCTTGAACATTGAGCGTTTCGGTATTGTGCGATTCATTCGACTGACAAATCATTACTCTATAACCAGCTTCTGATGCTACTTTCTGAATTCCAGCCACAACCCCAGCAAAAAAAGGCCGTTGTATATCAGGAATCACAACCCCAATAGTGTGAGTTTCACCCCGGTGCAAGCTTTGAGCAAGTAAATTTGGGCGATAATCAAGTTCATTCGCAACTCTTATTACCTCATTTCTTGTATTTTCATTAATTTCTAGACTATTATTCAAAGCCCTAGAAACAGTTGATGGCGAAATACCTAAAGTTTTAGCAATATCTACAATCGTGGTTTGATGATGTTTTTTACTGGAATTAACATTTGGCGGAGTTACCGAAAAATACAATTCACAGTCTTTACAATAAAGTCTTTGTTTACCCCTTACAAAACCCGACTTTACGATAGTTTCAACTTTACCACATTTCGAACAAGCTATCATAATAATTTATATTTTTCTAATAAAACCCAATTATTATTCCTAATTAAACGCATGTATTTTTATTTTTCTAAACACTCAAAGAATAAATTTATAGATTTTATATTTTGAAAAATGTATCACTAAATTGACTATCGCAAACGTTTCCGAAAACGTAACCGATAGTTTACAGCTATACAAACTTAAAAATAGGAAGAATATTCTTTTTTTAATCCTAAATTTAAGGATAATATTATACATAAAACGAATTAAAGGAAATAGTTGTAAACAATGCGTAAAAATGAGTTAGTTTATCAAATACAAGTCAAATTGTACTTTTCAAAGATTGAAAAAACGGCAACCCCTTCACTTTAATTCATTTTCAATAAATTACGTGAAAGAGAGATAATGTAGTTTAGAATGTCATTTATATTTATTGCAAATGACAACTACTATTTAACTTTTTTGAGCCGAAGATTGTAATTAAAAATTAACCGATGAAAAATTACTGATTATTGGTACAAATTTTACCTTAATCAAAATTATTCAATAAAGTATAAAATTATTTTCAGAAATTGTTTTTCAAAAATTAATAAAACATGTTAAAAAAAATCACTCTTTCAACCTTAATGCTTCTCGGAGTTCATCAAATGTTTGCTCAAAATGAACCAATTCAGATTATTACGCTTGATCCAGGGCATTTTCATGCGGCATTGGTTCAGAATAAAACATATAATAATGTATCATCGGTCGCTAATGTGTATGCTCCCGCTGGACAGGATTTGCAAGACCATTTAAAAAGAATTGAAAGCTACAATTCGCGTGCGAAGAACCCAACAAATTGGAAAGAAAATGTTTATGAGGGAAATGAATATTTTGAAAAAATGATTGCCGAGAAAAAAGGCAATTTGTTGGTTATTGCTGGAAACAATCAAAAGAAAACTGAATACATTTTAAAAGCAGCCCAAGCTGGAATCAATATTTTAGGAGATAAGCCTATGTGTATTGATAGTAAAGGCTACACACAGCTTCAAAAAGCATTTGAAGTTGCCAAGAAAAACAATGTATTGCTTTACGATATCATGACAGAAAGGTCTGAAATCACAACTATTATACAAAAAGAACTAATACAAATACCAGCTATTTTTGGGCAACTTGAGAAAGGAACACCAGAAAATCCAGCTATTTTTACAGAAAGCGTTCATTTTTTTTATAAATATGTTTCTGGAAGCCCTCTAAAACGACCAACATGGTTTATGGATGTAAATCAACAAGGCGAAGGAATTGCTGATGTAATGGTACATTTAGTCGATTTAGCTCAATGGACAATTTTTCCGAATGTAATACTATCTAATAATGATATCAAATTCAATTCTGCTACTCGTTGGCCAACGCCAATGACATTGAGTCAATTTTCTTTAATTACGGGAGCAAAAACTTTTCCAGACTTTTTGAAAAAAGATTTAAAAAATGATTCGACAATAAATGTATATGCCAACGGTGAAATTAATTATAGCTTGCGAGGGGTACATACAAAACTTCGTGCCTTGTGGAATTATAGTGCAACTGAAGGAGGAGATACACATTATTCGGTAATCAGGGGAACGAAAGCAAATTTAGAAATTAGACAAGGAAAAGAAGAAAAATTTATTCCTCAACTTTATATAAAACCAACTAATTTAAACGAAAATGAACTTCTACAAGCATTTGAAGCAATAAAAAGCAAATATGCAGGAGTCAATTTAAAAAAACACGAAAATGAATGGTTGGTCGAAATTCCAGACTCATATCGCACGGGGCATGAAGCACATTTTGGAGAGGTAATGGAAAGATTCTTGGATTATAAATCTAAAAATAAAATGCCTGAGTGGGAGGTGCCAAATATGTTAGTTAAATATTATACAACTACAAAGTCATTAGAATTGGCTAAGAAAAAATAAAAATCATTTTAACAAATATAAATACAACACAATCCTTGTATTTACAAAGCATCTATTTATTCAAAAATAACATGATATGAAAAAAAATATTTCAATACTATTAGTAATTATTAGTTTGTCAAATACATTTGCTCAAACTAAAATTATAGCACAAAAATTTAATTCGAAAATTGATATTATAATCAATAAAAATTTATTTACGAGCTATATTTTATCAGAAGACGAAAAATATCCATTTTTCTTTCCAGTCAATGGCCCATCGAATGCCAGCGTAACATCAATGCGAAATGCAAATTATCCGCACCACAGTTCATTGTTTTTCGGATGTGATAGGGTAAATGGGGGCAATTATTGGCAAGAAGGACTCGAAAGGGGTCAAATTATATCGATAAGGGCTGATATAATAGAGTCTGGAAACGACAAGGTAATTATTGAAAATGAATGTATTTGGCGAAGACCAAATGCCAGTGCTCCGATCAAAGATACTCGTAAAATTACAATTACGGCACCTTCAAACGACATATACCAAATAGATTTCGATGTAACACTCGAAATGCTAATGGACGTAATTATTGAAAAAACCAATCACTCACTTTTTAGTGGAAGAATGGACGCTGATTTGGCAGTAATAAACGGTGGCACAATGATTAATTCAAATGGTGAAAAAGGAGAAAAAGAAACATTTGGAAAAAAAGCTGCTTGGATTGATTTTTATGGCAAACGTGGAGATAAACAAGAAGGAATGGCTATTATGCAACACCCATCAAACGAATGGTATCCTGCACCTTGGTTTACGCGTGATTATGGCTTTTTCTCGCCTACACCAATGTATTGGCCACAAAATGATAAGGAAACTGTATTAAAAAAAGGACAAACTGTAAAATTAAAGTATAGAGTATTGGTTCATTCAGGCGATACCTCAAACGCCAAAATTGCCGATCAATTTGAAAAATACAAATCGGAGTAAAAAAGATCTTAAAGTTTGGTAATTTGATTATTAACCAACCCTAATTATTTTTCTAATCACCAAATTTACAAATCGACAAATGTTCAAATCATTAAACTCTCAACCTTAAAAATTAAATAAATGGAACGTAGAAAATTTATTGGTCAAACTATTACAGGTGTAGCTGCTGCAGCGTTTGGCATTCCAACAATCGTACCTTCAACGGTTTTTGGTAAAAATGCTCCAAGTAATAAAATCAATATTGG
>Ga0247834_1007778_pt1 | contig 11203 bp, 9 predicted proteins | sample LaCruzMarch2015__8_FD_187118 | JGI IMG/M metagenome (GOLD analysis project Ga0247834, IMG submission 187118) | Freshwater microbial communities from meromictic Lake La Cruz, Castile-La Mancha, Spain - LaCruzMarch2015_12m | ecosystem: Environmental > Aquatic > Freshwater > Lake | place: Spain... | reverse complement strand
GCTGCTCACCCCCACCGGTATTTTTTATATTCAAGCGGGCACCCTGAATGTCTTCAAGGCCAAACCATGGGGGGGCGGCGGCAAAACATTGGAACAGTACCAACAGCAAACGATTGTGCTGCACTCTCCCACAGCACAGCGCTTGTACGCAGGGGCGTTGGCAGGAACAACAGATGCTGGGCAGCAAATACAGGCATGGAGAGAGCAATTGGGACATCTCTTGCTGCATATGCTTCTTTCGGACATATGGACAGTCGCGACAAATGCAAGAAAAGATGTGGACAGGCAGAACTTTGTCGATGTGTCCATAAGACTCGTGAGCACTATGAGCAAGAGCACAGTAAGAAAAACGAGCATCGAGTGCATACTTGCATGGATAAGACAGAGCCCGGGAGACGAGATCACGCGGTGGAAGGACTACTTGGCAAGCATTGGGCACACATTGTTTTTGCAGGAGCCGCCGCGAAATATGGATAACAGCATCCGGAGCGTGGGCGTGACCGAATGGTTAACTGGCCAGAGAGAGGTGGATCGCGTGTTTCAAGTGCACTGCGCGCTGCTTGAGGCCATAGAGCCAGTCTCCCTGTGGACAAAAGGCAAGTGGGGGCACATGGGCAAGATGAGCTACTTTGCCGCGCAGCCGCGGCTCTAACGAAAGCGAACGAGCGTCAACAAAATGGCCAAGACAAAGGCCCCCATAAAGGTCAGAAACACAATGTCACCACTGGGCATGAGGCGGGGCGTCGATAATGGTACCACCACCAGAGATGGCGGCGCCGCCATGGTGTCTCCAAAAAAGAGCCCACGCCACTCACCTTCCAGCAAGTCGGCGCCTCGTAGAATGCGAGCAAAGCCGCCGTCGGCCCATTGATCCCCGTACGAATTTTGCACCACCCAGTAGTTATGGCCCGACTGCGCATCCGTACCCCAGCCGAGAACCACCACACAGTGACGCTTCAAGTAACTCCAGCCGGTTGCGTTGGGCATAAACACCCGACCGCCCTTTAAGAAGGAGTACGACCCAAAATTGACAAAGTCGGCGGTGGACACAAACGCAAGCACAGCCAATACGGGACCATTCGTGTAGATCTCATTCATCAGCGCGTGCGAGGCCATTTGCGACGCGTACTCAATACCCACATAGTAATGGGAGAGGTCGTAGCTGGCCACGCCGCCAATCAGATCCGCCGATTGTGTTGCACAAGGCGTGTTATTGGTCAAGCACCGCGATATATTCGGCTCCAGCATTTGCAACGGCGCCGCACACTGCTCATCCACCAACGAGCGCGCTGAGCGGACCCCAACACCCAGCGCCGCCAGCATCGTGTCCAAATACACCCCTTCAGCGCACGAGCCCGCCGCCGAGGAGGCCGCGCAATCCCAAATTTGCTGAGCCGAATACAGCTTGTCGGTTCGGTTTGGCGACATGCATTGCCGAAGGCTGAGTTGCGTGGCCGCCGCCGCTGCACAGCACGATGCACACGACCCCTGATCGAAAATGTGGGCAAAGGCCCGGCACGCGGGGTACAGCACACGCAAATCGTAGGTGTAGGGTAAACTACTGCTGGTGGTCGTAATCGTCATAAAAAAAATAAAAACACAACGCATAGCCATGTGTGATGAGCAAAGAGTTTGCAGATAGGGTGGTTTTATATAGCAAAGGGCAGCAGCACCCTCGGTACAATACATAAAAAGACAAGAAGAAGTACGCTGAAGCCAAATGATAACACTGAAACCGTCCGCGCCGTCTTTCGAGGAATGGTGCCAGTGGAAAACCCTTCGTACTCTGCGACGAGGCCCTCCAACCAATACATGAGCGCCGCCAGGCAGAAGCACTCGGGTATTGGAAAGAAGAAGCAGCCGACTCGCACCAAACTCATTGCCGCCGCCCAATAAACGATGACGCGCGTAAGCACCACGTGCTCATAATTGATGGCGTCACGGAAAACGGAAACGTAAAGGGATGCCAAGAAGGGAGACGGAAAGACCGAGGGGAAAAGGCACGCGAGCGTGCACGCACAATCCAGCAGCGCATGCATGGACATAAAGGCTTTTAGGAGCCATGCGAGCACAAAATAACATTGCCAAGCTAGTGACGGCGTCATGTATATTTTTGTTTTGGTAGTGAGGGTAGCGCACTAGGAGGAGGGAGTCGCGTAAAACTGATTAATGACATATAGAAGAATCACGACCAAGATAACGCCACCTACCACCCCGCCTATGATCGCAGCAAGGTTTGCAGGCGTCGACGACGAGGAGGAGTCCGTCGTGCCATTATTCTGCAAACGACCGGAGGACGAGCTGCACGCTGACGCCCCGGTGGAGGAGGTCAGGCCGCTCGGACACGGCAAACACCCACCATTCACACATTGCAGCGAGGAGCAGGGCCCGGGCGTCGGCTTGTAGTAATTCGGCTCACACGCAATGCAGACGCCACTCGTCGCGCTCGTGCGCCATCCAGCCGCACACTGACAGGTCTTGGCATCGGCGGTCGGAATCTTACTTTGGTCGGTGGAGCAAGACATGGGCACATTTGACGCGATTTGATTAGAGGTAAAGTGCGGTAGGCTGGACACCACAAAGGTCGTAAAATTCAGGTTCATGTTGGTGTCCATTCGTGGCGCTTGGCTCGCACCCGCGCTCGTGCTCGTTTGCACCATCAGCACCACCATGGGCGTGGTGTGCGGCGGGTTCGCGGGCAAAAAAATGCAATAGATTTGCACGGAAGGGTCCACGGGTGCAAAGAATGCAAGCACGCGCGGGGTGACCATTTGGCAGACGCTGTCCGACGAATTCGAGGACGTGGTAAAAAGCATGTGGAAACTCAGCACATAGTTGGTCACGGTCGCTGTGCTCGAAGTCGGACAGGCTCGACCCGAAGGACAGGTGGTGCAGGCTGGACCCGTATAACCCGCTTCGCACACGCAGCCAAAGGGATAGAGCAAGCTCGAATCCGCCGAAGTCGAGTGGCCAGGACACGCAAAGGCATCCCAACGATTCGGACACCAGTAGCCGTGGGCACAAGGCCGACAGGTGGACAATACGTAGGCTTGGCCCTGCGGACACACGCACTCATTGGCCGTTTGGGCCAGAGCGTCCGATGTGAACGGCGCACTGCAGGAACGCTTCTCGTTGTTGAGGCAGTAGGAGCCTTCGGGGCATGCCCGACACGTGAGCGTGGTGCTGATCGTGGTATCCTTATAGTAGCCAGCGCGACACATGCAACGCTGCAGGTCCTTGTTCCAGTACTGCTGGGCCAAGCTGCAGGTACGCGGGCGCACGCACATGTGCAAAACACCAACCGTTCCGTCATCCGGCAAGTACCGCGCGCGCGTCACCCCGTTGCTCTCCACCGTCGGCAAGAAACGATGCAAAGGTAAGGTGTACAGCTTGGTGCCATGCGCCGCCACCAGCGTCGCCGTGTACAGGTTTGTGCCAATAACAGAGGGACCGATGCTCGGGTGCGAGGCCGCGGGCATTTGCTGCACTGGCGTAAATGTGCGCTGGTAATCCTTATCCGCAACATAGAGGCGCTGCGACCCCAGGCGCGAGCTCACGGTGGTAGTATCGGCCGTCACCACATGCTCCATGACACGCGCCCACAGCAGCGGCTCCGTTGACCACGCAAAGGAGAGCGACAGAATCGAAAAGCTGCCCGCTGCAGGAAAGAAAATCTCTTCCGACTCCTGCTTTTCAAAAGTCAGCCACACACACAAATAAGCACAAATGGAATAATAATAAGAAGAGGGTCAGACACGCACCTCGCCCACCACCGGCGTCCAGGGCACCAGGCGAACGCTTTGCGGCGAGGTGTCAAACGCAAGATAGAGCATGGGACCGCTCGCCGAGGGCAACACCGCCATCGCCGTAATACGACGGCCGTCGCTTTGCGTGAAATCCAGCGTCGCACGACGAGTGACATCGGTGGCGCTGCACGCCATCACGGCGGTCGTGCGCAGAGACCAGTCGTTGACCGCCACGTAAAAGGTGTCGCTCGCGTCGTTGGCCGTCCCTGGATAAACCTTTTGATATTGCAGAGCCGGCACGTCGGTTTGGTTGAGGAGGAAACCACTGGAATGCAGCACATGCATCACAACCTTGGGCGATTCACCGCAGTCGGTGCCACCCGATATCCACTCGATTTCAGAGGTGTATGTGTAGGCCACGCGATTGATGGACAAAAGCAAGGAACCAGCCAGCACATTGTAGAAAACCACCCCCACAAACGCAGAGTTGGCATAATGGAACGGCACGACCGGCGAGGAGGAAGGAGGCACGGTTTGTTGCGCCCACGAGGAAGCCGCCAGCTGCGCCGTCCTATAGTTTTGCGCTGTCGTTTGACCAACGGAAACAACGCACCAGGGCGTAAGACTGATGGAGGCATCCGGCGTGGGAATTGGCTTCACATAAACAGTAAGGGGGTACACTGACAGCATATAAAAGGACAGGTGCATTGCCCTGGGCAGTCCATCGTCGTTGGGAAGCGGGGAGGTCGTGGCCAGGTGTGTGACGGTGCCACCCGAGTACGAGGACGTGTCATAATAAGAAATCCATCCACCCGCCAGCACATCGGCCTTCTCCACATACACAGCGCTGCCGGTGCCGGTCCTGCTGCTACCGTCAGGCGTATACGTAAAACCGGCATTGCAGGTGGACGGTAAGGACATCATAAAGGGCGGCGCCGTCGCCATGGTGCCACACACCGCATCGCCACGCCAGCAACCGGGACACTCCGACGTACACGCGGTGCACCCACCGCTGTTGGCAAACATCATGTACTGGTTAAAGGGACAACGACAAGATTCAATGCCCACCGCGTGCTCATCCAGAGTGATGCCATCCTTGGGGCAGAGCGTGCACTTATTGCTTTGCGTACTCGTATCCAACTGCATGTAGTAGTGGGAAACCCCATTGTCACCGGGCGGTATGTTGCCGTATTTGATCGGATTAGGGTTGATCTGGGTTCGGTCGGGGCATTGCGTGTACTCGCACTGGGTCGCATCCAGCGCATTTTTTTTCATGCCCGCCGGACACACACACAGGCTGTTGGGCCCCGCTTGCGACGTCTTGGGATAAGGACACGGTGTTGGTTGGCCGCCGGCCCCATTGCACGTGTGGCCCGCAAGGCACGGCTCCCAGGTCGCGTCGGTGGTACCGCCATGCGAGCAATTGGCCGTCTTATAGTAGCCCATGTTGAAGTCGGTGCAATTGGTGCATACTGGGGTGCTGTTGCGCGAGCAGGCGCTTCCCTTGAGATACTGATACGCCTGGCAGGAGCTGCCCGTGATGCAGTTGCCCAAAACTCCCGCGCTCGTGCCCCCACAGCCGGGTGGGATAAAATACTTGTTCACGGGCGGATTGGCGTCACAATTCACATAGGCACACAGTTCCATATTCAAATACTGGTTGGAATCGGCAGAGGGAAGCGACTTTGGGCACGACACACACCAGTCCGACCCGCGCATTTGCGAGATGGCAGAAGGAAATTCGGTCGAGTTGCCCGCACATCCGCCGCCACGCACCTGCCAGCTGTTGTTGTTGGCACACACCAGGGCCGTTAGCGCCGGACACGACTGACAGCTGTGAGCCGTCTTATTCACGTAAAAGCTGGCCTGGTCGCATTGAAAGGCGCAGTTCTTGGAGACGTCCCATGTGCGCTGTGCCTTGGCGGCATCGGTAAACGAGGCTCCCTGCGGCAGCGAGTCACAGGGCGTGCAGGTGACCTGCGTCGCGAGGGTGGCCGCTTGCAGCACGCGGCATGGACTGTCACGCGTGCACAGGGCTCGGTAATCGAGACAGCTCGTGTAGACCGGAATGAGAGACAACTTGCCAGGAGAATTGAGCGCTTCCGTCAGTTGAAGCGAGATGTCACATCCATTCGCAAGAGAAACCACGAAGGAGTCCCGCACCGTCAACAAGTCGAGCGAGTACACCAGCTGACCGCCGGATTGCAAGGCGGTAGCCGCCACACACTTCCACTGCATGCTGCATTCATTGTCAGCAGAGGACGCCACCGTCAGTTGGTGGGCGTAGGGACAGGCAAACGGACAGGCGCCGCGAAAGGTGGGGTTCCCATCCACCACTTGGTAAAAATACTCGATCCCCGTGAGCGTGTAGCTGATGCCAGCGGGCGCATTCGTGCAATCCATGCACTTGCCAAACGTGGTCATTCCATCCTTGGATATGCAGTCGCTGTAGCCCGCCAGATACATGCCCACGGGGCATACCGACGGCGCGCGACACGGCTCGCATTGCTGGCTCGCATTCAGAAAGGTGCCCGCCGCGCAGGTGCAATTGGCTTCGGAGGAGCTCCCCAAGGGCGAATACGGCTTATTGGCCAGCGGACACCGCTGCTTGTCCTGGTAAAGGGCGTGCGGACAGTAGTAGCCGCGTGGACAGGGTATCACCGTCAGTATGGGCGCCAGAATCATTTTTTGGTTGAAGGCATCGGGCAAGAAGCCGGCGGTCTGCGTGGTGCTGCTGCATTGCTTGCAGTGCGTGGCCAAATAACCGCATTCAAACTCGTACCCAATGTTGTCGCGTCGCGTCCACGCCAAGGACCTGTTCGCCGAATCTTGAAAGTCCAGCAGCGCCAATCGACTCACAAAGAGGTTGCCCGCGGGCGGAATGCAAAACCAGGACCCGGTCTTACCGTCCGTGTGATAGCCAGGCGGACACGCTTTGCACACGGCCTTGGCTTGCGCTTGCGCCGGCGTGAGCCCCACCACGTTTGCAATCACCAGACGCCACACCCTGGTGTAGTAGCGAATAGTGTGGGCGCAGACGTCATTGTAGGTGTCCACCGCACACGGTGTGGATGCAAGGTACGTGGACGAGCTGGGATAAAAGACACTGTCGCCGCTGCTCGCATTCGTGTGGGAGACCACCGAGTTAATCTGAAAGTCGTACGAGTTGCTGCTGTTCAGCACCGGTAGCGCTCCAAACCACGGGTAACAGGCCGGTGATATGGCGTTCCACACCAAATTGTCATAAAAAGGCCGGTCAGAGCCCTTGTACCACAGGTACGCCATGTGAAAAGGGGGGCAGAGGTTGCAGCGCAGCATTGTCAGCGCCGACTGACCCTGGATGCGCCGACTCAGATACTGCAGAAGCGGGGACTTGTTCAACCAGTCCGACTCCTGCACCTTCAGCACCTGATACTCGGCATTGCGATGGCACGTCGGCGTGCAATAATGCTGCGCCCACAGCAGCCAACCATTGTCCGCGCTGTAGTCGTGCAAGAATTGGTCGGTCAAGGTCTGGTTGATGGAGTCGTCCAGCCGATTGCGAATGGTCACCGATTCAAGCATGGCCTTGACGTGGCCCTTGCCCAATCCAAAGTCGGTGGGCTCTTTTCCAGTCACGTCATCCTTGTATAGATATTGGTGCTCAAACATGACGTCGGGATTCAATGGCCCGTTGGTGGCCTCAAACTGATCGGGGTAATGGTATTCACCCACAAAGGTCGGCGGAAAGAGAAACGTGTTTTGCACGCACGATGTTTTCACAGACACGGCCCGGTCCATGCAGGGCCCAAACATCGGAGAGGCATCATACGGTTGACCCCCAAGAATGCTGTACTGAATAAACGGAGCGTCCGCATCCATGTCATAGAGGCAAAAGGAGCAGTGCGTCAGATCGCGACCACGCGTCGCCTGAATGTGATACTTGAAGGGATCAGGGCGGTAAGGCGGAAAGAGGGTGCTGAGCGAACTCGTCGCCGCATTATACAGCACGGGTTGCACTCCCTGAATCATCGCACCATACGCCAATACGCTGTAGGGCGGATTTTCGTTGGCTGGAAACTCGCAATATTGGGCATAATCCCTTGATATCAGAGTGTTATCGAGCGTGCGCCCTTCGCTATAATAGGGCCAGCACACACAAAACAGAGAAAGCAAGGAAGAGTGTACGGTCTTTGTCATTGGGTGTGACAAGAATAATATATAGCAGTGAAAGTAGGCTTGGCATATATAATTGCTAGGGAGTCTGCGGCTGGTCCTCATTATCGTAAGGAAATAATAATAACACGGACATGGAGGGCTCTTGCATGCTGATAACCGTCATATTAGCAGAAGCAGCAGCAAAGCCCATAAGCAGCATCCATACCACCAAAAAAAGCAAACAACGCGGCATCATCATATATTGGTGGTGGGGTGTTAGAGCTTGTTCTTTTTATAGAGCAGCAAACCCGAATACTCGGTGGCGGTTGGCAAATCGTAATGGTCTTGCAAAACCGCAGGTAACGGGTCGAAAAACAAGATGGAGCCGCTTCCATCCATCAAGAAGGCGGTCGTGTGCGCCCGCATGGTCACCACGGCAGCACATGCGGTGCGCGAGCAGTGCGCGAGAAGCTTTTGCAGAGGACAAATCAGAAGCGTGCTGTCGCTGTCCATGATCGGCGCGCCGTGGGGCATGCTGGTGGTGAGGCCCGCAATCTGTGATTGTGCATTTTCGCTTTCGCTTAGAAAATAAATAGAGAGCACATCTTAGTATTAGAAAGAAATAATAACCTCATGGTAGGCCACAGACGAGGGGATAAAGTCTTGAATGAGCTCGCTCGTCATGCGCATGTGCCTTTGCGACGAAGAGGCCAAGAAGGCGTGACTGCACTGCATCAGGCGACGCACGTTGTCATGCGAAAACGCCACATCCCCCTGCTCCAAGAAGGATACGGCCATGGCACAGCTCACTGGCGTGCATAAGATGGATCCCAGCGGACCGTACGTGAGCTGAGAGGGATATGATGATATCAGCATGTGAATAACAGGGCAAAAAACAGTATATATATTGCTTCTTTTCCACATGCTTGCATTGTCACAGCCTATGGGACAATTCGTGGTTGCCTTTAGTTTTTTGGTCGTCATTCTGCAGGCCACCACCATGCTGCTCGAACGGTCAGCGAGCACCTGGAGCTTCTTTCTGCTGCAAGCCGTCCCAAACCTCCTTGCCCCCAACATGTCCCTCACGCTCTCACAGCAAGAATGCTTCTCCAGCAGCACAATCATAATAACGAGTGTGCAAAATGACAACGCTAGTAGTAATGCAAGCACCAATAATAATAATAGGAGCACAGTGGTGATTAACAATAATGCTACGCAGAATGCCCTGTGCCTACTGCAAACACACGCCCCCCATCAGATTTCCACAGTGCTCAAGGAGTGGAATCCCCACGCCATCTTGCTCACTCTCTGCGGCATTCAACTCCTCATTTGCATCGCAAAGACACAGCACAGTCGCGAGATCAAGCCCAGTCAAGGCACGGATGACGCCCCCCTCATTCATTTCCCCTTTTACTATGGAGTCGGCCTCCTCACCATTCTGCTCCTGGTCATCCTCATCATCACGGGGCTCAAGCACGCGGACCTCGTCCAGTATCCCACCATCATCGCCATCATCGTGCTCCTCCTTTGTATCATCTGGTATGCCAAAACGTTTGACGAGCGCGCCGAAGACATGGCGTGGAACCTGGCATTTCACATGCAGGTGGTGTCCGTCCCCCTCGCCGTGCTCAGCATCTCGACCCTGGGAGCACGCTTGTGGATCGACGTCCTCACCCACGCGGTCTTGCTCAGCGCCGCCGCCAACTGTCTCTGGCTCCAGAGCAGCGATGCCCATCCGTGGAGCTTGCAAATCATACGCATCGTCACCCTCCTGCTGCCCACCCTCTCCTTGATACTCGCCCACTTGCAATGGGGGTACGCCGACAACTGGCTCTATGCGGTGGCCCTCATGGGCTGCGCGGGCTTGCTGCCGCTCTACGTCTTTACCGTCATTGTGCCAGAGGCCGATGAAAGGCGCAACGAAAAGGTGAAGCTGCGAATGGCCCACCTCTGCACCGGCGGCGCCTTGCTCAGTGTGGTGGTCAACCTCGGAATGCTCAGCCACGATTTGGCATAATAGTAATATTTATTGGTTGATGCCTAGTATGATTTAGGCGTAAGTGCCCAACACAAGCAGGAGACTGAGCGTCGCCTTGATCACAAAATCAAAGAACCGAAAAAAAACACTCGTGTCCACCGCCCAGAAGCTGAGCCACATCTGCTGCAGACGCAGCGTCAAGAGCACCGCCATCGACAGGTAGAAGACCAACAGCAGAATGAGCGCAGCCAAGGCCCACGTCGCCAGATTGTCCACCTCGTGCAACCGAATGCAGCAGCGCACAATAAACGGAATGATGCACAGCCAATAGGTCACAAGATAAATGCCAGTCAGGTTGGTGTCCTTGCTCGTGGCCGTGTCCAATGCCATGGCCAGGAATACCAAACACCCCAGTATCAGCCCAAAGAAGACGCTCCAGTGCGCCAACACGTCGTCCTCCCCCACGGCGCCCAAAACAGCCACGGCCAGCAACGGATACGTCAGCACCGCATTCACCAGAGTGACCACCGCGCCCGCCGACTGCGGAGACAGCCGCACCGAATAGGTGCCCACAAAGAACAGCGCTAGCATAAACAGGAGCTCCACCAGAAACAAGTTGTCCAGCGGTATGTGCCAATGCGTTTGCATAAGCAAGTACAAGACGGCGTACGCCGCAATCAAAAATATAGAGAGGTGCTTCAGAATTTGCATCGACGTCGCATTCTCGTCCATAAAGGCAATCTTCAGCGACAAGGCGCAACACAGAACCTGCGTCGCCATGCACAGAAAGGGCGCATGCACCGCCGAAAACAAGCCCGTCCCACGACTCTCATACTCAATGATTTGACCACTCAGCAGCGCCGGATTGTCAAACGGCACCACCGAGGACTTGGGCACACACGCCCCATCCACCCACAGCGTGCACCGCGTCGGCGTGATGAGCCAACCCTCAAGCGCCTTATACGACGACGACGACGCCACCAGCGCCGTGAGCACAATCAGCAGAATCCCATGCATCCACGGTAGCCACTGGTTGATCATCGCCTGCACGTCGCGGCTGCCAGACAGCGAGGAGGAGGGCGGTACGGTCATCAACACATCGTCAAACTCGCCCCCGTCTGCCTCCTGCTCCTCTTCATAGGGAGCATAATTCTTGCTGTACCTTGTCAGATTATTATTATTAGCATTGGTAGTATCGTGTCTCTGAGACAAATCAAAACGCATCTGTGTGTGTGTGCACAAAATGCAATATTTGGGGGCGTTTGGAGACTTATATATAGGGTGCACACACAAAAATGCAGAAGAAGGCTTTGTTTTTGCATATGCTTCCCTAACATAATAA
>Ga0247834_1007775_pt1 | contig 11208 bp, 2 predicted proteins | sample LaCruzMarch2015__8_FD_187118 | JGI IMG/M metagenome (GOLD analysis project Ga0247834, IMG submission 187118) | Freshwater microbial communities from meromictic Lake La Cruz, Castile-La Mancha, Spain - LaCruzMarch2015_12m | ecosystem: Environmental > Aquatic > Freshwater > Lake | place: Spain... | reverse complement strand
CCTAGTGTGATCAGTGGACCGACAACTTTTACTGTGACAGTCACTGACAGTCTAACACAGACCAGTTCTAAAACTTTCTCTTTGACTGTGACCAATCCACCAATAGTCACTGAACTGGTTGTGTCTTCCAAAACTCTGTTACAAGGAGCAGTAACCACAGCATTCACCGCGGTGTCGGGCAGCGGAGGAGTTGGGGCATTGACCTTTGCGATAAGTCCCAGTTTGCCTGCTGGATTAATTTTTAATGCAGCCAATGGATCTATCAGCGGAACCTCCAACTCCAGCTTGCAGTCAACAGAGTTCACTATCACAGTTTCAGACACAGTGTCTCAGACCAGTAGTAAAACTTTTAGTTTGACCGTAAACGCACCGCCCGCACTCACAGCTAACATTAACACAGCAGTTGTGACTTTTACCAGAAGTGTAGCTATCTCATCATTTACTCCTGTTTCGGGAGCAGGTGGATCGGGAACATTAACCTATGCAATAAGTCCTAGTTTGCCGGCAGGTCTAAGTTTTATCACAAGCACTGGACAGGTAACTGGAACTCCGTCAGTGACGCTTAGTCAAACAACCTTTACAGTTTCTGTGGCAGATACAGCTAGTCAAACTGCCAGTAATACTTTTCAACTCACAGTATCTAATCCACCGGCGATAACCACTACCTTAGACAATGCCACGATAACTTTTGTAAAATTGCAAGCAGCACAGGCTATTGCTCCAGTAAGTGCTGCAGGCGGACAAGGATCAATAACTTTTACAATTAGTTCCAGCCTTCCAAGTGGATTGACCCTTAACTCTAACAATGGAAAGATCAGCGGAACTCCTATCGCCACAAGTTCTGGAAATTTTGTTATTACCGCCACAGACAGCATAGGTCAAACTAGTTCGAAAACTTTTAGTCTGATAGTGGTGAATCCTACACTGAGTGTGACACAAAATATCTCATCAAGATCTTTGGTGAGAAATATTGCATCTGCATCTTTTATTCCATGTTCGGCTGTAGGGGGCACTGGATCTTATACCTTTGCTATCAGTCCTGCTCTGCCAGCAGGTCTAAATTTCAATACCGCCACTGGATTAATCAGCGGCACAGCTTCTGTGGTATTACAGTCAACGGTTTTTACAATAACTGTTACAGACAGTGCTAGTGCTACAGCTAACAATACATTCACATTAATTGTTATTAACCCACCAGCGTTAGTTCTAACACCTAATGTCAACACAGTAACTTTAGAACAAGGAGTTATTGTAGCCACGTTTACCGCGATAGCAGCAAGTGGTGGTGCAGGAACAAAGACTTTTGCATTAGCTCCAACGTTACCTTCGGGATTGACTTTTAACACAGCTACAGGAACATTCTCAGGAACACCAAACGGTGTTAGTAACCTAACAGTATATACTTTTACAGTTGTTGATCAAGCTGCTCAGTCAGCCAGTGTTACGTTTAGCTTAGAGGTAACTCCGCCGGCAATTATTCTCACAGTGAATACAGCATCTAATATTTTAACACAGTACAATGAAATATCTGCTTTTATTCCTGTAGAAGCCATAGGTGGATCTGGAACCTTAACCTATGCCATTTCACCCAACCTGCCAGCAGGGCTAGCCTTTAATTCTAGTACAGGACAAATTTCTGGTACATCTACGGTTGTGTTGGCATTACAAACATTCACTGTGTCTGTAACAGATAGTCTTAGCCAAGTTGAGTCAGAAACCTTTACACTAGTTGTGAATGAAGATCCACCAACACCCATAGTAACCGTGATCAATGTGAATCCGGTGATCTTGACTCAAAATGAACCAGTACAAATTACACCTATCACAGCAACAGGTGGTGAAGGGCAACTGACATTCACTATTGATCCTGGAACTTTACCTTCTGGACTGTCATTTAATACAGCAACAGGCAGTATCACTGGGATACCTACAGTAGTTCAAACTACAACAAGTTTCACTGTTTCAGTTACAGACATTGTTCCTCAGACTAGCAGTAAAACATTCACTCTTGAGATCAAACAGGAATTCGTAGAAGTAGGTAAAGGATATACAGGCAGTAGAGGATTTACCGGCAGTGCGGGCTTCGTAGGGTCAACAGGATTCGTAGGTAGTAGAGGATTCGTAGGTAGCCAAGGTATTATAGGTTACAGTGGTAGCAAAGGTGATGCTGGAACGTCGGTGACTATAATTGGCACCGTGAATACCGTAGGACAATTACCTGGGGCAAATAACAACGCAGGAGACGGATATTTAGTAGGCGGTAATTTATATGTTTGGTCAGGATCAGCATGGACCAACGTAGGACAAATTCAAGGACCCAGCGGATTTACTGGCAGTGAAGGGATAGGATTCACTGGTAGTCGAGGTGAAGGATTTACCGGTAGTGCAGGATCAGATGGATACTCTGGTAGTATAGGATTCACTGGCAGTAGAGGATTTGTAGGATATTCCGGTAGTACTGGATTTGTAGGCAGTCAAGGGGTATCCGGATACACAGGTAGCCAAGGGGTAGGATTCACTGGTAGTACTGGATTTGTAGGCAGTCAAGGGGTAGGATTCACTGGTAGTCGAGGTATTCAGGGGCTTCAAGGTGAAATTGGGGTTACAGGTATCCAAGGTGACGTAGGATATGTAGGATCACGGGGCGACACAGGATTCACTGGCAGTAGAGGAATTCAAGGATTTATTGGTAGTCTGGGATTCGTTGGATCACAAGGTGATGTGGGATATGTGGGATCACAAGGCGACACGGGATTCACTGGTAGTAGAGGAGTTCAAGGAATCCAAGGAGATGTGGGCTTTGTGGGATCTGAAGGCGACATTGGTTTCACCGGCAGTAGAGGAATTCAAGGTATCCAAGGAGATGTGGGCTTTGTGGGATCACAAGGCGATCTAGGATTCACTGGCAGTAGAGGATTTCAAGGATTTACCGGAAGCACAGGCTTTGTGGGATCACAAGGTGGTATTGGTTACGTGGGATCACAGGGAGATATTGGTTTCACTGGATCACAGGGAGATGTTGGTTATGTGGGGTCACAGGGAAATGTTGGTTATGTGGGATCACAAGGCGTTATTGGTTATGTGGGATCACAGGGTGTTGTGGGATTTGCAGGCAGTCAGGGCGATATAGGTTACACTGGTAGCAAAGGCAACGATGGTACTTCTATAAACATTGTTGGATCTGTAGCGACTTCGGCTAACCTACCAGACAGTGGAACACTTGGTAATGGGTACATTGTACAGAATACTGGACATTTATGGATATGGACTGGAAGTCAATGGAATGATGTAGGACTTGTTCGTGGCCCTGAAGGACCCACGGGATATTCAGGCAGCCGAGGAGTTATAGGATTCGCTGGCAGTCAAGGAGTTGGATTTACTGGATCATCAGGACCTTCGGGGTTTGTCGGATCGCAAGGAGTGGGATTTACAGGATCGCAAGGAGTGGGATTTGTAGGTAGCCGAGGAGTTATAGGATTCACTGGTAGTCAAGGGTTCTCAGGAAGCCAAGGTGTAGGTTATGTGGGATCACAGGGAGATATAGGCTATGTGGGATCACGAGGTGACATTGGTTATTCTGGATCACAAGGCGATATTGGATTCACTGGTAGTCGAGGTAATATAGGATTTGTCGGTAGTCGAGGAGATGTGGGCTTTGTGGGATCACAAGGCGACATCGGTTATGTAGGATCACAAGGTGTTGTTGGCTTTGTGGGATCACGAGGAGATATCGGATTCATTGGTAGTCAAGGATATTCAGGAAGTCAAGGCGACATTGGCTTTACAGGATCACAAGGCGACATTGGCTTTGCAGGATCACGAGGATTTGTAGGCAGCCAAGGAAATGTAGGATTTGTAGGTAGCCAAGGGGAATACGGATACACAGGCAGCCAAGGAGCAGGATTTACAGGCAGTATTGGATTTGCAGGAAGTAAAGGAGACATAGGATTTACAGGCAGTATCGGATTCGCAGGCAGTCAGGGTGATACGGGATTTGTAGGTAGTCGAGGAGTAATAGGCTTTACTGGTAGTCGAGGCGAAATTGGATTCACGGGTAGCACGGGATTTATAGGTAGTTTCGGATACACTGGCAGTATAGGATTCACTGGTAGTGAAGGCATAGGATTTACTGGCAGTAGAGGAACCACAGGGTTTGTTGGCAGCAAAGGAGATATTGGATTCGTTGGCAGTAGAGGAGTTCAAGGCCAAGAGGGAGTAGAAGGTCAAATCGGATTTACTGGAAGCCGAGGTATCCAAGGCATCCAAGGCATCCAAGGCATCCAAGGCGATGTCGGTGATATAGGATATACAGGTAGTCAGGGTTTCCAAGGAGATCAAGGAAATCAAGGAGATCAAGGATATACAGGTAGCAGAGGATTTGTAGGCAGCCTAGGTTATTCAGGCAGTCAAGGCTTTGTGGGATCACAGGGCATTGCAGGTGAATATGCAGCAGTGGGATTTACTGGCAGTCAGGGTGATACAGGGTTCGTTGGTAGTAAAGGCGAACTGGGATTAACTGGTAGCACTGGTGCTGGATTTGTAGGAAGTCAGGGATCAACTGGATTTACTGGATCGTTTGGTGCTACTGGATTTACTGGTAGTCGGGGTGATGCGGGAGTTGCAGGCAGTCAAGGATCACCTGGATTCACAGGATCAGTTGGATATATTGGATTTTCAGGTAGTCGAGGTGATACAGGATTTGTGGGCAGTCAAGGATCAACTGGATTTGTGGGCAGTCAAGGATCAACTGGATTTGTAGGATCACAAGGCATCGCTGGAGAATACGCTGGACTAGGTTATACCGGCAGTGTAGGAGATATAGGTGGTACTGGATTCGTTGGTAGTCAGGGTAGCATCGGACTCACAGGTAGTCAGGGTAGCATCGGACTCACAGGTAGCCAAGGCGACCAGGGACTGAGAGGATTCACTGGATCAATTGGTTTTTCAGGTAGTCGGGGCGATCAAGGCAGTCAAGGTGATCAAGGCAATATAGGTTTTACAGGTAGCCAAGGCAGTCAAGGTGATCAAGGATCTGAAGGTATTCAAGGAGACACTGGATTTACCGGCAGTAAAGGAGATACTGGCAACCAAGGTGATACAGGATTCGTAGGTAGTCAGGGCATTGCAGGTGAATTTGCTGCATTGGGATTTACTGGCAGTCAGGGTGATACAGGATTCGTAGGTAGTCAGGGCATTGCAGGATTCGTAGGAAGTCAAGGAGATGTGGGCTTTGTGGGATCACAGGGGCTTATAGGATTAACTGGCAGCACAGGATTTGTAGGAAGTCAAGGTATATCTGGAGAATATGCAGCCATAGGTTATACAGGCAGTGAAGGTCCCGACGGACCTATTGGTCCTCGAGGATTCACTGGCAGCAAAGGCAACACAGGCAACACCGGATTCACTGGCAGTCGTGGCGATGCAGGATTTGTAGGATCAAAAGGAGATCAGGGGTTATCTATCAATCTCAAAGGATCAGTGGCTGCTGTAGTTGATCTTCCTGGGCAAGGTCAAACATTTGTGTTTCAAAACCCTGGCTTCGCCTACACAGTTACCGGGTATCAAGGCAACTTTCCTACTCTCACTGTGATCCGTGGCAGAACCTACACATTTGACTTTCAGGCAGTTTCATCATCACATCCCATAGCCCTGAGAATATCTGACAGCGTCACTGGAGTAGTACCTGGCACACAGGGCAATGATCCAGTGAATGGAGTATATGGCACCACAGTGACCTACGTTGTGCCTCAAGATGCTCCAAACAGCATCGTGTATCAGTGTCGTTATCACGGCAATATGATCGGAGTGATCAATATTGTCAATGACAATGTGGCGACTAATGTCATCAACGACGCTTACATAGTCAATGCAGATGGCGATATCTATCTCTGGGATGGCGTAAGTTGGTACAGTGGAGGACAGATAGTTGGACCACAAGGTGTCATTGGATTTACTGGTAGTTTAGGCTATTCAGGAAGTCAGGGATTTACTGGATCACAGGGTATTGCAGGTGAATATGCAGCAGTGGGATTTACTGGCAGTCAGGGATTAGCTGGATTTACTGGATCGTTTGGTACTACTGGATTTACCGGCAGCAGTGGCGATACAGGATTTGTAGGCAGTCAAGGATCAGCTGGATTTACTGGATCGTTTGGTGCTACTGGATTTTCAGGTAGTCGAGGTGATACGGGATTTGTAGGCAGTAAGGGATCAGCTGGATTTACGGGCAGTGTGGGCTTTGTGGGATCACGAGGTAATACGGGGCTTTCAGGATTCGTAGGTAGTAGAGGATCGACTGGGTTTGTGGGATCACAAGGCATTGCTGGAGAATATGCTGGACTAGGATACACTGGCAGTATAGGATTCACTGGCAGCAAAGGAATCCAAGGGGATCCTGGAGGATACACTGGTAGCAAAGGCGACCAAGGCATCCAAGGCGTCCAAGGCAATCAAGGCGATCAAGGACTGAGAGGGTTCACTGGCAGCAAAGGTGATCAAGGTAATCAAGGTGATCAAGGCGCTACAGGATTTTCCGGATCGCGAGGATTTACAGGAAGTCAAGGTCTTCAAGGTAATCAAGGATTACTTGGATATACGGGTAGTAGAGGCTTTGTTGGCAGCAAAGGTGATCAAGGCATCCAAGGCGACATTGGATATTCTGGTAGTAGGGGTTTCCAAGGATTCATCGGTTACACTGGCAGTAGAGGATTTGTCGGCAGTAGAGGTGATCAGGGATTTGTTGGTAGTCAAGGCATAGGCTTTACCGGTAGTCAAGGTCAAGGCTTTACTGGTAGTCAAGGCGAAGGATATGCAGGAAGTCTAGGATTTACTGGTAGTCAAGGAATCATTGGATTTGCTGGTAGTCGAGGTATAATAGGATTCACTGGAAGCATTGGAACTCAGGGATTTTCAGGGAGCATAGGATTTACTGGTAGTCGAGGAAATGTAGGTTTTGTAGGATCACAGGGACTGGCAGGAGTTACTGGCAGTCAAGGTGATGCAGGATTTACTGGATCGTCAGGAATTACTGGCTTTGTAGGAAGTCAAGGCACTGCAGGATTTACTGGATCGTTGGGGTCTACTGGTTTTGTAGGAAGTCAAGGCACTGCTGGATTTACTGGAAGCACAGGTATTACTGGATTTACCGGCAGTAGTGGCAGTAGTGGCAGTACAGGATTCACCGGCAGTAAAGGTCTTGATGGCTTTATAGGAAGTCAAGGCAGTGCAGGATTTACTGGAAGTATAGGTATTGCTGGATTTACTGGCAGTAGTGGCAGTACAGGATTCACTGGCAGTGAAGGTATTACCGGATCAATAGGATTTACCGGCAGTCGTGGAGCTGGGTTTACCGGCAGTCGAGGATCAACAGGATTTGCGGGATCACAGGGTATTGCGGGTGAATTTGCTGCATTAGGTTACACCGGTAGTCAAGGTAGTCAAGGTGTTCAAGGTATTCAAGGATTTACCGGTAGTGGTGGTGGCGGAGGTGGCGGAGGTGGCGGAGCATTTGGCAATTTTGATGGTGGCCAACCTGACAGTAATTATGGTGGAATAGTCAGTATAGATGCCGGCGGCGTAATCGTATAAATATAAGAGACATTATGGCTATACAAATACAATTTAGACGCGGAACTGCCCAAGAATGGACTTCAGTGAATCCTATCCTCGCGGAAGGAGAAATGGGCATAGAAACCGATACCAATTTGTTTAAAATTGGCAACGGCAACAGCACTTGGACAAGTTTAGCCTATGGTGGATTGCGTGGATATTCTGGTTCCCAAGGCAGTGTTGGCAATATAGCAGTGCAAAATGTACTGTATGTGAGTAAAAGCGGCAACGACAGCTTTTCAGGAAATTCATTAAACACTTCAAAACTAACTATCAAATCTGCCCTACAAGTGGCGACCCTAGGCACCACTATTTTTGTGAAAAGTGGAGATTACACAGAAAATAATCCGCTTTCAGTTCCAGAAGGAGTAGCCATAGTAGGTGATAATCTACGTACGGTTACCATAAGACCTCAAAGTAAAACACAAGATTTATTTTATGTGAAAAGTGCTGTCTATTTGGCTAATATGACTTTCAAAGATCACGAAGCACCTGCGGCTGCTGTGGCCTTCAACCCCAACGGATCTGCAGGAGTGATCCATACCAGCCCATATGTACAGAACTGTACCAGCATGACTACCACAGGGACTGGCATGCGTATCAATGGCGCTCACGCTCTTGGCACACGTAGCATGGTAGTGGACGCATATACACAATACAATCAAGGAGGCATTGGCATTCATCACTTGAACCGAGGATATTCACAGTTAGTATCAGTGTTCACTATCTGTACCACTGTTGGTATATTGTGTGAAAGCGGTGGTTTCTGCAGTGTCACAAACAGCAACAGCAGCTTTGGTGATATCGGCCTGAAAGCAGACGGGGTAAGTGCAGCTGTCAGCACAGCCAAGCTCAAAGGCACAACTACAGGCAGTACTTTTGTCCTAGACAATTTGATTGCTAGGCCGAACATTGGCGATGCTGTGCTGTTTGCTGGGGACCCTACCTACTACACAGTGGCCACGGCCACAGCCATTGTTAGCGGTGTAGCTGCAATCTCTCAACCTAATTTTACCGCAGAACCAGCTGACGCCAAAAATGCAAGACAGACGGTGCTTGATAGTAAAAGCAAAATACAAGTTGATGTTATAGATTTTTTAAATGAAACTTATCCAAATTTAAATTATAATCAATTTAAATGTAACAGAGATGTTGGGTTGATAATAGATGCGGTGTTGGATGATATGATGTTCGCCACTAATTATAAAAGTATTCAAGCAGGTATCAGCTATTTCAAAGCCACTTCTGTAGAAGTAATTAATAATCAATTGACTGAAACCATAGCAGGCATAAACTTTGCCAGGGATGCTGTGTTGACATTGTTGAGTTCAGACAGCAGCCAAGGTCCAGAATATACTCGTGTGCAGACTAATTTTAATATTGTCACTGGCATACTTGCCAATGGTATTAATTCTGCACCTGCTTACAGTTTTGCTAGCCCGACCTCGGTATCCCAGACCAGAGTCAATGCCAAAAATATACTACAGGCTAATAGAAATTTTTTAGTTGAGGAAGGAATAGCCTATATCACAGATAATTATGCAAATTTAGATTATGATGACAACAAGTGCAAACGAGATATAGGCTACATCATAGATGCAGTGACCTATGATATAATTTATCAAGGCAACAGTCAAACAGCTGATGCAGCTGATGAATATTACAGCACAGGCACACTGCAAGTACCTGCGGGAACCAAACAGGCTACATTGGCGACATTTTCCTATTTAAAGACAGTGACTGCGGCCTGTCTAGTGAATACCGCAGTGAATCGTCTCAATATTGCAGGTGATGATTCTACACCAGTTGAACAAATTACCAATCTCACAGCAGCCAGCCAAACTGAAGTGAATTTGAGTAACACATTGTTTGATATCGTGATCGATCTCATAGACAATGCCTACAGCAGCACTATTACCATAGATGAAACAGTGATTGACAGCATCGCGGACAACGCCGCTGTTTCATTCCATCAATTCAGTCTGATCACTGCCAGCGGACATACCTTTGAATTTGTAGGCAGTGGTACCAATGTGAATAATGCACTACCATACCTTGGTGGAGTTTCTATTAGTGCAAATCAAGTAGTGACGGTGAATCAAGGCAGGGTGAATTTTACTGGCACAGATGAAAAAGGTGACTTTCGTATTGGCCCTGATTTTGTTATCAATCAAAATACCGGCACGATTACAGGAAGAACATTCACAAAAAGTCTGTTCGCGGTAATGACGCCATATATACTGGCAATCGGAGAATAAAAAATGGCATTACCTTTAAATTCATTTAAAACCAAAGCGTTTGAACTGACCACCCAAGTGCAGACATTATATACCACTCCAACAGGGATCACCACAATCGTACTGGGAGCGCAGGCCAGCAATATCAGCAATGCTTCGAGAACCATAACCTTTACACTGCGTAAAAATAATGTTGATTATGTCATGCTGAATGCTTTTGTTATAGCACCCAATGATGCCGCAGAAATCACCACTGGGAAACTCGTGGTAGAAGAAGGCAGCAGTCTAAAAGCAGTGGTTAGTGCCAACAGCAGTGTGAATTTGGTATTGAGTATATTGGAAACTTCTAATGAGTAAAAGTAGGTTACTCAGCGGCAAACAGCAAAAGAAAACTGGCGCTGAACTCGACAGTGATAGATATCAATTTCTTGATGCTGCAAACTCTGAACCAGATCTAGGGATCCCCCCGGTCAATGACAGTGTGCTGATTGGTGACACTGATGGCACCAGAACATGGACAGCTATCACTACCTACGCCAATGATTTCAAAGGCTATACCGGCAGCAGTGGCAATACAGGATTTGTAGGTAGTCAAGGTGTTCAAGGTAATTTTGGAGGGGTGACCTTTGATTATACCTTTGACACTGATATCACAAACAGTTCTCCGGGCGCCGGCAAACTGAAATTCAATCAAAGTAATATTTCAACTGCACAATCGCTTTACATCCAAGATGTTGATGACAATAACACAAACCTTGATGCGTATCTTACCACGATTGATGCCAGTACCAGTCAACTAAAAGGTCACGTCAGAATCAGCAACAAAGCCAACAGCGACGACTTTGCGATATTTGCGATTACTGCTAACAGCGTTAATAACTCCACATATTTCACTGTGCCAGTGACTTATGTTTCAGGCAGTGCTAACAGTTTCAGCAACGCTGAAGACATCATCGTTACTTTTGCTAGAACCGGTGATAAAGGTGATATCGGTTATACTGGCAGTATGGGGTTCACTGGTAGTCAAGGTGTAGGATTCACTGGCAGTGCAGGAGCTAATGCCGCTGATGGCGCTCCTGGCTATACAGGATCGCAAGGTGATATTGGTTATACAGGCAGTCGTGGCACATCTGGCTTCACCGGCAGTGCTGGAACCAGTGGAACCAACGGAACCATTGGAGTAGATGGATACACTGGTAGCCAAGGCGAAATAGGATATACAGGATCTCAGGGCGAACTTGGATTCACCGGCAGCCAAGGAGAAGGTTACACAGGCAGTCGTGGAGATTCTGGATTCACAGGATCTCAGGGCGAACTTGGTTACTCAGGATCTGCCGGACCTGGTGGTACTATTGGTTACACA
>Ga0247834_1007773_pt1 | contig 11215 bp, 16 predicted proteins | sample LaCruzMarch2015__8_FD_187118 | JGI IMG/M metagenome (GOLD analysis project Ga0247834, IMG submission 187118) | Freshwater microbial communities from meromictic Lake La Cruz, Castile-La Mancha, Spain - LaCruzMarch2015_12m | ecosystem: Environmental > Aquatic > Freshwater > Lake | place: Spain... | reverse complement strand
TTCCCTTCCGCAACTGGAACCGATTCCTCGATCCTTACCAATGGATTCCTTGATTCCGTTTATGAATACCTGAACTTCCAAGGTGCTGCTGAAGGTTCTCTTGGCATGGCTGAAAACCGTCCTGTTTATGGACTGGTTACTTCTGCTCGCCAATCCCGTCGCCTCATTATGGCTGATCCAGATATTCGTGAGGATTTCCGTTATTCTAGCCAGAATGAAAAGCTTCTTGGGCCTATGGGTCAAAAGTGGACTTACAATGGATTTAGTCACATCAATGATGACCGGATTCGTCGCTGGGAGAAATACCATACGGCAGCTTCTGGAGCGGATGATACTCGTCACATTGACGACATCACCCGTGACGCTGGAAACAAGACCGCTGTTATTACTGTTAATTCTGGATTTGCCTCGGGAACAACCCTGAATAGCATTCTTGGCACTACCTTCATGACCCGTCTATTCCCGGGAAGTCAAATTACTCCTAGCTCGGGAACTTACAGTGGTGTTCCGCTTATTGTTGTTAAATATCTTACTGCTACCACCTATCGTGTTAAACGCGCTGATGGTGCAGTGTTCTCTGCAAATGATGCAACTGATGATATTTACTTCAAGGCATGGCTTCGCATTCCACAGTTTGTTATGAACATTGCGGGAACCAAGCGTATTCCTAATCCAGATTGGCTTGAAGGCACTTGGGAAGATACCTTTGTCTTCCATCAAGACGTTGCTGTTTCGCAAGTTCCTCGCCCAATCACTTCGGTTGGCAAGGCTCAATTCGATGCTGTCAACTATGCTGGTGAAATCAAGTGGACCAACTACGGAGACAAATCGGATAACCCTGATGGAACCATCGGACAATTCCGCGCTGTTCTCGCAAATGGAACTAAGCCACTCAATCCTGAGTATGGTATTGTTATTCGTCACCTTGCTGTTCCAAGTCCAGATGGCCGAGTCAATCCCGGCGACTCACTTGGTCTGTAAGTAATCTTAAGCCCCGGCTCGAACACCCATTCGGGTCGGGGTTTTCTTCTTAATGGGTAACTCGATAAAAATATGAAAACAATTCTTTCACTCGTTCTTCCAACTAAGGCTACATGGCGTTACATCAACAAAGGTCGCAAAGCTATTGGTTTTGTTAATAGTGTTTTGGCAACAAGAGACGCTAATGATAATATTTATGGTGTTAATGAGCTTACTGCTGACGATGTTGATTCATCTGTAGCTACTGGTGACGTTATCAATAAGCGTTTGAATGTAGTGGTTGGCACAACTCCAACTGTAACTCTTCCGCTTGCTGCTGCGTTTCCTCGTGAAGTTTACATTCTTAACACTGCTTCTGGAGCCTGCACTGTTGATGGTTCTGGTTCTGAAGTGATTCTGACTGGCACTGCTGACGCAGCAAACGTTTCTGTCGCCACAGGAAAAGCCGCAAGGTTGCTGTCTGACGGAACTCGTTGGTATCATGTGTCTAATGATGCCTAAATAATTATGCTCGCCTCATATTTCTTATGGGGCGAGCTACTTTTTTTCTAATTGCTCCTTATTTAGTCGGGGCTAAAACAACTAAAAAAACTAATCAATGTCTGACTTATACAGAAAAAATCCAATTACCGCTAACGGCTTTTATGATTTAGCAGTTGATATGGGAGATGTTTATCTTTTCACATTAAAAGGAACTTTTGGTGGTGCAACAGTAGCAATGACTATTCAAAGCAACGTTGATAAAAGTTCTTTTGATAGTGTCTCTAATGGATCTTGGACGGCCGAGACAGAACAGACATTGATTCCATCTGGATCTTTAGTTCGACTCACTGTTACTAATGCTTCTGGCAGCACTTCTATTCGCACAACATTTGTCCCAATTTCCTAATGTTATTTGGTAAAGGAATTCTTAACCCTTGGCAACCTCGCGCTAATGCCTTAATCGGCACAGGTGTCGTTGGAGGGTTGCACCCCGGAAGGATTCCCGGTCTTTACACAACTGCTGCACCGGCGGCTCCCGAAGCCGCCTACGTTGCAGCTTTGATAGCTGCGGGTGCTACCGTGACCGCGCCACAGCAAGCTGCCATAAGCACCTTTATGTCTGGTGAGATTGCAGCAGGTCGCTACGACTCGATCAAGCGGCTTTATCTGCCTGTCTGGCAACTTGCAGCAGCAAACGCCATCTGCATGAAATCGCTCACAAGCGGGACATTCAACGGATCTATTCTCCACGAGGCTAAAGGTGTAAGAGCATCAAGCAGTTTTGGTAATATGAACACCAACACGAACTTGGGGTCGTTGGGAATAACGAAGGACAGTTACCATTTCGCCTTGCTTTTGCCAGAGGGAGCGGAGGAAGGTTTTTCTGTGCCTTTTAGCGTAAATGATCTTGATGTTAATGGAATTTCCATATTTTGGAATGACGGGTTTTCGTTTTTACGAATAACGAATCGAGTATTTTCGGGTTCATTCCTAACAAATTTACCTAGTATCATAACTACGGGTAACGATAGCGTTGCTGGTAATCTTTACTTTAAGGAGCGTCTATCTAATGGTTTTGAAGGAGTAGAGACTCTTGATGGTATTGTGGGGACTGCCTTCCCTTCTAATAATTTGTTTATCTTAGGGGATAGTGGACAACAGGCCTCAATGGGTGCACCGATTGGTGCATTCAGCGTAAGCACTGAATTTTCGTCAGCACAAGACACAGCTTACACCGCCGCACTAAAAACCCTCTGGGAAACCACAACAGGATTAACACTACCATGATCGGATTCGTAACAACTCAAGAGCAAGCAGATGCAGCAAATGCTGCAATCGCCAAAGCACAAACAGATCGCGGCTACCCTGTGTTCTGGTTAGCTGGCAGCAATCTTATTCTTAGCGGTGAACACGCAGGACAACACTTCGTGCCATGTGACGATGCGATTCTTTCCACCCCGCTGATCGGCAACCCTCCGCAGACTCCGCAGGATTTCCCCGAGTTCACCACGATCATCGAATCAATGGGTGGGCTTGATGCGCGAATCGACATCCCTGCTGCCGACATAACCTCTCCCCAAGAACCTTAACCAATGCTCGCCGCCAATTACGACATCACCATTGATCGCGCAGCCGAATACACGTTCGTGCTCACGATCCAGAATCAGGCTGAGACTGCTGTGAACATTAGTGGTTTTTCTTTCTATGCTGATATTCGTGATTTAGTTAATAATACAGAAGCTGTTTCTTTTGGTTATACTATTCTTAATAGTGGAGCAAATGGTCAGGTATCATTTAATCTTACGGAAGCGAATACACTAGCACTTCGGTCTTCAGGTAGATACAGTTATGACATCTTTATGATTCGTAGTGGTTCAACAGAGCGTTTGCTTTATGGCTCCATAACTGTGCGAGCCAACATAACTAAAGGAGTTCCAATAGATCCAATCAGCTAAAACAATGCCATCCGACTCATACACTTTAATAATTTCTGATGCTAGCGTTAGCACGCCCTCTACGGGTTCCGTCGTAAACGCTTCCGTCGCCGCGAACGCAGCTATCGCGTTTAGTAAACTGGCAACTTTGACCAGCGGTAACATCCTCGTCGGCAATAGCTCGAACGTGCCTACGTCTGTGGCGCTTAGCGGGAATGTCACGTTGTCGAATACGGGCGTAACGACCATTGCCAACGATGCGGTAACCAATGCAAAGCTCGCCAATGTTGCCACCGCTACGATCAAAGGTCGCACGACTGCGGGCACAGGAGACCCCGAAGATTTAACAGCCGCGCAGACACGCACTGTATTGAGCTTGGATAACGTCACCAACACTAGTGATGCGGACAAGCCAGTCTCTACAGCACAACAGACAGCACTCAACCTCAAAGCAAACCTTTCCAGTCCGACGCTAGTCACGCCTATCTTAGGCACACCAACTTCCGGCACGCTCACAAGCTGCACTGGTTTGCCCTTAACCACTGGCGTAACGGGAACCCTACCCGTAGCGAACGGAGGAACTGGTGTTGCGGCTTCAGCCTACGGTCAGATTGGGGGGCAGACGGCGGGCATATCGACAGCATACACTACTACTTACGCTAAGTTGGTCATCACTACGAGCTTAGACGCCGCAGAACAATTCGATACGAACGGTGTAAACAACCGTTTGCGCTATACGGGCTCCGCGACTCGTAAATTTTTGGTGTTCGCTAGTATGGATATGTTTTCAGCTACTGATGGCGCACAGTTCAGTATTAAGATTGCGAAGAACGCAATTACGATTCCAGCCACACAGTGTAATGCAGTGTGTCCAACTAAATCTAGCGTCGGCGTCGCCAAGCTGGTGTCAAACTGGATCATCGAGCTTGCTACAAACGACTTCGTTGAGATTTATGTGGCATCTGTAGGGGGTAGTGAAACCGGAACCCCGCAGCGTATGCGCTTGGTCGCGACCCCTGTGTTTTAGCACACGTCGAGCCAGAAAAAAAAACTTGAAAAATAGCCGTTTTGCGTTACGAATGTCTAGGCTTCTTGTAAGAAGTTTGCAATCAAATAAACAAAGCTATGAAAACTACCGCACTAGGCATCCTAACCATTATCGCAACCCTCTCCAACGTAGCCATCCAGATACTCTCTGGTGGTAGCCCAGACTTCGCAGCAGCCTTCGCAGCAGTCATTGCTGGCGCAGGACTAATCCAAGCATCTGACGCAAAATGAAACCATTACTCGTTATCCTCGCCGCCATGCTTTGCTCATGCTCAACCACTGAGCTAGCGCAGACGCAAACCCTCCTAGACGCAGCGAATGCCGCGCTTCAAAAATACAGAGAAAAGCCTACGAAATGACGCGGGATATTTTCCATAGTGTTGCTGGAACAGCCGCCCCAATACTAGGGGTTATTACTTCCCTGCAAGAACAACTGGAATACGGACTGCGTATCAGCGGTCTTGTCGTCGGGTTGATTGTTGGACTACTCAGCCTATGGCAAATACTCAAAAAGCTGTAAGCCTCATTAGCGAGGTTATCCGAATCGCTAAAGGGGAAGTGGGCGTTCGTGAGGTTGGCAATACCAACTGCGGCGAGCGCGTAAATCAATACAAGGCAGCAACATGGCTGAACCCGAAAAAGGGCTGGCCTTGGTGCGCGGCGTTTGTCTGCTGGGTAATCCGCGAGGCGTTGAAATCATCCGGTGTAAAGGAAACCAAGACCTTTAAGCGTCCCCGCACCGCTGGAGCATGGGATTTTGAGAACTGGTCTATCGATCAAGACTCAACTACTTGGCTACGGAAGTCCCCAAAGAACGACATTATGGCAGGCGACATTGTGGTGTTCTCATTTTCCCACATTGGTATCGCAGTCTCCTCGCCTAACGCAAAGGGTAACGTAACCACCGTAGAGGGGAATACAGACTCAGCCGGGTCAAGGGAGGTCGGCGGGGTTTACTTAAAGACTCGTAACGTATCAAAGATCCGCAGTCGCATCAGATTCAACATCCCCTCGATAGCATGAAATCAACTCCTCCCTCGGTAGTAAGTATCGGAGGGAAACCCATCACCATTCGTGTTGATTCTGGGCTGGAATCATGGGGAGAATACCGTGCTGACGACGAGGAGATTGTGCTTGCAGCGAGAACATTGGAAAGGAAGTCAACCCTGCGCGAAACCCTGCGCCACGAAATACTTCACGCTTCTCTTGACATCGCTGGATTATCTCACCTTACTGTCTATCAAGAGGAGGCAATCGTGCGTTGCATTGATAACATATTCCATCCTGCATGGGAAAAAGTGCGGAAACAGCTACACCCGCCAGAATAACGCTACACGCAAATGAAACCACTAAAAAGTAAGTTTAGAATTATCGTCCTTTTATCTGACCTGCATATTGGTTCAGTTGTAGGGTTATGGCCGTCAGATTTTATATCTAACGAAGGATTTTTAATTGGGCAGAACGCTTTTCAAGAATGGTTGTGGGCTTGTTGGGATGACTGCCATAAGTGGATTGCCAAGACAGTAGGTGATGAACCTTACGAGTTGGTAATTAATGGAGACTTGGTTGAAGGTATCCATCACAGGACAACCCAAGTGATGAGTGCCGATATTGGCGACCAATCCTCTGCTGTTATTCAGGTTCTTGAACCCGTGACAAGCCGCGCGGCAGGCATCCACATCATCAAAGGAACCGAGTGTCACACGCGGAATGATGAGATCCGGCTGGGCAGGGCTTTGGGAGCATCGAAGAATCCCGAGAACGGGCAGAATGCTTGGGATAACCTCGACATTGAAATCAATGGAACACTTATCAATTTTGCCCACCATATCTCCGCGACATCCCGCCCGTATCTGGAAGCAGGGGCGCACAGCATCGCCTTGGGGACAATCACTCACTCCCGCGCAAGAGTCGGCAAGCGAGTCCCATCGGTGATCTGCCGAGCGCACCGCCACCGTCACGGAATCTGGACAGACGGCAACCAGGCTTCTCTCATCACTGGCGCATGGCAGGGACTTACCCGTCACGGCTACAAGGTTATCCCTGATGCAATCTCAGAACCTTCCTGTATTATCCTTGACACAAGGACAACCGACAAAGGAGACTTGCCCCTGTTCCACCAACGTAAATACATACCATAAACATACCATAATGGCAAAAAGCATCCCAAAAGTTAGTGGCATGGACTGGGTTGTCGAGCAATTCATTCAAGGCAAGCTAGAGCCAGACGAATTCACGGCACAAATGATTAAGGAAAAAACTGGTCAAACCGAATCGGCAGTTCGATGCCGTTTAAGTAGGCTTTACGATACTGGCAAACTGACGAAGCGAAAAGTGACTCTAAACGGAGTAATCGTCAATGTTTACAGGCAAGCAGAATAACTTTATTTCAATTATATTTAATTTAATCACAAGAAAAAAATTCAAGCAAATTTAATTCAATGGCTATCGTAAACGAATGGCAACAAGTTAAGTCTTTTCCAACTCCATTTCCTTCTGATCTTTTATTCTATGAAATAAAAGATTCAAATATTCCAAGGAATGAGAATTGGAATTATGGAGACCCGCATCCAAATAAGACTAGGTATCCGGATCATGAATTAATTTTCGTTACTCCTGTCGTAAAAGGCACAAATCCAAGTGCTGAACAGCAATGGTGGTATGCTGCTAAGAGGGAGAACCAAGACCTTTATAACTTTTCGCATACTGAAGCTGATATTGGCGGGACTAAGTTTGATGCAGTTTCTCGCACTTACGTTACGCTCCGCTCTGCGTTTGCGCTAAACACCTTATCAATGGGAACTGCGATGCCAAACGTTCCAGAGTCTTTATTTACTGAAACCTACGTTTTAGCTGAAAAACGGCAAACTCGTATTGATGAGCAACAACTTGACTCACTGTATGTTGCAGAAACGCACGTTTATGTAAAGCGCACGACTCTCTCGGCGGTGAAGATGGACGAACAGACGGGGCGCGTGAAGACGCGCGTTACGAATCTCTACTACCGTGGGGAAACTATCTCCGGCACAGCCGTCGAAACTCTTGCAGCCAACCCGACGAACCCCTTCTGGGGTCAACAGACTGACGGCGTATTCCGCGAACTCGACCAGCTCTCTGAGAACTGGTTTGCGATCATTGAGTCAAATGTCATCCCCGAGGGCAGCATTAACTCCACGGGGAACCCTGCGAAGACCCGCGCAATTAACCGAGTGACGCCACTGGGTACAGACATTTACTTTACCGAAGTTGGCGCAATGCCAGCAACGATTCCCGTTTACGGTTCAGCCCATTACGACTCGACAAACTGGCCGGATCACAAGCTGTCACTCATTTCCCCAGCGGATGCTTCGGGGCTTTTGTTTACGTTTCACTACGTAGCAGGTCGCAGTTCTCAAGACATCTACAACTTCTCCCATACTGAGGCCGACATCGGTGGCACGAAGTTCGATGCGGTCGCGAGGACGTATGTGACGCTCCGCTCAGCGTTCACGCCGAACTCTCCAGCAATGGGGGCGGCGATGCCAAACGTCCCCAATGGTTTGTTTCCCGGCTCGCACGTCCTCGCCGAGAAACGGCAGACGCGCATCGGTGAGCAGGAACTCGACAGCCTCTACGTCGCGGAAACGCACGTATATGTGAAAAGGGCAACGCTCACCGACAACGGCTACAACGAAGCCCTCGGCGTGAATCTCTCCCGCACCACCACCCTGTATTACCGGGGCGAGACGGTTAACGGAGTCGCTATTGAGACGCTGGTGGCCGACGACAAAAACGCCTATTGGGGGACGCAAGTGAACCTCAAGATTTCTCGCTCTGGCGAGCAGCTTTCGGATAACTGGTTCGCCGTCACCGAGCAGCAGATCACCCTCAAGCGCGGCACCAGCGGGGCACTCACCGACGATTGGCCGATTGGGCAAGTCAAGAGCAAGGGCAGGAACATTCTCACCCCACAGAAGTTCCGCATAGGCACGGAAGTGGTGGAGACTACCACCCCCCTCGACCTTTCGGCGGCCAACGTGGACGACCTTCCGGCACCCGCTACCCCTACCGGCGATGAGGTGGAGGTTCGAGTAACCAAGATCAATGATTACCGATACGAAAAGAAGATTACGACGGAGACGGTCAACGCAAACACAGACCCGCTGGTGGGCGAGGAGTATGGGAACATCGTCACCTACTCGACAAGCGAGGAACTTGTGGATGAGGGGGACTTGGCTGATACGGGTCTGGAGATTGTAAATTCCAAGGTGGAGCCTTTAGGGGACGGCAAAGCGATCAAGACCACGACGGAAGTAAAGGGCGGGACATGGCCTGACCCTTTGAGCAAGGAAGTCACAAACGAAGGCCCCGGCTTACCTCCGCAGCGCTATCGCAAAGATGTAACGCTTACAAAAACTTCCAAGAAAATTGCGGCCTCGGCGATTCCTGAAAGTCCGATTCTTTCTGGTAATGAAATTGCAAAGCAATACGTCAAGGAGACTCCTGACCGCGCTGAGGAAATTGTCACCACCCAAGTGCTGAATCTCAATGTATCAAACGTGGATACAGCCGTTGATCGGAAGCCGTTCGTGAGCATTAAATCCACCATGACCCCCGGCAATGCGCCCGTGCTTCCCGCCACGGGGAACGGCAACGCTCGGTTGGTTTATGAGAACGGGACGAACCTAATTTACGAGAACACTAGCGAAGTGGCGGAAGCCATACCCGGAACAGCAGGGACTGAAAAGGACGAGCAAGTTTTCGTCACAAAAAATACTGCGAAGAGTTACAGCACTGAAAATACTGTCAGCACCGCAACCGGAGTATCCCGTTTAGTTTTCAACGACGGGGCTATTCAGGTCTATGAAGTGGATGAGGTGACATCAACTGGGAAATATGGAGCGGCTGGAACCGAGGAGCGCACTCAAACTTTCGTCAAGATCACCACTGACAAATTCTATAACCCGACAGGAACTGTCACAGGCAATGGATCTTCACGCAAGATCTACGACGATGGGCAGACGGTTGTTTATGAGGAGTCACGCGAGAGAGCCCAAGCCATGCCCGGAACAGCAGGGACTGAAAAGGACGCCCGCGTTGGCTACACCCTTACCACTGAGAAGGAGTATTCCACCAGTGGGACAGTCACTGGGAATCTTGGGTCGTCCCGTGTGGCGTTTAATGACGGAAACATTCAGGTTTATGAAGTCAGCAACGTCACTGCATCTGCCAAACCCATTGACTTTGTAGGCGGTAAGATAGCGTCTCCGCTTGTCCAAGAAACCACAAACACCCGATACTCTACATCTCCAGAAGGCGAGGGTATTTATAACAGCAAAGTCGCTTTCACAGACGGTGACTTGGTTATCTATGAAGTGAACAGCACAATTGTTAAGCCTCTTGATTCTCGCACCTACTCAACAATCATCAACGCTCGCGTTCCCGCCGTGCTGAAAGAAATTAATTTCAAAACTTGGAAAAGAAGAGATGGCGGAACAAGAACGGCTGTGAATGCTACCGTAGAGGAGGGCTACACAGGCAATTTTCCCGGCAGAATCACAGAGTTTTTTACCAAAGACCCTAATGCTGCTGATGGATTTGAAGCTCTGCAAATGCGACCCAAATCCATTTCATATAGCGGTCACAATTTTAATATCTCAATTCCTCCAACACTCCACGGCCCGCAGTTCTTTTGGGAAACAACTGGCACGGAAGATCCTGTATGGGAATTTGACATTTACACATTTAATGTGTCTGCTACGGAACCCACGTCAGTTCCCACAGGTTATGTCCCATACGCTCTTGATGTTCAACCTTTTAAGGACGGATACATTGTTCGCAAAATTGAAATCAAATACAAATAATCTCAGACTAACACCAAACCAAATACAATTATGTTTAATCCAGCACCACAGAAATTCTTCGGCCCAGGCTACACACTAGCTTCGTCCGAACTTAAACTGAAAACAGCCACCGCCGCGTATGCCACGACGGGAGGCACGATCACCGCCGATGCTTCGACGGATACCATCACAACCGCGACCGATCACAACCTGCTTGTGAATGACATCGTGCGTTTTACAGCAGTAGGAACCCTCGCGGCACCACTTGTTGCAGCCACCGATTACTATGTCCGTTCGGTTCCCACTGCCACCACCCTAACCCTTTCCGCCACCAAGGGTGGAGCCTTGATAAACCTCACCACGGCGGGCAGTGGATCAAACACCATGCAGGCTTCTGGCACCCTGATGGAAGTGACAGACGCAGAAGCGCACGCCACGACGGGCAACTGGCTCAAGGTGCTCTTTGGCTTCTGCGAAGCGTGCTATCAGCGTTTTAACTCCACGCCTGCTGAGGATCGACCCACGCAGGGTGGCATTACTCGGTTCAGTAGCACCAACGACATTACCGGACTTACCACACGCAACTACACTTTCCGCTTCGTAGTGCAGACTGATGCGGTTGAAGTGGCTCCAGAACCATAATTTATTATGGAAGAAAACGAAACTGTTCCTTCTGATCCCGCTACAAAAATTGGAGCGTTATCGGGCAGAACCATCGTCGAATTACCCCCCCCCCTTCGTATGCCCAATATCGGCATGGGGGCGCTTGGTTTTGACAAGTCGGGCGGTGGGGAGACAGCGACTACCGATACTTATAACGAGCCCGAACGTAAGCCATTTTCTTTCGCCTTAGCCCACGGATTCGAAGGTGCATCCATCTGGCACGGTTGCTTATTAACAACAATCACAATAATTCGAGTTGTTGAGGAAGACGGGAAAATCCACATC
>Ga0247834_1007770_pt1 | contig 11218 bp, 12 predicted proteins | sample LaCruzMarch2015__8_FD_187118 | JGI IMG/M metagenome (GOLD analysis project Ga0247834, IMG submission 187118) | Freshwater microbial communities from meromictic Lake La Cruz, Castile-La Mancha, Spain - LaCruzMarch2015_12m | ecosystem: Environmental > Aquatic > Freshwater > Lake | place: Spain... | reverse complement strand
GGCGATGTCGGCATACGTCATGGCGCGGCCGCTGCTGTGGATGACGCGGCTGGCTTCGGTGCGTAGCTCGGATGTGGGCACGCTCATGGCCTGCGCCGCGGCGTTCACCATCACCAAGCGGGCTTGGGCACCAGCCAGGCGCAGCGGCTCGTAATAGCCTTGCACCGTGCGCGATGCGCCGGTGGTCATGCCGCCACCAAAGCGGGGGTTGCCAAAACGCTTGGGGTCGCTGGGGGCCTGTACCACACGCACTTTGCTCCAGTCCAGGTCCATCTCTTCGGCCAACAGCAGGGGCATGGCGGTCATGGTGCCTTGGCCCATCTCGGCACCCGGCGACATCAAGGTCACCACGCCATCCAACCCAATGTTGATCCAGTTGTTGGGGGCCAAACTGCCCGCGCCGGGTGTCTGGGCCAAAGCGAATTCGGTTTGCGTGAGGCCAAACGACAAGCCCAAGGCCAGACCGCCCGAGCCGAGGATGAAGGAGCGGCGTGACACGCTCGGTGTCATGGAGGTGTTGATCGTTTTCATGCCTTGCCTCCTTGGAGGGTTTTCTGGGCGTGCGAGACCGCGCTGGCGATCTGGTTGTAGGTGCCGCAGCGGCAGATGTTGCCGCTCATGGCTTCCAGGATTTCGGTGCGGCTGAGGTTCTTTTTCACCACGCTGATCACCTTGGCCGCGGCCATCAGCTGACCCGACTGGCAGTAGCCGCATTGCGGCGCTTGGGCTTTGACCCAACCGGCTTGCAGTGCCTGGCCTGTGGGCGTTTTCATCAAACCTTCGACGGTGGTGATGTCTTTGCCCTCGGCGGCCGACACGGGCAGCGAGCATGAGCGCACGGGCTGACCGTTCAGGTGTACCGTGCAGGCACCGCACTGCGCAATGCCGCAGCCGAACTTGGTACCGGTGAGGTTGAGTTTTTCGCGAATGACCCACAGCAAAGGGGTCTCCGGCTTGGCATCGACCGACACGGCCTCGCCATTGACTTTCATTCGAACCATGCGTGTCTCCAGTGGTGTCAGTCGATGCAGCCTGACTGAGGCCGCGCAAAACCCATGTCTTGCGCCTGCACCGTGAAAAAAAAGAAGTTAAAGCGATCGCCCAAGTCGGCTTGTCGCCCAAGGCTCAAACACGGGCAAACCCTGAGGGGTTGTGTGGCTGGGAGGATTCAGGCCAAGATCACTGGCCCTCATTGGGCTCAGGGCACCAGGACCATGCCGCAATTTTTAACTGCACCGCGATCAAAAGTCATCGTTTGGAAGCAGCCCGCAGCAGCGGCTGATCTTTCGACCAAGCAGTCGGCAAAGTCACCCGAGGAATCCCGAAAAAGGCGCACCGCACGCCAGACCACTTCGGCGTTTTCAATCACCAATTCTTTGGTTCTGAGCAGGGATTCCAGTGCAGTCACCAATTGCGAGCGGCTCAAGTCGTAGCAAGACGACATCACCCAAACCAACTCAACGACCGACACCAGTGTGACAAAGCCCGGTTTGTCCACGCTCAGGGCATCCAGCAAACGAACGGCTTGTGCCGATTGTTTGGCATCGTCTTGCATGATGTAGCGCACCATCACATTGGTGTCGAGCCCCATCATTTGGCAGAGGCTCCTCGTGCGGCAATGGCAGCATTCATGTCTTGAATGGAGATGGATTTGCTGGGTTTTTTGAACATGCCCTTGAGTTCACTCAAAGACCGCGTTGCGGCGATGAATTCATAGCGACCAGGTTCGATCTCTACAAATTCAACCCGATCCCCAGTGCCGACATGCAAGGCCGCACGAATCTGGGCCGGGATGGTGATTTGACCTTTACCGGTCACCGTGGCAGTTGTCATGCAATAACTCCAAAATCCTTACTTTATTGTAAGGCGTCTTTCAGCGCCTCAATTGACCAGCCCGCACACCGTCTTCGAGCCTTCCCAATTGCTGAGCGCTTGGCTCAGATCGGTGCCACGGCGCAAGGCGGTCATTTCGGCCACGATGCTCATGGCGATTTCGGGGGGTGTCAAGGCGCCCAGGTTCAGGCCCACGGGGCCGTGTAATTGGCGAACTTCGGCTTCGCTCACATCAAAATCCAGCAAGCGCTTGCGGCGTTGCGCGTTGTTGTGTTGCGAGCCCAATGCACCCACATAAAACGCGGGGGTGCGCAGCGCCTCCATCAGCGCCAGGTCGTCCAGCTTGGGGTCGTGTGTCACCGCCACCACGGCACTGTTGTGGTCCAAGCGCATGGCCAGCACCAGGTCGTCGGGCATCTCTTTGGACAAGGTCACACCGGTCATGGCCTCCCAGCCCTCGTGGTACTCCACACGCGGCTCGCACACCGTGACCTGGTAGTCCAGCATCACCGCCATATGGGCCAGATAGCGCGACAACTGACCGCCACCAATGATGAGCAAGCGCAGGCGTGGGCCGTGCACCGTGGTCAGGCTTTGGCCGTCAAACTGCAGCTTGTCGCCTTCGGTGGCCGCACTCATGCGCACCATGCCCGTGGCCATGTCCATGCGGCGCTCCACGCGCTGGTGTTGCTCAATCAGTACCAGCAATTCGCGCAGCTGCGACTGGGCCGACAGTGGCTCCAGCACCACCTGCACCGAGCCGCCGCAGGGCAGGCCAAAGCGGCGCACCTCTTCGGCCGTCTGACCATAGGTGGTGGTGTCGGGCAGGCGCAGGGCCAGCTCACCACCGGCCACGCGGCGGATCAAGTCGTCTTCGATGCAGCCGCCCGAGACCGATCCGGCCACCTGCCCATCGTCCCGGATGATCATGAGCGAGCCTGGGGGGCGCGGGGCCGAGCCCCAAGTGCGCACCACCGTGCCCATCACCACACGGTGGCCCCGGCTTTGCCAGTCCAGGGCGGTGCGGATCACGTCAATGTCGATGCTGTTCATGGTTTTGTCGTCTCTGTTTTCGAAAAGATCATAACGGGCTGCATGGCTTCAAGTCGCAGAAGAAAGCAAGTGCAAACCCTGTTTGCGCGACCATAGAAACACCAGTTGCCCAGCCGCCAACACACCCAGCAGGGCCAAGGCTGACTGCATGGCCCATGGCCCTTGCTGTGGGCTCGCGGACCCGACCGCCACCAACAAAAGCGGCCCCAGAACCAACGATAAACAGCGCGTCATCCAAGGTGCCAGACTTTGTGCAAGCGCCACCGATGACCGCTGACGGCAGCAGTGCACTGCCCATGCCAGTGAAGGCAAGAGCATCACCAAAACGCCGTGAACAGGGCTGTTGCCCAGCAGCATCAATGCGCCCAAAGCCAGCAATGACAGGCTGGCATTGACTTGGCTCATGGCAGATGCAGGCGATGGCAGGGCACCACGCATCACCAAAGCCGCCAAGGTGGGCAAGACCGCCATCAGGGCCAGGTGGGCACCGACCATCTGTTCAATGCGCCAACCCAAGCCGGCGCACCAAGCATTGCCCAGCCACAGGGTGCCCATCATCAAGCCCATAGCCGAGGGGGCCAGCAGAGTCTGCAGGCCCGTTCGCGGCCTTCGGCAGGCCGGCGCGAGGCTGGGCGAGCATCGGTCATGCGCATACAAAACACCGGCACACACGGCCAGCAAGACCCTGAACCCTGTCTCTGCGAAAGGCTCCCCATCAGGCCACAGCCAGCAACAAGCCACCAGCGCCGCGGCCAACACAGGGTGCCAGGCCACGGGCGCGAGTTCAAAAGTGCTGACTTGGCTACGTGTTTCGATCAGGGCACTCCACAGCCCCCAAACGGCCGCCAAACCCAAGAGAACGCCGTGCGCCCAAGGCTGGGTCATGGTACTTTGTAGGCCATAGACGCCACAGACCGTGAGCAAACCTAACAGCCCAACAGCCCAGGGTCCGCATCTCAAGGCCAAAGCACTGCCGCGGCACAGCAAGCGAACCGCCCACCACAAGGCCACCGCCAACACCCCGCTGGCCCAAGACCACCCCCATTGCATGCCTTGCTCTCCAAGCCACAGCCAGCCGAGCAAAAGCACCAGCCAATGGGCCACTTCCCGCGCATGGGTCAGGGCCGTGGGGACTGGGCGCAAGGCGACGGGGGTGTCAGACATGGGCATACCCATGCAATTGGTCCGAACCACCCGCAGCATGCACGCTCACATTGAAGGACACGATCACCCGGTCGGACGTGCCGTGGTAGGGCATGGCTTGGTGCGCCAGCCACGAGGGGAAGACCACCAACTGGCCCGGCACGGGCGCCATGTCGAGGTGGGCATTTTGCAAATAGGCATTGCCAAAGTCCATGGCCGCGCCGCCCAGCCGGTTGAAGTGCGGGCCATAAAAGCGCGTCACGCCATTGGCTACGCCTAGCACCGGGTGAGCGCAGCGCTGTTCAGGCGGGTCGACTTGCAGGCAATACACCCCCGACCAAGAACAGTTGCCATGGGTGTGCACATCGTGGTGGCTGCCCTGGCTGGAGATTTGAAACCAGATGCCGCGCAGTGCGATCTGAAAACCCGGTTTGGTCTCGGGCCATGCGCCTTGGTTGGCCAGCACCACCGTCTGGCGCACGCTGTCCACGATGAAGCTCACCAGCTGTTCCCATTCGGCCAGGCGGATGCGTTGCAGCAAATCGTCGCGGCTGGCGTAAAAGGCTTTGGGCGCACCCGACACGGCGGGGTCCGTGGCGCGCATGGTTTGAAACACGCGCACCAAAACCTCGTTGACCGATTCGGCTTGCGCGAAACGGTGCACACCGATGGGCGTGTGCCAAAGCTGGTGGAGCGGGTCGAGCTGAAGCATGGTGCGCAGGTCCGGATCAGGCCGTGACCATCCAATCCGCCGGCCACTTGAGCAGATGCCCGGTGCGTGCGGCCAGCGCTTCGATGTCCTCGAGCGTGTCCACATCGGTGCGGTAACGGTTGTTGGTGCTGACCCAAGTGTGCACTTGCTCGGGGTTGGCCGACTGCCATTGGCGGCAACCGACATTCGCATCGCCTGCCAAAATCTGGTCGCGCACCTCGGTGCTGAACATGACCGGGTTGCCCGGCAAGCCATCGACCGTGGGCTGCACCACTTGCGCGTCGGTGGGCCGCTTTTTGTAGGCCCCGATCAGATCGTTGATGTCCTGTGAGTTGATCAGCGGCTGGTCGGCCAGGGCCACCAGCACCGCATCGAGCTTGGGCGACAAGGCTTGCAGGCCCAAACGCAAGGATGAAATTTGACCGGCATCCGGGTCAGGGTTGCGCACCAGCGTGACGGGGAACTCCTTCACTACCTCTTCGATGCGGTCAGCGTAGTGGCCCAGAACCACCACCACCTCGTCAACACCTGCGCCCGACAGCGCGATCAGCTGGCGGCGAATCAGCGGCACACCGCCCAACTCCAGCAGGCTTTTGGGGCGATGCCCCATGCGCGAGCCCGAGCCTGCAGCCAACAACACCGCGCCCACGGTGACGCGGCTGTACAAGCCCCCACCGCCTTTGAGAATGCAACCCATATTCAGCCTCCGCAGCAAGAAGATTTAACCGATGCTGCCACAATGACCAAGGCCAGCGCAGGTTCGGTTGTCAAGGCCGGGACGATGCCGGATTCGGACGCAATGGCTGCGGGTGCGGCTGCGGCCTTTTTGGCCCCACCACAGCAACTGTTGGCAGCCACCGGTGCGACGGCCTTCTCGCTTGCGGTCTCCTTGGGCTCGCTGGCCGCAGTTGTCGAGCAGCAAGAAGACGACCCAGCAGCAGAAGCTTCTAAAGATGGCACAGCCGCTGCAGACGACACTGAAGCCCTGGAAGCAACCAAAGCAGCCTGAACCTGAGGCACCAAAGTCTCGCGCCCACGCCGCGCGGCCACCACCGAAGTCAGCACCGACAAAGCAATTTCTTCTGGCGTTTGCGCGCCAATGATCGCGCCGGCCGGGGCTACGATGCGGGCCACAGCTGCGGGATCTTCACCGCTGGCGACCAGCGAATCGAGCAGCACAGCCGCTTTGCGCGCACTGGCCACAAACCACAGGCCTTGCGGCTGCAAGGCCAACGCGGCTTTGAGGCCCTGCACATCGCGGCGGCCTTGTGTGGCCACGACCACAAAGGGCGATGCCAAACGGGCGCTCACTTCAGAGACATCGTCGCTGTCCAGCACGGTGTCAGCATCCGGAAAGTCTGCAGCCTGCGCGCCCTGCGCCACCACCGCCACGCGCAGGCCTACACGGGGGGCCAGGCCGACCAGCGCACGCGCCACTGGCGAGTCGCCCACCACCGTCAAGGTGGCTGAGGGCATGACCGGGTCGATGAACAGTTCAAGCGTGCCGCCCGAGTGGCAGGCCATGCCGAATTCGAGCACATCGCCCAGGTCGCGCTCGGCGCTTTCATCCGATGGGGCGATGCGGATCTTGCGCGGCTGGCCGTCCAGCAAAGCGCGGCGCACCGTCTTGATGACGGCGGGCTGGGCGCAGCCCCCGCCGATCCAGCCGTGGATTTGACCGTCCGGCGTGACGACCGCTTTGTCGCCTGCCTTGCCCGAGGTGGGGGCTTGGGCACTCAAGACCGTGACCAAGGCAAAAGGCTGGTCCGCGCTTTGCAGGCGGGCGGCTTGGGTGATCCATTCGTTGCGGTTCATAGGGGATTCCTTCAAGGCTCAAATTCAATGCAAAACGTGTCGTGCAGCGGCCAGATCGGCCAAGCTGGCCAGCGGCACAAAGCGCTCAATGCGGTTGTGGGCGCGCTGCAAGGCCCCCGCTGCGGGCACCTGGCGCGTGGGGTGAAACCAGGTGATGCGGGCACCGCGTGCGCGCACTTCCTGCAAGGCCTCATCCAGCAGATCGGGTCCATCGGTGTCAAAGCCGTCCGAGAACACCCACACGCGTGCGCCCCGGTTGAGTTGGGCGCGGGCGTGGTGGCGTGCAAAGTCTTGCAAGCTGGCGGCGATGCGGGTGCCGCCGCCAAAACCCGCCGTCACGGCGTTCACTTTTTCTTGAATGGCGGGCGTGTCGCGGTGCATGTAGGGCGTGACTTCGGCCAGGCGGGTGTGGAACACAAACACGCGAGCATTGGCCTCTAAGGCAAAGGCGCGGGCCACGCGCAAAAACAGGGCGGCGTGCGATTCCATGGAGCGGCTCACATCGGCCAGGATGAACAGGCGCGGGGCCTCGACGCGTTTGACTTTCCAGGCCGGTTGCAACAACTCACCGCCCCAGCCCACGCTGCGGCGCAGGGTCTGTCGCAAATCGAGGCGCTGACCCCTTGGGGCCACGCGCCAGCGGCGGGTGGCGCGGGGTTGCAGCTTGGCCGTGATCTGGCGGGCCAGGCTTTGCAGGGCGCTGAGTTCTTGCGGCATCCACATCTGGCCATCGCGCTGGTGCAGGGCATCGGTACGGCTGGCACCGCCCTGGGCGCGGGGTGTCCCTGCGTCTTGTTGGTCATGCTGGCTCGATGCCGAGTCGCCAGAGGTTTGAGGGGCAGCGTTCTGGCCGGGTTGGTTGGCTGGTGAGCTTGCTGGTTTTTGGGCCGCGTCCATTTGATCGTGCAGGGCCTGCACGCTTTGGCGCAGGTTGCGGCTGGGCCGGGTTTGGCCGCTGACCTTGACGCCGCCGCGCAGTTTTTCGGGGTGCCAAAAGCGCTCGTACACATCGGGCCAGAGCTGCCACTCGCGCTGGCTGTGGCAAGCGATGGCCCGCCAGGCGGCTTGTAATGGGCGCTCGTGCAAGGGACCGAAATAGAGCGCCGCTTGCAGCATGGCTTGCTGCTCGGCCACGCCCACGGTGAGGCCGTGGTCGCGCAGCAGCGCGGCAAAACCCGCCAGGCGCTCAGAAGGCGCGGTCGCGTTTCGAGAGGACGATGCGGTCAGGTGGGGGCTCATACAGCCACGATCTTTGACACAGGAATCGACCCGGTGCACGATGGTTTTGTGGGCGTGTGCCACGCCCAATCGCCCACGGGGTGGGCTCCTACAGGGGGATGAGGTCGCGTGGTCATGTTGTCGCCTTGGCCTGCAGGGTGTTTGTGCGCCGCAGGCATGCTGTTGTCCTTGCCTTGGTAGGAGCCCACCCCTGTGGGCGATGGTTTTGTGGGCGTGTACCGCGCCCAATCGCCCACGGGGTGGGCTCCTACGGGGGGATGGTGCCGCGTGAACATGCTGCGTCCTCGGGCTTCAGGGTGTTTGTGTGCCGCAGGCATGCTGTTGCCCCTGCCTTGGTAGGAGCCCACCCCTGTGGGCGATGTTTTTGTGGGTGTGTACCGCGCCCAATCGCCCACGGGGTGGGCTCCTACGGGGGGATGGTGCCGCGTGAACATGCTGCGTCCTCGGGCTTCAGGGTGTTTGTGCGCCGCAGGCATGCAGTTGCGCCTGCCTTGGTAGGAGCCCACCCCTGTGGGCGATGGTTTTGTGGGTGTGTACCGCGCCCAATCGCCCACGGGGTGGGCTCCTACAGGGGGACGGTGCCGCGTGAACATGCGGCGGCCTTGGCCTGCAGGGTGTTTGTGCGCCGCAGGCATGCTGTTGCCCCTGCCTTGGTAGGAGCCCACCTCTGTGGGCGATGGTTTTGTGGGTGTGTACCGCGCCCAATCGCCCACGGGGTGGTCTCCTACGGGGGGATCTTGCCGCGTGAACATGCGGCGGCCTTGGCCTGCAGGGTGTTTGTGCGCCGCAGGCATGCTGTTGCCCCTGCCTTGGTAGGAGCCCACCCCTGTGGGCGATGGTTTTGTGGGTGTGTACCGCGCCCAATCGCCCACGGGGTGGGCTCCTACAGGGGGACGGTGCCGCGTGAACATGCGGCGGCCTTGGCCTGCAGGGGCATGAGTCCGCGTGCTCATGCGGCGGCCTTGGCCTGCTCGGTGCTGTTTTCGGCCACGCCCACGGTTCGTCGGCCTTCAACCAACTGGCGCAGGCGGTCGGGGCCCATCACAAAGCGGTCTTCGCGGGTCTTGAGCAGGCAGCCCAAAGTGCCCAGCACCGCCGACATGTCTTCGGGCAGGCTGTTGTGGCGCATCTGAAAGAGCGCGTTCACCCAGTCCAGGGTTTCAGCAATGCCGGGAATCTTGGCCAGGTCTTCGCGGCGCAGGCGCTGCACGAACTGCACCGCGTCTTCGACCAAGCGTGTATCGACCTGGGGCAAGGCGGCTTTGACGATGGCGATCTCTCGCGCCAGCGTGGGGTAATCGAGGTAGTGGAACAGGCAGCGGCGGCGCAATGCGTCTGACAGCTCGCGTGTGCCATTGCTGGTCAAAATCACTTGCGGAATGTGCGTGGCGCGGATGGTGCCGATCTCGGGCACGGTGATTTGGTATTCGGACAGAACTTCAAGCAAAAAGGCTTCAAAGGCTTCGTCGGCGCGGTCGATCTCGTCGATCAAGAGCACGCAGGGGCCGGTCTGGCTGATGGCGCGCAGCAAAGGGCGCTCCAGCAAATAGTCGCGGCTGAACACATCGGATTCGCGCACACGGCCAGCGCCATCTTGGGCGGCTTCGCTCATGCGGATCGCCATCAACTGGCGGCCGTAGTTCCACTCGTAAGCGGCTTGTGCCAGGTCCAAGCCTTCAAAGCATTGCAGCCGAACCAAAGTGGCGTTTTGTGATTGGGCCAAGGCCGTGGCCAAGGCGGTTTTGCCCACGCCCGCGTCGCCTTCTAGCAACAGCGGGCGCTGCAAGGCCGACGCCAGCCACACGGTGGTGGCCAGGTCGGCATCGGCCAGATAACCCGAGCGCTGCAGCCGCTCACGCAGCAAGCGCTCTTCGGTGGCAGGTTGTCCGGGATGATCTGGCGTTGTCATGCTCAGGCCTTCTTGCCCAGCAGGCCACTGAACCAGCTTTTGATCAAGGCCCAAAAGATGGCCAAGCCATTGATCTCGCGGGCCACCAGCGGTGCAGCGGGTGCGGCTGTGCTGGTGGCAGCGGCTGCTGCCTCTGAATGGCTTGCTGCAGGTGCAGGCGAGCCCTCGGCCGCAGGCAAGGTCAGCGCGGTCTGGCGGAAGTTCTCCACAAACTGGGCCAGCAACATGTCGGACACCTGCACCATCAGGCGGCCACCAAATTGCGCGAACTTGCCGTTCACGATCACTGCGGCCTGGCCGTTCAGCACGCAGTGCGCGGGGTTGGTCGGGTCGGCGGTGATGGTCGCGGTCAGGTCCATCGAGGCGGACGAGCCGCCCTTATCCGCACCCTTGCCTCGCAAGACCATCTTGCGTTCAGCAGGCACCGCTTCGACCACGTCCACGGTGCCGCCAAACTGGGCCACAGCCGGGCCAACCTTGACCTTGACGCCGCCCTTGAACGAGGTCTCGGACAGCTGCTCGGTGATTTCGGCACCGGGCATGCAATTGGCCGTGGCCTTCAGGTCGGTCAGCAAGGCCCACGCTCGTGCGGCGTCCACATCGAGCGGATATTGTTTGTCGAGTTTGACTTCCATTTTTATTCCTGATTACAAAGCGGCGCCGTGCTCGCGCAGCGCTTTCCAGGTGCGGAAAGCGTTGTGCGGCATGTCCAGATGCGTGACACCCAGGTGAGAGAAGGCATCGACCACGGCCGAGGTGAAGGTGGGAATCGAGCCGACGTGCGGCGACTCTGCCACGCCCTTGGCACCCAGGGGGTGGTGAGGCGAAGGCGTCACGGTGTGGTCGGTTTCCCAGTGCGGTGTTTCCACGAAGGTGGGCAAGAAGTAGTCCATCAGCGTGTTGCCCAGCAGGTTGCCCTGCGCATCGAACGGCATTTGCTGGCCCATGGCCACGGCAAAGCCTTCGGTCAAACCACCGTGGATTTGGCCTTCGATGATCATCGGGTTGATGCGGGTGCCGCAGTCGTCCAAAGCATAGAAGCGGCGAACCTTGGTCTCGCCCGTCGCGCGGTCGATGTCGACCACGCACAGGTAAATGCCGAAGGGGAAAGTGAAGTTCGGTGGGTCGTAGTAATGCACGGCCTCCAAGCCTGGCTCAAGGCCGTCTGGTGGCTGGTGGTAAGCCTGCCAAGCCACATCGGCCATGGTCTTGAACTTGCTGTCGTCGCCCTTGACTTTGAAGCGGTCGACTTCCCAATCGAGGTCGTTCTCGTTGACTTCGAGCATGTGGGCGGCAATTTTGCGGGCCTTTGCGTGGATCTTGCGGGCGGCCAAAGCGATGGCAGCACCGGCCACAGGTGTGGAACGCGAACCGTAAGTGCCCAAGCCATAAGGCGCAGTCGACGTATCGCCTTCTTCGACCTGAATCACTTCAGACGGAATACCCAGCTCGGTGGCGATGATCTGCGCGTAAGTGGTCTGGTGGCCTTGGCCTTGCGTGATCGTGCCCATGCG
>Ga0247834_1007754_pt1 | contig 11239 bp, 7 predicted proteins | sample LaCruzMarch2015__8_FD_187118 | JGI IMG/M metagenome (GOLD analysis project Ga0247834, IMG submission 187118) | Freshwater microbial communities from meromictic Lake La Cruz, Castile-La Mancha, Spain - LaCruzMarch2015_12m | ecosystem: Environmental > Aquatic > Freshwater > Lake | place: Spain... | reverse complement strand
CCAATTTTGTCTCAGGTTTGGTAAAAAAAAACTTGCAGGCATGATCATGCCATGCTTCAACTTCAACACAAATATTGCTCCCAATCGTCGATGCTCCTTCTTTGTCAACATTCAAAGTCAAAAAAAATAATGAAATTTGTTATTGGCCTCGTGGATCAGTGATCAGCAGCAAGAGGACTCACGACACTTCATCCGGTATGATTCTTTTGTTAGTTGTATGGTTTGTGTCAATTTTAAAATGACATTGCGCAAAAACTGCGGGACCCCCTCATTACATAGAATACCCTATGATATCGCACCGACCGACAGGTGAGATGATGACGAAACAGCCATGTCCGCAACGACTTCAACGAAGTCAACGACGTCATTCCTCCTCCGCGGAATTCCGTCCACGATTGCCACGGCGAGTTCTCGCGGCAGCAGCAGCAGCAGCAATAATCGGCCTCCTCAATGGCCACCACTCCTCCTCTAACAACAATCGTAATTCCAGCATGATATTATTTCCTCGCCCCTCTTCCTTTATTGGCGTCGGCGGCGTCGGAGCAATGCCCACGGCTTCGCCCACCGCCCGGCGGCGGCTGCAAGAATCAACGGCCGAGGACGACATCATGTTCCGTTGGCTGGAGGGTCGCGAGGGTCAATTGAACGAATTCGTCTTTCGGTCCAAGATCCATGCCATTCCGGGCAATGGCGGTGAGAACGACGACGCCAATAGCAGTAGCAGCGGCGAAGCCACGAGTACCTTTCCATCGTACTATTATCGATATGATGATTTTGTTGCCGCATTACGACTGGTATCGAATAATGGCACGAACGACAAACTCACCGGACTCGATAAACACGTCTTTTATATCGGTCGGCATGATATCACGGACGATGAATTCCAAGTGAATGAGTATCTACTCGCTCCTCCCGGCAAAAATGATGATGATGATGATGATGAAATTATTGGTCGAGGCAGGAGGAATAGGATTCTTCAAACAACAACGGACAATCCACAACAACAACAACAACAACAATCTAGCAATAGCAATAGCAATAATGATACACTCGAATATGGATTAGTTAATATAGCCGCATTCTTGGGACATGCCATGACGACGAGTATAATATATGATGTATGCGATGAATTTCATTGGGAAACTAGTAATGATTATAATCGTAATACTACTACTACTACTACTAGCTCGACGGCAACGAATGATGATTCATCCATGACTACTACATCGACTACAAATAATGCAATGGGCGTTCGATATGCCATTAGCAATAGCTGCGGACAGAATTATCAAAATTATCAAGACTTTCACTGTAGTGGCAGCGGCAGTGGCAGCGGCAGTACTACTTCGACTGCTGCTGCCGATGATGAATCATACATGGAATGTAAAGTAAATCCCAACATGATAATACAGGCCAGTACATCGTTGACATATATTAATGCCCCGCCCCCATTGACTTGTATGCCACGTTCGACTATGGATGTGCCATATACGGGATATTACGACGTCGACGAAGGGAAAGTGATGACCGATTATCCATATAAGAATACATATGGTCGGACCGATATCGAAGGATGTTGCTACTGGGGACGGGGGGCACTCATGGTACGTGGGATATGTACTTTGGGCAAACTGAATTATTACCTTGGCGTGGGTGGTCTCGCAGGAGGAGGAGGAGGGAATACTACAACAACAACAACAACTACTACTGCAAATACACCACGATATCCCACGACAGATTTTTGTGCCAATCCTGAATCGATATGCACTGGTCCACAAAGTCGTGAAATGCGATGGGTAACTAGTTTCTTCGATTGGACGGACCGCGTCCAAAGTTACGACGACTCGGACGGGTCCGGTTGGAATTATATGAATGAATTGAAAAAGTTCGTTTTGGGGGGCATGATCGACGATTCGTTTATACATGCCACTAGTGCTATATTAACAAAGGGATGTCATTCGCCACCCTGTAGTAGTAGTAATAGTGCCAGTGCGAACGATGTAGAAGGAGGTAATAATGGTGGTTTTGGGACAGGTTCCACGATACACCTGGCCGAGGAACGTGTGACGAATTTTAATATTGCATTAGTCGCACTCGAGGCAGGACGGGGTGAATTGGCATTATTGCGTGGATTGATACAATACTTTACGGATAGAGAAGATATTATGGCCACACAAATATTACTGTCACAAACGCCTCAGGGTAAGCTATATCCATCGTACAGATATCAACTATCCGACTTTCTATCCGCATTAACATATATATCAGAACGGGGTGTGGGTGGACGTAAGTTCTACATGGGCGAATCAAATATACATCAGGGTGTGCGGTATGGTGTTGTAAATGCTGTACTATTCTTAGCCCAGGCATACAAGGAATCGATACAATATGATGCATGTGATGAGAATAATTGGGAACTTGTGAATGATTTATATCCATTGTCGAATGCATGTGGACAGCTGGGAATGAGTTATCAAGATATGGTTTGTCGTGAGGATGAGGCATATATGGAGTGCTCGGTCCAGGCTGATATGGAACAAGTTGCAATAACGAACGCTGGTTGGTTCCAGGCTCCGGCACCATTCAAGTGTGGACCGAAGTCGAAGGTGAGCTTTTATCATACATTCTCCTCTTTGTAATGGTCCAACTTCATTCTTAAATACGATAAATTATCTTTCTCCCTCTATTTGTTACCATGAAGTACCCGATCACGGGATATTGGGATTATGATATGGGCAGGGAGAATAATGCCGACGCGTATGCAAATGCTCGTGGTCGAGTCGATATTGAGGGTTGTTGCTTCTGGGGCAGGGGCGTTCTGCAAACTCGAGGGACATGTATGTATGGCAAGCTCAATTATTGGCTTGGGAAACGAGCCGCCGATGAAGGTCGAGATGCCTTGTATCCTAAGATAGATTTTTGTTCCTTCCCACAGGGTGTTTGCTCTAGCTCGGAAACATACGGAGGTCAATTGCAGTGGATGGTTGGGTTTTTTGAATGGTCAGACAGAATCCAGACCTACGATGTTGATGGTTGGAACTACATAGAGAAGCTTAAAGAATTCACTGATGGGGGATACAAAGACTTTTCATTCGTCGATTCAGTCAGTGGTATACTAAACATTGGTTGTCACAATCCACCATGTCGGGGGTTTAATGATGTTGCCACCGACCCTCACAACATGCGTGATCGGAATGATATCTTTCAACGATTTTTGAATCAACTTCAAGTAGAACGGACCTTTCGACCACCACCAAAGCCAACTCCAATGCCATCACCGGCTCCAACTGAGGGAGAGGAACCCACTACTAATGTACCGACCGAGCTTGAACCTCCTACGGAATCCCCAACTTCATCTGCAATGCCAACAGGACTGATGGGACGACCTCCCGCCGATGCAATCGATGCCATTTTTTCTAAGATTGAGGAGGTAATGCAGTCAATTTCAATTTCTTATGGGAATGTAACGAATCGATTTGCAGAGACTGTGTTTCAGAGTGAGCATCCATCTGGTGATATTTGGCCTTCATATCTTTACACGTGGCAAGGATTTTATTCGTCGTTGAAAAAAATGACGTCTGGTGAAGGACCGGGGGAAAAGAATTTCTTTTACATTGGTGATGGAATATCAGAGAATAGTCTGGAATATGGCATAGTCAACGTCGCAGCCTTCTTGGCTCAAGGTGTTGTTCGATCTATTTACACCGATACATGTGACGAAAATTCATATGACATGGTTGACTTTCGATATCCACTATCGAACTCTTGCGGCCAACAGGGTCTGTCATACCAAGATGAGATATGCGAAAAAGATGAGGACATCGGTCTAGAGTGTGAGGTGGATGAAGATATGGAAATTAATGGAGTAACAAACGCCCGTTGGCTTGGTGCCCCCCCTCCCATGTCTTGTGGAAATCGGCAGGTGGGTTACTGGGATCATACAACTGGTTTAGAAGAGAACGATATTCCATTTATGAACAAGGGAGGTAGAAATGATACGCAAGGCTGCTGCTGGTGGGGCCGGGGCGTCCTGCAAGTGAGAGGCGTCTGCTCCTACGGCAAATTGAATTATTGGCTCGGGGCAAAGGCGACCACTGAGAAGAGAAAAAGCCTTTATCCTGATATTGATTTCTGTAAGAACCCGGGAGCAATATGCTCCGACAAGCGATCTCCCGAACTTCGATGGATTACGGGTATGTTTCATTGGGTTCAAACTGTTCAGCGTAATAGTGGTGATTTTCAGTACTTCCAGACGTTGAAGGAGTTCGTTGATGGCGGCAATTACTCCGACGAAATCTTCATAAACATGGTCAACACAATGCTAGGAGGGTCAGTAGAGGACAGATCTAGAAGAAGTGACACGTTTTACAATATCCTGAGAGCATTTAACTTGATCAAAGTTGAAGGGCATTTCACAGGAACACCGACTTTCTGTGGTGTAGATTTGAATGACGCGGGGATTAAATGTCGGCCTTGTGATACAAATCTGAACTGCAGTGGAGCAGAATTCTGCTACGCCAATGTGACGACATGTATTGCCACCATCAATGATGATACCAGTGCTGAATCAACAAATATTATTGCCGTTCCGGTCGATGTTGACATTAATTCCGCAATAGAAGATGATTCAACGAATGTAACTGATGTTCCTATCGATGACGACAATTCCACATTATCTGGCGATGCTCCTACTGTTGATGACAAGATGACTAATAACTCAACAGCGAATATCACAACTGCAGTTACAACTAACAATTCGAGCACTAATGCAGCAGGAGCCGAATCTCCTATTGTACCAATGTCCCTTCTAATTTCCTCATCCACGAGTTTTTGTGGCGTAACATGGGGAGATGCATTAACAAAATGTGCTAAAAGATGTAAGTTATGTGTTGCAATTTGACAACTATTTCGTGGCGAATCTAATAATTTCCATTGTATCATTTTTATCTTGTGACTTGAGCAGGTCCTTCAGGCACAGACACGGAGTGTGATTCTACCGAATACTGTTTTATTGACATAACCATCTGCTCTAGCAAAGAAATTGGTCTTGACCAAAATCAGAAGGAGGTAAATGAACATAACAATTAGACCTCAGAATAGGGTTAAGACATACATTATATATATTGTTATAAAGGAATGGGCTTGGACGTACGATGTTGGTAAAACTTAAGCCAGAGCCAGTGTTATAATCGTAGTACAACTCTTTGCTGCCTCCTGTGTCCACTACCGCCACTGACCCCACCACACTGTTACTGGTATAATTCGCGATCAACGGACTTCTCGACCTTTTACTTCAGTCAGACAGTTCACTTTCCTTTACTCATCTTCGCAGGACGCCCTAAGGTATCCAACCAGAATTGTTCTAAGACTTAATCAACATTATTCGTTTATTATTTACGTCTACAAAAAGTCAATATCACCGCCTGTTATTGACTAGTTTCCTCAATCAGAATCAACCAGAATATTTCACGAGTTTTTGCCTTCACCTGACGAGAAGACACTCGCTATTATACTTCGTCAATACCTTTATCCATGACAACTGACTCTTCCCTGGTTCGGTGATGTATTACTGGCACCGGATTTGTGCCATTGCACTTGTATTTCGGAGTTAGGAAAATCTCCTCCCCATCTACAACTGCCATCCAGCCCTTCATTGGGGGGGCACCAGAGCAAGGATTAGTTTCATATGCGACATAAAAAACAAAGTGTCGCTCCTGATGTCCGTCAATAATTGTAGCGGTTATGTACCATTTCCTTGTTCCGTTGACACATTGCCATCTACTCAAGTGGAACATTGCTTCTCTGCCATGATATTCACCAATTTTGACATACTGAGGGACATCGTCGCGCAATCCAAGAGCTTGGTGATACCTTCCGTTTATATATTGTATTCCACACTCAGTCACATGTAAGTTGTATACATCAAATTTGTTGCCAATTTCAATTGAAGTACCTTGAAGCAAATTTGAACGGATGGCATTAGTTGATTCCAAACAATCGTCAGGATAATTTGCGGCAGCTGCTTGAAGTAGTTGTTCTGTCTGTTCATGAAGTTCGTATTTATCATAAAAGCTGGTCAACAATTCGAGAGCCAAACAAGCTTCGATTTGGACAAACGCGTCATGTGGATGAGCCGCAAGGGCGTAGACAAGGGATGTGAAGCCTCCTACGCATGCCACAACTGTAGCACTTTCTGAACCACCAGCTACAATGACGGATTGCAATGCTTTGCAGGCTTCTTCCTGGATAGTTGCATCATCAACGTGGGTTTTCATCGCAGTTACAATAGAAGCAATGGCGCCCGATGCAGCAAACGAAACCTCCCGTAATCCTTCTGCTGGTGACAGTGCACTGAGAGCAGAGCATGCCTTTCCTTGGACCGTGGGTTCATTTGGATGATTCCTCATTGCATTCACAACCGCGGTCAAACCTAGTAATGCAATTGATGCAATCTCTTTCGTCGACAACCCTGTGGCAGTCACTGCTAGTTCTAGTGCTGAACAACCCAGAATCTGAACAGCTTCATCTTCCTCATTAGCCCACATAGTAAAAACAATATCACGAACTGTTGCGTCAGGATTTTGAACAGCCTGCATCGATTGATGATATTCGTCCTTGCTAATCATTTTTCTCTGTTTTCTCTTGCGATATCTACCTCCACCGCCGTCAACTCCCATCGAATTGCATCCTTCTTGGTCGACTTGACTATCTAGTTCTTCAGGTATAACATGATCCTCAATTTGCTCTCTCATCGCGTACAAAAAAGCTTCATTAACATTTCGCTCTAGACCGTGAGGATGAGCCTCATAAAGACTAAGCATTCCAGTGCCAATCCAATCTTTCCTGCTTTCAATTGCTAAGTTGATTGGCAGGTCACCAGCCGCATTTGTCATGCCAGCTCCTGCGGGGAACGCATAAAGCAGTTCTGTAATGAAAAATTTTGACAACGATTCTGATGATTTTGTTGCCACGAGAGCGGCGTAGTGAAGCGGCAGATTGCCATTTGAGTCTGACTGTGCCACCATTTCCATGTTAGTTTCAATGATGAACCTCAATAAGTCGGGCGGACAGGACATATTTTTTACAGCATTGTGCAACAGATTACCTCCAGATTCATCATCACCTTTCTCAAGAATCATCTCAATAATGTTGAATGTATTCCTGGCGGCATACTTAAATCCTTGTCTATATTTTATGATTTCAGCTTGGGAATTGTCCCCGTTAAAACTTCTTTCACTCTGTTCAAACTGCCTGACGAATCGACGGTACAATAATGTTAATACATCATCGTCCATCGTTTCAGAAAATGAATCAGAATTGGTTCCTTCGCTCAAAACTTGTTTGACGGCTTCAACAGTGGGTCCTGATGGCGTATCAAAGTCATCGGGTAAGGATTCAACGATTTGATAAAGCAGACTTTTGTTACCATCTTCATTGGACATTAAAGAGTTGGAACGCGATAGTGTTGTGTGTGAGGTATCGGTCATCGCAGCAGTTGTGTCAGTTTCTGACAACTCTCGAAAATTTACATCCCCTCCACTACTAACGAGAAGCTTGACAAAGTCGTCCGATTCGACTATTTGACGAAGAACCTTGTCTATCTCTTCGTTGGGTATAATACCTTTGTTTACAGTGACCGCAGATCCATTTCCCTCTTTTTGCATAAGGTGCTGAATTAGCTCTTCGGGCAGTGATTGCACAATGTGATGAAGAGTTCTGTCGACCACTTCAGTCGAATTTACACTGTGCGATATGTCATCCACTATTGCGTGTTCCACAGTCTCCACAGGCAAGCCTGGCACGGCTGTCCTTGATCCTTCAGTACTTGTACTAGCGTACAATGTACTCTTAATCGTCATTCGCAACGCTTCTAGATTCTCCTTAGCCTCGTACAATTCTTTCTTGGCCGAATATATTACTTGTTTTGGGGAACATTCTGAGACATCGTCCGCCCTCTTCATTGCCTTCATTAACCTCAATTCCGCAAATTCGATGGTGCTCGCAAATATCGGCGCCTCATCCTCCGACGAAATTGTCAGTTCGGAAATACGGCGGGTTGACGATCCGGACGATGTTTGTAATGGGCTCACAGCGTCAGCAAGTTCTGATCCATACGACGAGGAAGTGCATGTGGAATTGTCGTCATCGAGTAAAGGTGGTCGTCCGAAGTCGGATCCAAGAGACTCATCTTCGGACTCATAGTTATTTTCAGTATCTGATCCACTCGAATAGCTCGCATCATATCTTTCAATGGCTACAACACCAACGGCGGTTCTATTGCCAATGTCCTTTCTAGAATAGAAAGCCTCACTTCCTTCCTTTCTAGAAGAGAAAACCTTACTTCCTTCGCCATCATCATTCCCTCTCTCCAAATCTTCGACTGGTTGCAAGTCGTATTGAACGGATCTGGGCGTAATTTGACTGTCGTGACCGTCCTTCAATGTGGTGTTGTCTTCAACGATAGATTTGTCTGAACTCGCATTATACCGCTGTTTACGATGGTAAACAAAGAGACCAATAATCCCAACCATCAGAGCTAACGCACCTATCCCCGCTGTGATATAGACTTTGTTGGGTCTTCCATATTCATTTTCTACCATTAAATCATCGTCGTCCATCTCCCCGGCGTAATCAAATACGTGTAAGCTACTTAGTGGTGTTTCCAATCCGATGTCGCCAAAAGGCTGAAGATATTTAACTTTAGCAGGAGGAATTGTGGATTCAATCAAGTGAGGCGAGTAAATAGACCTAATCTCTCGCTTAATAAAGAGCGGAACAACGCTGTGGAATTCTGGATCCTCAAGTTCGAGCATGAATTTGTCCTCAACGAAGTTGATTATATCCGTTTTATTTGTGTTGGGAGGCTTGTCTTTTAAGGAAATAGTGACATTTGTCGCCACTTCTACGCAGTGATCGGAGTTGTGGAGCGCTAGCTTTTTGGTTTCTCCCTCGATATAACAACCACACTCAATTCTGGCCTTGATGCTGTCGCTGCATTCTGCGTGCGTATTATGCAAGATAGGCGTAAACATCATGAGTATCGAAGAATAAAGAAAGTAATTGATGCCATCGAATCTAATGCTCGCTCGTACTCACCAACGTCAATTACCTTTATCGAAGAAATTCCATCCTCCTCTATTAATCGTCGATGATAGATCGGCAAGTCCCAATCCATAGCATCTGTCGGTGTTTGCTTTCTCAATCTTCTCAAAGTGAACATGGGGTTCTTCTTACTCTTCATGCGTTTGAAATCACTCACCGTCTCCGTTGCCCACATTGATATCGACTCAAGCAGCTCCACTTGGTATATGGAATCCGGATCATTCAATATCGCCGAGGTGATGTTGTCAGAAACCACTGCACGGTACGTGAGCACAATCTCTGCTGTACCATCTACCGTGGGAGCAGTGCTGGGTGTTGCCGTGGGGGCAGTGCTGGGTTTTGCCGTGGGGGCAGTACTGGGGGTGGCCGTAGGAGTAGTGCTGGGCGTTGTAGAGGGAGATTTTGTTGGAGCATTCGTTTTTGGGCCATCGATTAGACTTCCGTTTGGACTTTTTTGTAACATGAACATCGACATGCTCAGAGACATGGACATAGACATCGACGTGCTCATAGACATGGACATAGACATCGACGTGCTCATAGACATCGACGTGCTCGTAAACATGCTCGTCATGAAGTATTCAAAATCGGGAGGTTCCATCATTATTGACATTGAAAGTGGAATCTCGACGCGTGACTCGACAATCGACATGGACGTATCAGTCTTCCAAACGTTACCAAAAATTATATTCCTGCCACCGATATTTCTGCGTACTACTGATGGGCCAGCGGCAAGATCATCGGACTTGTCGTCGTCAAAGGCACCTCTGAATGAGTTACTAGCATCGGCGCAGAATCTGACGGCGCGGGACGCGAGTAGGAGGAAGCAGAGGGTCCTCATCTCGTTGCTCTCCTTTAAGATATCGATTATCGATTATCGAATGGTTCTTGGGCGGGAGATGAAAGAATCTTCGTGTGTAGAAGCTTCCGAGAAAATCTTTCTCACTTCGATAACCCCACTAAGCCCTAATCGGTTGTGTGTTGTACCATACCTTGCAATTCAATAGAGAACGTCGAGCCAGACGTGACCCCAATGCGGACGGTAGAGCCTACTAAATTTGCCGGACGATTAGCCACCACCACACAGCTGAACCACCAAAAAATGCCATATCGCCGACGCAGTAGTATTAGATGAGAAAATAAGGAGGAGGAGCATCAGGCCATCACCACCGTCGAATTGAAGACTTCGTTGAAATTTTTACCAGAGAGAGGGAGTATGCACACTAAATTTAGCCAATCATGCCGCCAACGCTGCCATGAATACTGCTAGAATACAGAATACAGCTTGTACATTACAAACAAGGTGTAGTCGATGCATGTGGTCTTAGTGAATAGACTACAACATAGGCAAAAGCAGTGAACAAAACCAATATCCCTGAATATAATTCTGATGTGAACTGGGGTCAATGTGGAGCATGTTGCACGCCACAAAGTAAAGGGTTGGGGATGTCAACCAACATCCATATAACAATCGTTACATCATCATACTTATCATTATCAATGTTTGAATTACACGAGAAGAGAAGAATAAAACATTGTTTATCGATTTTTTTAGATTAACTTCATAACAATGATGATAAAATAAAGCCATATCATACATAGAAAGTAGATTGGTGAGATGATAATGCTGACTTTCCGTTTCTCTTTCACAAGAGTTGTAATATAATCTCCAAACAGACATTAGGCTACTCACGGTGATGCTACTGCTGCTGCTGCTGCTCTACCCGAGGAAAGCAGAGGACCAATGATGATTTAATGAAGAAGATGATATTATAAAGAGACCACAAAGCAGCCTAAGTATTAAAAGGGGCGGCGCAAAAGTCTGGCGTCGGTCCGTGTGAGATTGATTTGAGGACGAATGGTGGTGGAAAGTTGGCACTACCTAGGTAGTCTGAAATGATTGTGAGGTGTGGGAAAAGATGAAAGATGCGAGGGTGTATACGTAATGTACATTTTTAACTTTAAAGTGACGAGTGCACTCTCTCTAATGTTAAATGTGTGTGTTCTGTCTATAGTAACACACACAAGGAGCAACACCATATTATTCAAACAAACTTGGCCATCTCTTGAAATCGACCGCGTTTCTGTGCACCTAAAAATGAATCCACCGTTATGGAATGTGATAGCGTTGCAATCT
>Ga0247834_1007752_pt1 | contig 11242 bp, 15 predicted proteins | sample LaCruzMarch2015__8_FD_187118 | JGI IMG/M metagenome (GOLD analysis project Ga0247834, IMG submission 187118) | Freshwater microbial communities from meromictic Lake La Cruz, Castile-La Mancha, Spain - LaCruzMarch2015_12m | ecosystem: Environmental > Aquatic > Freshwater > Lake | place: Spain... | reverse complement strand
GTCCTCAAGGTGATACGGGTCCTCAAGGTAACAAAGGCAATACGGGCGCTCAAGGTCCTCAAGGCGCTACTGGTCCTCAAGGTCCAACGGGACCTCAAGGAACTAAAGGCGACCTCGGTCCTCAAGGCGCTCAAGGTCCACAAGGTGCTCAAGGCGTTAAAGGTCAAAAGGGTCCTACTGGTCCTCAAGGCGGTCTAGGTCCACAAGGACAAAAAGGACAAGTTGGCCCTCAGGGTGACATTGGTCCTCAAGGTCAAAAAGGCGCAACGGGTGCTCAAGGTCCTCAAGGCGCTACTGGCCCTCAAGGTGCTACTGGTCCACAAGGCCCAACTGGACCTCAAGGAACTAAAGGCGACCTCGGTCCACAAGGTCCTCAAGGTGCTCAAGGTCCTACGGGAGCGAAAGGTGCTCAAGGTGCTCAAGGTGCTCAAGGTGCTACGGGTCCACAAGGTGCTACGGGTCCTCAGGGGCCTCAAGGAACTAAAGGCGACCTCGGTCCTCAAGGTGATACGGGTCCTCAAGGTAACAAAGGCAATACGGGCGCTCAAGGTCCTCAAGGCGCTACTGGTCCTCAAGGTCCAACGGGACCTCAAGGAACTAAAGGCGACCTCGGTCCTCAAGGTCCTACGGGTCCTCAAGGTCAAAAAGGCGCTACGGGTGCTCAAGGTGCTCAAGGTGCTACGGGCCCACAAGGCCCAACGGGTCCATTAGGTCCACAAGGTCCTACGGGTCAAAAAGGCGCTACGGGTGCTCAAGGTGCTCAAGGTGCTACGGGCCCACAAGGCCCAACGGGTCCATTAGGTCCACAAGGTCCTACGGGTCAAAAAGGCGCTACGGGTGCTCAAGGCCCAACGGGTCCAGTCGGTCCATTAGGTCCTCAAGGTCCTACGGGAGCCAAAGGCGCTCAGGGTGCTCAAGGTGCTCAAGGTGCTACGGGCCCACAAGGCCCAACGGGTCCATTAGGTCCATTAGGTCCTACGGGTCCTCAAGGTCAAAAAGGCGCAACGGGTGCTCAAGGCCCGCAAGGTGCTACGGGCCCACAAGGCCCAACGGGTCCAGTCGGTCCATTAGGTCCTCAAGGTCCTACGGGAGCCAAAGGCGCTCAGGGTGCTCAAGGTGCTCAAGGTGCTACGGGCCCACAAGGCCCAACGGGTCCATTAGGTCCATTAGGTCCTACGGGTCCTCAAGGTCAAAAAGGCGCAACGGGTGCTCAAGGTGCTCAAGGTGCTACGGGCCCACAAGGCCCAACGGGTCCAGTCGGTCCATTAGGTCCTCAAGGTCCTACGGGTCCTCAAGGTCAAAAAGGCGCTACGGGTGCTCAAGGCCCGCAAGGTGCTCAAGGTGCTCAAGGTGCTACGGGTGCTACGGGAGCCAAAGGCGCTCAGGGTGCTCAAGGTGCTCAAGGTGCTACGGGCCCACAAGGCCCAACGGGTCCAGTCGGTCCATTAGGTCCTCAAGGTCCTACGGGTCCATTAGGTCCACAAGGTGATACGGGTCCTCAAGGTAACAAAGGCAATACGGGCCCACAAGGCCCAACGGGTCCATTAGGTCCACAAGGTGATACGGGTCCTCAAGGTAACAAAGGCAATACGGGCGCTCAAGGTCCTCAAGGTCCAGCGGGTCCACAAGGTCCACAAGGTCCAGCGGGTCCAGCGGGTCCTCAGGGAGCCAAAGGTGAGAAAGGTGATTCACAGTGGGGTGCTACGTTTAATTTAACGACACTCGAAGGTACTCGCGGGTTCAGGGAAAGTTGCCCCGACGACCAAGCCGATGGGGGTTTATTGGCGTATGGATGGGCTAAAGCAACCATAGGCGGTGGTAATTATTACGTTCCAATATTCCAACAAGGGTCATAAGGCGTGCCGTAGTATGTCAAACTACTACGGCTAGTCTTTAATCGAGAGGGGTTTAGTATTATTAAAAGTTTACATAAATTTTGTTATGTAAAATAAATTTGACTTGTGTATCTTAGCAATAAGAAACATATCTCAAATGGTTACTAAACTGATTATCGCGGATGACTTTTATGAGTCTCCCATAGATGTAAGGAATTTTGCCTTGTCACAAGAATTTGATGTGACGGGCAATTTTCCAAACGCTAGGACTAAATCGTTTTCTAACGAAAACATTAAGGATTCAATTCAAGAAATTATCGCCACCCATGGCGGCCTAATTACTTATTGGCCTGAAGGCTACAATGGCGCTTTTCAGTTTACAACATCGAAAAATAGAAGTTGGATTCATGCGGACGACGGCACAACCTGGGCGGCAGTAGTTTACCTGACTCCTAATGCTCCTTTGAGCGGCGGAACGGGTCTTTTTCGCCATAAGGCCAGTGGGCTCAGTGAAATGCCTGATTCCAAAGAGAAACTAGATGAGATAAACTTAGATTCTCAGGATATGACCAAATGGGAGATTATAGATAGGGTTGGAAATGTGTTTAATCGTATCGTAATTTATCGTGGTAGTATATTTCATACGAGTCTAGATTATTTTGGAAAGGACAAATACGATGGTCGGTTATTCCAGACGTTCTTTTTTAGCACGGAATTTTAAATGACTATTGTCTTTCATGTGGGCTACTACAAAAAGCCTTGGAATTTTTTAGACTTATCAACAAATGTCTTGGGTGGTAGCGAAAAGTCAGTGGTGCTTTTAACCGAAGACCTCTCTGAAAATAATAAAGTATATGTGATAGGGTCTGTGACCGAAGGCAAATCTCAAACTGGTGTTTGCTATATACCAATGGATAAAATTGGTAATGTTCCTACAAAAATAGATTTATTGGTAGGAGTAAACTACATACACTTTTTAAAGTATTATGAATCGTTCAACGTAACGTCGAAATGGTTTTGGATGCACAACACAGACTTTCACCCTTGGTATAATGGGGTTGAATTAAATCCCGACGTATATAATCTTCAAAGTCTTGAAATAAACAAAATTGTTTGTCTTACAAAGTGGCACAAACAAAAAGTCATTGATGTTTATAAAATAGATGCCGACAAAATATTAGTAATTGGAAACCCAATAGACACTGATTGCTTTTTGCCCTATGACAAAAACGACAAAATACCCTTTTCTTTTATCTACACTAGTCACGCAGAACGAGGACTAGACAAAGTTTTATCGGAATGGCCAGTAATTAGAGAAAAATATAATCAAGCAACCTTGCATATTGCAACTCCCGAATATGGCTTCGAGTTTTTTATAGATAACTTTTTCCATAAAGCAATAGCGCTAGAGGGTGTAACTTTTTATGGCGCTCTTGCTCAAAAAGAATTATATAATCTCATGGCAAAATGCCAAATTTGGTATTATCCAACTGACTATGAAGAGACATTTTGCATTACGGCAGTAGAAATGATGGCTCATGGGGTTTTGCCAGTCACATCATTAAAGGCATCGCTATCAGAAGTGATTGGAGCCTCAAAGAATTACGATAATTATAACCAAGCACTTTTAACATTAAATTAAACAATCACATGAGTAATAACATAATCCATTTGACACCTGACCAGATGCCACTAATAACAAGTCTTATAAAAACTAGAAAAGACACCGCTTCGACATGGCAAGCAGCAGCAGTAGAGGAAAATAGAACGCTATCAATTAAAAAACCTTTTAAGATTGATAAGGTATATTGTATCGCCTTAAACCCGTCACCTGAAAAGATTACCGAACTGACAAATAGATTTGCTGAGTTTGGTTTAGATGCTCAGTTTGATGTATGGCACGCCGTTGATGGACGCAATCCTCAGGTTGATTTTAAGTATGATGTCTTTGTCGGATGGAAAATCAGAAGTGAAAATAATTATTGGAATCGTGAAATTACCAATGGCGAGGTCGGATGTGCCTTGAGCCATTTGACTATTTGGAAAGATGCTTACGCAAATAAGTATGATAACATTTTAATCTTAGAAGAGGACTTTAAGGTTTTAAGGCCTTATGCTCATCATGAGTTTGAAGTCGAAGAGGACTGGACCATGATTTATCTTGGTCGAAACAAGGTATATGCCGACAAACGGATTGTAAATGATGTTTTCGTGCAGCCTGATTATAGTTATACCAGCCATGCCTACATTCTATCACGCGAGGGAATTAAAAGAATACTAGACCAAAACTTTGAAAATGTTATTTGTCCAGTAGACGAGTTTCTACCAGCAACGTATTGTCTACACCCAAGAAAAGACCTACACTTTGTTTGGCGTGACACTATTGCTCTTGCTTTACAAAATGATATGTTCGGCCAGTCAAGTAATAAAAGCACTAGCACTACGGAGAACTCAGATGCGGTGGTTCGTAATGACTCTAGCCAGGTCAATTCATGGCGCAACGAGCGTTTATACCCCGAACTTTTTGACACAACGGATTGGGCGGCATGGAAAAATCGCTGGATGCACGAAAGCGCATTGACAAAAGAATGGGAACTTATACTTGACGAGCCCATCGATAGCGTATTTACCTTTCCGCTCTTCCGTAAAGAATTTTGCGAGAAACTAATTCAAGAGGGCGAGCATTGCGGTAAATGGACGCGTACGCGACACGTCTTTTACCCGACAACAGATATGCTCTTATCAGAGTTTGGATTTCAAGAAATATATCACAAAATTTTGTGTGAGTATATCTATCCTATGGCTAAGGCCGCTTGGCATATAGAGGGCGATAAGTGGAATGACTTGCAATCTGAAAACTTCATCATTAAGTATGACTCAAATGTTCAGGGACATCTGTCTCTACACCATGATAGCGGAGTTATCAGTTGCGTCTTGGCTCTTAATGACGACTATGAAGGGGGAGGAACCTATTTCTCCAAGCAGCAAAAACTTCATAAAGGAGCCATAGGACATATTTCTGTGCACCCGTCGGTAATTACGCATCGTCACGGAGGTCGCCCAGTTGAACAAGGTCAACGATTTATCGTGGTTTCATTTTGCAATTTTCGATAAAAAGTGTTAAAAACAAAATTACCTTCTGCCCTAATTTATGGGTGGAATCAGAGTGGTGAATTTGAACTGCCTTCGTTTATAACGGAAAAAGAAAGAATATTTGGGAATGTAAAAATTTATTCATGCGATAATAGTTACAATTTTCATTTAGATTTTTGTCTATATAAACCCGACATAATAATCACTTTTGGAAAAAAGTCGGACCACAAAATTTTACTAAGTGCTGAAAATCATTTATTTATTAAGTCAAAATGGTTTCATTTTGAAGATATTATAGATGATAGAAATTTGGGTAACCTAATAGACAAATTGGCAAACGATTGGAATTGTAGCGTTGTAAAAAATGTTTTTCAAAACAAAGAGACTCCATTCTTTTCCGTTTTCACTGGGGCATACGAAACCAATGATAGGATATTCAGGGCTTACGAGGGATTGAAAAATCAAACGTATGTAAACTGGGAGTGGATTGTAATTGATGACTCAGGTGAGGAAAATTTTACCACTTGGGAAAAATTAAAACAAATTGCTGAAACGGACTATCGAGTTAAAATTTATAAAATTAGCCCGACCTCTGGTGGAAATGTTGGTGAAGTAAAACATCGAGCCGCTCAATTGTGTAATGGGGGTTGGCTTTTAGAATATGACCATGATGACTACTTAGCGTCAACTTATTTTGAGGAATGTATTAAGGGTATTGATAAATTTCCAGAAGCGGGTTTCATTTACACGGGTTATGCTGAGAGGAACGAAAATTTGATGCACAAAGTTTGGGGTCCATTGGATGCCGAAGGTTATGGTAAGTGGCAAAATACTAGATATGTATGGGCCTATTGCTATCACGAATGGGTTCTAATTGATGGTACTCAGTATGTAGGAAACTACCCACCAAACATGAATCCTAAGACAATAAGATTCAATATAGGTATGCCAAACCATGCCCGTATGTGGAGGCGCGACATCTATCAAGAAATAGGAGGGCATAATAGATTTACTTCCGTTGCTGACGATTATGAGTTGATTATAAAAACATTTTTGGCTACTAGAATGCTGAAAATCAATAAAATTTTGTACGTTCAATACAATAATAGCACTTCTACCAAGGTTGTTAATTTCTCAGACATAAATAAGCGCTCAAGGCTTATTAGAGACTTTTATGACCTTGAAATTCATAAACGAATCACGGAATTGGGTGTAGAGGACTGGAATTGGGACCCAGAGGAGGAAAAGTCTTTTGATTTTTTCTTTATGGATAGAACTAGGTACTTTGAAAGAGAGGGTGTTTGTAATTTAACAATAAACTAAAAAATGGAAAATGATATTTTGAGGCCACAACTCTTGTTTGTGCCGAAATCGTCTGATATGACAGAATTTTATTGGTTTAAAGAGGGTTTTTCTAAAAATGAAATAGATATAATTTTAGAGAATATGCAAAGCCTACCTTTTCAAGAGGCTTTAGTAGCCGCTGGAACGGGGGGTGATGAGTTACATCAAGTGCGAAAGTCTGAAATAAAGTGGATTCCCCAAAATCCTCATTTTAAGTGGATTTATGACCGATTAGCAAAACTTATAATTGAGGCAAATGATACCTTATGGCAATTTGATTTGACTGGTATCTTAGACAATATTCAGTTCACAGTGTACCATGAAGGGGGAGGCCACTATAATTGGCATCTCGACATTGGCCCAAGAGAATTAAGTTGGCGTAAAATATCGCTTACAATTCAAATGAGCGAAGATGAGGACTACGAAGGCGGCGAATTGGAGTTTATGAAAGGCCCTAATTCGATAAAAGCACCCCGTGGAAAAGGGGTGGTAGTAATTTTTCCTTCGTATTTACTTCACAGAGTTAGTCCAGTAAGCAAAGGAACTCGTAAGTCTATGGTCTTATGGGTTGGTGGTGGCCGCTATAAGTGACGTACAAATCGCAAAAAGGTCGTCGGTAAGAACATAGACATTGTAGCCACGACTAGTTAGGTATTCAACCATAGGGACTGCGTTAGAGTGCTTATGTTCTACTTTAATATACTTTGGTCTGAGTGGTCCTTCAAAAATTACATTTTGTAGGATTACCCAGTCGTGGCCTTCGGTATCAATTTTTAAGTAGTCGATTGACTCTAATTGGCCCTCGAAAACTACGTCTTGATAAGTTTTTGTCTCTACTTGGATAGGCTCTGTGTCTGTAAATGACCATTTGTGAAAGGTTGACATACCAGCATAGTCTGAATCACTCTTAATTTTAGCGTCATTAACAATGTACAAAGTTCTTTCACCCCTTGTGGTATCTACCGCACAATTCAAATAGGTAACATTCTTTTTGCGGGGTATAAGATTGATATATTTTTCTACGGGCTCGACAATTACTCCTTTCCAATTATGGTCTGAAAAGTCGTTCAAAGTATTAAAGTAGCAACTGCCTATTTCCAAAAATCCGCGCATCAGACTATTATTTTTTTGAATTTAAAAATCTCGAAATCATTGTAATAGACATCGTTTATAATACGGATGGTGTCATCGTTAATTTCATCCTCCCACTTTCTCCCTATTCGCTCCGCGCTTACATTTTTAAAAGCAAGCGTTGGCGGCATAAACATTCCATCTTGTGTTTTTTGATTATAGTCTGTTGCATAGGCACGGTAGGTTGATTCTATTCTGTCAAAAAGCCAATGATTATTAACAAGAAGGTTTTGATTTTCGTCACAAACAAAATAATGATGCGGTAAAAACATTTCGTTTAATTGCCGTAGTTCACTTAGGTCCTTTCCTACTAGATAAGAGGCTACAACATTACAATCTTTTGTAGGGTCCTCATTTCCATCTCGAAAATACTGATGTGCCATGCTGACAAAGCGGTCGTAGGGGTTCCGTATTATGGTAAAAGTGTAAAAATCTTTAATGTTATCGTAACCATATCGTTCATAGTCTTCTAAAAGGGTGTTATGGCCATGTTCAATATCTATTTCGTTTTTCCAGGTTTCAAAAAGACTTGAGGTTGCGGTTTTTGGTATTCCTACGCAAATGGATTTGTATTTAAAAAATACCATAGTGAGATTGTTTTTTTTATTGTTACAAATATATAATTACATTTGTGTAGAAACTTGGTTACTTAAAAACACATGACTAATTTGATGGGTAAATGAACCTTTAAATAAAGAAAAATGAGTTTTTTTAAAAACCTTATTGGCACTGGAGACTCCGTGTCATCAAAACGAGTTGTTGGTCTTTTGTCTTCGGTCAGCCTTTGTGTGACCATGATAGCCAATTCTTTTACACACATGGAAGTAGCGCCAAGCGAAAATCTGGTAGACGCGGTTTTATGGCTTGCCCTTGGCAGCCTAGGCTTTACATCCCTTGATAAATTTGCTGGAACAAAAAAGAAAGATGCTGAATAAATGCTGCTCTCTTATATGTATGAAATTTGCATATATTTGTAAGGTAGAATAAAAATATACAAAAACATGAATAACGCAGTAAAATATGGTATTGGACTTCTCGGCTTGGCCGTAACTGTCTATGTCGTAGGTATCGCTTGGAAGCGCTCACAAAAAAAGAATGGTAGTGTTGCATTTGCTTCTGCGAATGGCGATAAACTCCGTCGTATTGGTGCTGGCGTTCAAACTCGTACTGGCGCTCCCTTGGGCAAACCGCAATGTTTTTGCGGAGGCATTCGTCAAGACTGCCCATGTTAAAAATTAAATTTTAATAAATCCTTATACATGAACAATCTTTTAAAGTATGGTATTGGACTTGCGGCTCTTGGCCTCACAGTCTATGTAGCGGGAGTAGCATGGAAGCGCTCTCAAAAAAATGGTAAGAACGGAGCCGCTGGTTTCGCTGGTGCTGCTGGAGGTAGCCGCCTTTCTCAAATCGCTAAGGCTGGTGGTTTCCGCAATGCCGATGGTTTTGCTGATGCAGATGGTTTCCGTGATGCTGCTGGACCTAGAGAAGATAGGTTTGCCAAAATAACCAAGAGAATCCGTGGTGGGTCTTAATATTCTTTAATTCTAAAATGAAAAACGGCAATCTCGGAGGATTTGCGCTAGGTCTTTTAGGTCTATCCGTTTCCGTTTATGTTATAGGTTACGCTTGGCGTGCCTCTCAGACAAACAAGACTAGAACGGCCTCAGTATCTAAAGGCGATGGGGGTTCCTCTATTGCTTTTGACGGAGTATATAACTAAAAAAAGGGCTGAACGTATTGACGGGCTCAGATTTATTTAATTATGGATTATGGCCGATGATATTGGGGATAGCAATGTCCCTTTTTTTCATTGGATTGTTAGTATGGTACGTCAATCAAAAAATTAGTGGGTTACTAAGTCAAAAAGAATGGCTGACGCGATTTGTTGCTTTAATGCTTACTTCTTTTTTAGGCTTGTTCATAGTTGACAAAATAGTATCATTCAGAACTCCACTTCTCTCTAAAGAAATGAGCGATAGTTTATTTGAACTGATTAAGAATATTGTGCTTATTGTTTTCGGTTACCAATTTCATACAAGCGAAACCAAAAAAGAGAACGACGAAACCAACTCTTAAAATAAAGAAATAAAAAACCCCCAGCCTAGCGGTGCGGGGGATTTTTTATTAGAACAAACCTATATGACTCTTTATCGACATTTACACTTGTAGTCTTTGTACTTGGTGTAGATAGGTGAAACATTCGGAAAGTAATAACACGCTTTAACTCCTCCGAATTTTAATTCTTTATAAAAGCCTCTTGGTATGGCTGCATTGGTAGGAACCCTACCTGGACTTTTATCAAATTCTACCCTAATAGTGACTTCAACGAAACTATTTTGTTTTGCCAATTCACGCTCCCGACTCTCAAGGTGTTTCCAAACGCCCCTATTCAATGATTGATGCTGAAGGGCGCAATTCATATAGGTAAAAGTCTCAAAGAGCATATCCCTAGTGCAGTTGAAATGTGCCGCTGGAGCCATGTGCCCTTTATCCCATACATTATCTTCATAGTCCTTATGGTCAGATGTCTTAATGCCGTCTTCTTTATAAAAATCCATGCCTTTTCGTGAGGCAACTCCATTATGACAAGCAACGCGATACTGAACCCATCTAGGTTGTTCTAAGACCTCTGAATAAGCGATTTTGAAGTATGGGGTATTCCACCATAAAGAGTCTCTTAGTTGTGCGCTTAACGTAAAACAAAAAAAAGTAGTAAGGACTGTGAGGGTATATTTCATGGTATTAAATTTAAGAAACCTTTAGACACAAAAAAACCCCTATCCTTGCGGCATAGGGGCTTATATTTTCAAAGGAATATCCTAAGGCTGCTCATTCCATGATTCTGAGGCCTTCTTTGCGTTTAGGTTAGAAAACATACCTTGCTCGTTGTCGCAACTGCCATCGTTAATTTTAATAGCAATGTCTGTGGCTGACAAAAAAGTCTCCATCCAGGTAGTGCTCTTCCAGTCCATAGAAATAATTACTGTCTTATTCTTACCAACGTACACGGCATTTCCTGAGTATATAGGGGTCCATACATCATTTATCTTACCATTGATTTGAACTAAAGGCTTGTCTTCGCAGACATATCCAGCGGTTACATAAAAATAGATGACCTTTTTTTCGTCAGAAAATTCCATCTTCATCATTAGATTGTCGTCATTAGCAGTGTTGCTGCAAATGGTGTAGGGCTTTTCAAACGGGTCGTCAGCAACCTTGTGAATAGTCCATTGAGAATAGCCAGAGTAGGCAGCAAGTGATAGGGCAAGAGTAAATAGAGTTTTCATAAAAATTGGTATTAGAGAGATTGGTTGGTAGAGAAGAACGAAAGAATTTTTTTTAAAGGGCCTTAAATTGTATGGTATTTTCTATAACCACTAAGTAGTCGCGAGTATTATAATTAGTCCGCTTGCGGCCATTTAAGTAAGTCGATATATCGTTCACGTCCTCGGTATAGTAATACCCATCTTTATTTGCCACTATGCGCCATTCTCCGCTTTGACGCATCTTCAATAAGACATTACGAAAGTTAGCAAAACGATAGTTGTGGGCCTTGAGCATTCCGTGAATCTTATATTCCCTAGTTGGCTCAGTTACATGAGCCTTCATAAATTCTAAAAGCGTTTCCGCATTCAGGCGTTTTTGTTTTTTAGTATGAGTCATTTATCAATTAGTGTTGTTTCTTAAAACAAATATAGAATTATTTTTTAAAACAATTCAAACTTTTAGGAAAAAGTTTATTTTGTCGTAAGTATCTAATTGACAGAATCAATAATAGCGTTAACATATAGGGGGTCTTCAGTATTGGTCACTATAAGGGTTCTGGCGAAGTCTAA
>Ga0247834_1007751_pt1 | contig 11242 bp, 17 predicted proteins | sample LaCruzMarch2015__8_FD_187118 | JGI IMG/M metagenome (GOLD analysis project Ga0247834, IMG submission 187118) | Freshwater microbial communities from meromictic Lake La Cruz, Castile-La Mancha, Spain - LaCruzMarch2015_12m | ecosystem: Environmental > Aquatic > Freshwater > Lake | place: Spain... | reverse complement strand
AATTTAGCAAACATTTCGCAGCCTACTCCCGGAACAACACGTAGATCACAAACACCAGATCTGCGATATGGTTCTACCTGTACACGTTCTGCGTTACCATCGTGTTGTGGATCTGAACTCCATCCACTCATCTCTTTGAAACGATCTAGTAAAGGATCATCTTCAGCGATCACAGTGGTGTGATCAAACATGTGATCGGCCCAGGCTTTAAAGTCTTTGAGGCCACCAAAGTCCATGCCCCAATTCTTTTCGTCCAGAGTATCACATTCAAAAATCAATCTTATTCCAATTGAGTATCCGTGTAGTAATGAGCAATGGCTGTGTGTGGCACGCCATTGTCTAAAGCAGCAGGACAGACCTCTGTCGTTGCCGTAGGTTTTCGTTGAAAGATATTTCGCCATCTCTTGCCTCCTATGCATAAAGCGAGTAAGTTTGACGACATGCAGAGTTTATAAAGCGGGATGAATGACGTAAAAGTCCGCTGTGCCTGTGTGTATGATTTATTATACTACCAACGTATTTATAAAGCAACAAATTCTACATTATTTTTCTGCCATTCTCGAGGCATCTGCCAATCCCTGTGATTCCTTATAATGAATTTTTGATCGGGATGATGCATGAACACCCGATTGATCTGATAGACCCAATATGCATAATCTATGGCCTGCGATCCAGACTGTGCATAATTTTTTGTGCCCTTGTAGATATTATTCACAGCAGAGTTGATGGGATATAAATCAAAACCAATAAGTTCTATTTCAGAATATGCTAACTGAGCTGCCAACAACACAGCGTAGCCACCACTGCCCCAATGATCGGGATCGTCTTTTTTGTGTTCGCCTTGGTACGGCAGCGCCGGCACAGTTTTGATATTTTTGTGTTTGCGTATCTTTCTGAAGTAATGAAACCATGAAGGTCTCACATAGATCAACGTGTTTTTGGTCTGAGGATTTTCCACAGCTTCATCAGCCATTCGCCTATCACAACAGATCAAATGATCAACAGTGATATCTCTGTGAATGGCGTTGCAGCCAATCAGTGTGTCTGCGATCAATGAGCTTAGGTCAACGGCTCTACGGCTCTCGCCGTTGCCAAGTACCACAGCCCGAGACATTATTCAATTCTTCCGAATCCGTTCCAAAGACCAGGACTTCCTTCTACCACACATACCCAACCTATGAATCTGCCAGCGGCTGGTTGATTGTTCCAGACGATATCGCCAACAGTGTAATGACCAGAAGTTGGAAAATTATTATCGCTGAGATGTATTTTGTTATTAAATTTAATTGATCCATTTACATGTAATGCAGCTCGTAAATCGGGATTGTTAACATTAATTCCTAATGTTCCTAATATTGTTACTTTATTAACAGTGCTGCCTAGTGTAATATTACCACCAGCTTCGATAGAAATCCTTGGAGTATTATCAGTTACAATATCTAAGTTATGACTGGCAAATGTACCAACAAATCCTTTCACTCCATTCGTTGTGCCTAGGATTATTTCCACTCCATCTTCAGCGATACTGAGAGCAGCATTGGGATTTTCAATTCCTATACCCAACCTGTTAGTGTTGTTGTCATAAACTATGTACTGATCAATTCTCATACTGCCATCTACTATCAATCCTTTAAGATGACCAACTTCACGTAAATTGCTTTTAGTAACAGTAGCACCTAGTTCTTTTTCATCTAGTAGTTTTATATTATTGACTGATATAGTTTTGCCTTTGGCTAAATCAATGTTTTCAGATACGAAAAATCTATCTGGTTTAGAAGCAAACAAAAATTGTTTATTATGTCCTTGTCCTGACCAAAGAATACCCTTGCCATCAATATCACCTTTTATAATGATAAATGGCACTTCAGCTACATTGATATCTTTGCCAGATTCTAAAACTTCTCTAAACGAAGTTAATAGGTTATCTATAGATTGTTGATTAGGCATTTATGTGTTTCCATTTTTTCACAATCGAAATAATACAAGATTGCATATATCATTGTATTTATCATTCAACAAAAAAACAGGCCGAAGCCTGCTTTTACTGAAGATTTACTTTGTTATTGCACTCGAATCAGTATGGTATCTTCGTTGATCCTACCATTCAGCTTGATATCTACAGCCTTGATATCGTCTAGGAACTTGCGTAGCTGGACCTTGCTGGCGGCCTTGAACTCTTTGAGCTGTTCTTCGGGCTTACGCAGTGTCTTTTGCACGGATTTCACAGCATCAAATCCTGTAATACTGGTGCCTTTTACACTGAGCTCTTGGTATTCAGCTGCCACATACTTGCCTAATTTACGGGTTTTTGTATTAAACACCCACAGCTCTTTGGAACCGATGATGTCCTGTGGATTCACGCTGACTAATTTCAGCTTGTCATCCTGCTTGAGATGCTTCATTTTGGCCACTAACTTAGACTTATCAGTGGGTTTCTTTGCTCTGGGCTTCTTGTTGATCTTGGCTTCTTGTGCCAGCATGTCGCAGGCAGAGAGAATCTCGCTGTAGAACATGACGATTTTTTTGACCTGTGCTTTGGTCAAATGACTATAGCCTTCTTTGAGCTGTTCGCATTTGCCTTCCTGCAGTTCCAGATATTCGTTATACTGTCGCTGATACCAGTTCTTGATGATCCTGGCATGTGCAGCCTTGACCTGCCGACCTCTTAGGAGATTCAGCAGTTTGAATGCCTTGGGATCAAATGCTTCTGGATCTGCTGAAAACTGTTCTATAGCATCTTCGATTTCTTCACTCATTTTAAAAGCAGCTTCTTGAGTGCGTTCCTGTATGCTGGGTTGGATCACTAGAGGTCTTGATTCTGCGTCCGGCTCTTGTTCCTGCTCGTCGTTCTTGCCTTCTTCGATGATTCCGGCAATGGCCTTGCTGAGCCATTCTGCGGTGTTACGACCTTCGTTGAAGTCCGCTCTTACCGGAGGCATGCCACGCAATAGGTTGGCAGCGATGGCTCCAACTGTAGGGGAACAACGATTGTCTTTGGTATCTTTGAATTGTTTGATAGTGTCTTTGGCATATCCATTAACACTCATCCAGTTTATGACCTTGGGTTTGAGATCTTTGCCACTGTGTTCTAATCTGTAGTAGCTCATAGAATGGCGGAAGTGTCGACTGAATTCGTCAGCGGTCATCGATTCGTAGCCGTCCCATTTCGGGCTTAGATCACGACTGACTTTAGCGCGATGCTCAGCCACATGTTTTTTAGTTACACGAGTTTTTGTTGCCAATTGATGCTCCTGTGCAGTAATTAATATAGTTATTATAGCACCAATTCAATATAATGTCAACCGTTCAATTTCCACGGTGTCGCCGTTGTCCAATTCTTGAAATATGGTCACAGCTTCTATGCCTTCTAGTTCCAAAGTATTTTTGGCTAATTCTTTGGCTTCTTTCAAACTCTTGGTAGTATCTACCAACTCCTGATGCCCAACATCGTCTTCAGACCAGACCTCATAAAGTTCCCAGGTCATAATAAATTATTAATCTCCTTTTTCAAAGTTTTCCCAATCTCCACCAGGCGCTACGGCCCAGCCAAGACGTTGGAGATCACTCCGGATCTCGTCGGTGATGCAACCTTCAGAAACATATTTACGCTGATCATATAAATTTCCAGCTTCTTCGTCTTGATAATCATTTCGGATACCCGAACAATACCAATCGATGTAATCACCTTGTTGTCGCATATCAGCTACAATGCCGCCAGCATATCTCCAAGAGCAACCCCATTCCTCACCTTTAAGTACAGGAATGACTTCTAGCCTAATGAATCCATTATTACACATTGCCGCATACAAGTTTTGAGCATATGCATCGTGAGCACGAACTTTCTCCAAAATCCAATCAGTGGTTAGGAGATCGTACTCCATGTTGTTGATTCTGCTTTGGGGATCGTTAAACTTATTATTATGTTCTTCTAAGACTTGTTCAAACCAATCAAGATAATTTTCATTGATAGGTTCGCCCTTTTCTTCTTGTCGTTTGACATATCCCTCTTTTTGGAAGGTATGACGATCAGGACTTTTTGAAATTTTTGACATCTTCTACAGCAGATTTTAGTGTTTCGGCATAGTTAATAGCCTGTTGTTCAGACATACATACAGTGGTTTCGCAGTCCACATACCCCTTTGACAACAGAGTCCATATATGTTGCCAACGTGTCTTTGACCAAAAATTGGTTTTCACTGTGGTGTAGACAGTGACGGTCACTTCATGATCGCCAGACTCAACCCAGACATTATGGCTGTGATCATCATCTCCGCAATTACAAACGACCTTGTAGACTCTGCTGTCTCCCCAATCGTTGGTCTTTAAAATACCCTCTGCTGGAATTTGTGCTTTCATTGTACGGGCAACCTATCAAATGTTTTGACCTGTGAGCGACTGGCTGAAATAGCATCAACCATCCTATCGTAATCTTCAGGATCCATAGCAGATCGATATATGCTCAGAGCCTGGGTCATCATCACCGCGGCCACTTCCAAGGCACCATGCACACCCACCATGTGATCAGTGAACTCAATATAATTGTCATAGATCTGTTGCATTTTATCGTTGCTCATTTATTTTTTCCCTGTGTTTATATTCTCGTTTGATCCACCATTTATAAGTGTTCCAGTACTGTTTTATTGTAGCAGGTTCTAGATCGTAGGTCAATCTCTCCTCGCGATTCTCCATCCAAAGTCGTTGGACCCAAAGTCTAAATTTTGAAGGAGAGTCTAGGTCCATAGACTTTCACGGATTTTTATCAACCGAATCATCATGGCTTCGTCTTCATCAGCATAGGCCTTTTCGATTTCACTGAGTCTGTTATGTGCTTGGGTGCTGGCTTCACGATCTGCTTCATCCTTGCTGTTGAGGCTGCTGAAGAAACTGCCTGGGTATTTGACTCTCATCTGCTCGCAGTAATCGCTCCAGCCACTTGCATCCATTGGATCAGGACGATTGCGGTAAGTCACGGTCCACCAAGTGTAAAGCTCGATGATTTCCTTAGCGGCCTTGGCTTGATACGTTGGTTCTGCTAGATGTTTCTCGTCTTCATCTAGGAACTCTTCATTGGTCAGTGTAGAAGCCCAACGCAGGTATTCCATACCGGCTTCTGGGCAACGCCAAGTTCTCCAGCGCAGCCAACCCTTGCGCCACCATGGTGTTTTGAATTTAGTTTTAGCTTCATCGCTCCACATGCAGTGATGCCATGCCTGTTCTATTTCAACAAAATTAACCAGCTCATTGAATAGGCAAGGCAAAAAGCGGTTCCCCACGTCCTGCCACTGGCCAGGCTTAATATCCCTGGGATGAGCGGTAAGACTATTAGTACGAGAAACAAATCGGTTGTTGATATAATATCTAGCATCGTTTAACCTTTCTGGAATATAACACCAAGCACTCTGTAGTTTGTCCAACCCTTCTTCAGCGATCCAATATCGGATAGGATGGTTCTCGGCTGCTTGTTTGTACCAAGCATCCCATTCTTCGCTGGTACCGCATTTTATTTTAGGGGTACCACGAAGCCAATCTGCGAATTTGCCACAGGTCCAATAGTCTCTCATTTTGAGTTTTTCCTTAATGACTTAGTAGTCGAACACTTTAATTATACGATCTTTTAGATAACCTGTCAATAACAATTGGAAAATGACTCAGATTTTTCTGTGATACCCGCCAAATACAGCATCATGCTGTACTGTTCATAGGCTTTTTGCACAGATTCATGGGTGTTTCGAAACTGTGATTCCTCACGTTCTTTGCTCATCAGCATTTCGAACATGTCGGTGTAGCCCTGGCTGTGCGGATTATTGTTGAAGAAGCGTTTTTCCATTTCTACCAAAGTCCTTAATCTGCTCTCTGGAATCTGTAGTGTATAGAGTTTTTCAGTTTGATATTCTACGATATCGTTTCGGACGATGTCTGCACGTTCGGGATCTGTGAAGAACCTAGGAGGATGATATCGAGCAGCTCGTCCAGTGTCATTGACCACTCGAACATCGTAGTTTTCACAGAATTTTTTGAGATTATCTTCCACGACCTGCAGACTTCTTGACGGGTTTGTTTACATTGACCTGGCTACCATGTATGCCGTGATTGGCATCTGTGGCGTTTTTGTCGTTGTTTTGTTTTTGATTCTGTTTCTTTTTCAGTAATGCGGCTTTGAGTAGGTCTGTTTTCATTGCGGCTCCTTGCCTAATAAATTTTCTGCCATGGGAAACACTGTGGCGATGACTTCTGCACAGGCTCGAGCAACCAGTTGATGTTCCAATTGTGTGCCATTGGCTGATCGCAGTTCAATAAAATGTATCCAGGATCTCAGAGTGCCATTCATGTAGAGTCTGCTTTCAGTTAGGCCTTCGGGCAACACAGCACGAGCCTGTTCCTTGGCTATGCCTCTAGCGATAGCCCAGTCGTAGGCGCTTCTTGCATAGTCGATGACCTGTTGCTGTTGATGTTCCCAATCTCTCTGTAGGCGTGGATCATCCGTTGAGATACTGTTCTGTCTGTTCTTGGGGTCTTGAAGTCTGGCTTCTCTTTTAACGAACGCCAGATCTTTAGTTGGGTCAGCATAGCGTTGACTGAATTCCTGGAATGAAAATGATCTGTGTCTGAGGATCTGTCGGGCAATATCTCTGGTGGTGGTGATTTCACAGCAGGCTGAGACCATTTCCAGTGGCGACCAGTGTTGGTGTCGGACCAAGTATCGTATGAGCTTGTCTGATGTTTCAGTGTTAAGCTGGTTTGAGGGATTGCTGACACGGGCGCAATACGCAATGAGTTCCTGCGCATCCTCAATGCCCATGAGTCTAAATTCGCCTGTGGGTTGAGAATAGGATAAAAGTTTAACATTCATTTATGATTCTTTCAATATTTTCATGATCTTTTCTTTTTCTAAAAGATCACGTTCTAGTTCTATATATTGGTTACGCAGTTCTTTTAACTGTTCCCAACGAGATTCTAATTCTGTATTAGGTTTCAGTATGGCTAGTCGTTGTTCAATCTTTTCTATGGCTTGGGTTAGACTCTTACCACCTACAACAATGTCAGCACCTTCTTTCATGGTCAATCCGTCTGCATCAATATGCACCGTGGAGGGATTACTGGACAAGGTGTAGCCACTGGTGCCACTTGTTGTATAGGTGTAGGGGGAGGTAATACTGCCTGTGGTGAACATACTGGAATCGAGGGTGATGGTATCTGTGCCCATGCTGGTATCTATATTATAGGAAGACCAATTTGGCACAGCACCATACCCACCAAGGGTGCCACCGACGGTGGCACCACTGCCAACGAAGACGGTGTCCTGATTATGCTGACTTTGCTTCTTTGCGGGCATTTTTTTCTTCAGTGATTTCGTTTCTGCGAGCCTTGACCAACTTGCCTACTTCTTGCAGAGCTTTACGAGCACGGGTTCCTGCAGCATTGTTGCCAGCTGCGAACTTAGCATCCTCTGAGAGAAATGCATCTAGTGCTGATTTGAGTTGTTCTACTGTGTTTGACATATCTGTTTCCTTATCGTTATGTGAATATACTTATTCCAGTCAATGGTGTGGTCGGTAGGTTTCGAACCTACAAAGGCTGCGAACTACGTCAGCGCCCCGTCCCCATTCTGGACTATGGGTCCAGCGGGAGCTTTGCCAATTTGCTCACGACCACATGTATAGTATATAACCTTATTTTTTTAAATGCAAGAGATATCTGTGTTAAATACTAGCATATTATGATCGTAGACTTTCAAAAGATTCCGTTAGACAAGATTGTGCGCTTTGGACAGAGGACCATGCTAGACCAACCACTTTTTTCTGTGAGTTGGATACTGGGCAGATTCTGTAACTACAACTGTTCCTACTGTTGGCCCTATGCTAGATCAGATAGAATCGATCATCAGAGCCTAGAAATCTATACCTCGACCATCGACGAAATCAAACGCCAGGCCAAACAGAATGGATTCGATCGGTTCCATTGGAGTTTTTCAGGAGGAGAACCCACGGCCTACAAACAGTTGAATGATTTGGTCAAGCACCTACAACAGGACACAGAGTCTCCATACCAAAGCATACACATGACCACTAACCTTTCACCGGGATCAAAATGGTGGAACACATGGTGTCGAAATACTGAAATGCTGCAACGTCGTAGTATTACCGCATCATTCCATGCCGAGTTTGCCAAGGAGCAAGAGTTCGGAGACAAGTGTCTTCAGTTGATGTATGAACTAGTACATGTTACAGTGAATCAAGTTATGATTCCTGAGCAGTTTTGGGAACTGTATGATCGCTGTGAGAGGTTTCATCAACGAGGTATAAACGTCACGTTGAAACCACAGAGTGATCCCACTGCAAGTCATATTGTTAGTGGCTACACTGAGGAAATGATCAAGGCCATGCAGACAGGATTCGCGCAGAAGGCACAAGGAGAAGAAATTTATCAAATAGCTCTGTATGATCAAGATGGTACTGAATATTTGTTTGATCAGGCTGAACGTTTTAACTCATTTGGATTTAACAAATTCCAAGGTTGGAGTTGCAATAGTGGCTATCAAAGTGTTATAATAAGAGGCAACGAAGTTAAACGCAGTTACAGTTGCCACGATGGCATACTAGGAACTCTCGAGAGCGGATTTACATTATTCAACGAACCAACCAAATGTATCACTCCTAGCTGTGTGAGTTCAGCTGATTCAAAAATACCTAAGGACAGATCTAATCTATGTTAGATAATTTTTTTCCCTGCAGGATGGATAAGCATTTAAAGAAAAATAATTTTTTACCTTTAGATAATTCTCCGCATTCAAAGCATTGGTCCGGATCAGACACTAAAGAGCTATACGAAAAAAATTTAAAAATACAACCGCAAGATTGGTATTATAGGAATCATTCAGTCACATACACAAATAATTCTAAAGGATATAGAACCAAGGAATTTAACAAGATAGATTGGGCAGAATCGATAGTCATATTAGGGTGTTCTTATGTGTATGGTGTAGGCGTCGATGATGCTCATACGCTGAGTCAGCAGCTAGAAAATATCATGCAGATACCGGTTATAAATCTAGGACAAGGCGGATCATCTATCAATTATAATTTACATAATTCTGTGATTTTATCAGCCGGTTATCCTACTCCCCGAGCGGTAATAATGTCTTGGCCGCATCATTCAAGATGTGTGTATTATGACAAATATGAACTGTATCACTATGGACCATGGAATTTGGAGAAAGACAGCTACATGGATTTGTGGTCAAAAAAAGAATATAACACCATTGCAAATGCAGTGATGGCCCAGAAAATTTTTCAACAGTTGTGGAAAGACCGAACAGTGATATATGAATGTGCTTACGATTATGCTACTTCAGAATTATTAGATTGCAAACAGTGTATTAAAACAGACGATGCTAGAGATATAGGACATCCAGGACGCGATACAAATAGAAAAATTGCAGAAATTATGCACAATGAATTAAAAACAAAAATATAATATTGACATGTACAAATTAGATCAGATACGAGCCATACATCTTGAAATAACGTCTAAGTGTCAGGCTAGGTGTCCTATGTGTCCTAGACGCATCAATGGCGGATTACTGAATCCGTTTATTGATTTAACAGAAATTACCTTAGAACAATTTAAAGATTGGTTTTCTGTGAATTTTATAAAACAACTAAACCATCTAAGCATGTGTGGAAATCTAGGGGATCCTATTATTGCCAAAGACACATTGGAAATTTTTAAACATTTACGAACCAATAATGCAGAAATGACTTTAGTCATGCATACCAACGGTAGTGCTAGAACTCCGGAGTGGTTTGAAGAGCTTGCATTGTTACAGGTAAAAATTATATTTGGGATTGACGGGTTAGAGGATACCCACCACCTATATAGAGTAGATACTGATTGGAAAAAAATTATCAACAATGCAACAGCATTTATCAACGCAGGCGGCGATGCACGTTGGGATATGCTAGCTTTCCAGCACAACGAACATCAAATAGATCAATGCCGAGTGTTAAGTCAGGAATTGGGGTTTAACGATTTTTATGTTAAACACACAAGTCGTTTTAAAGACGGAAAGCTTCACGTACTAGATGAACTAGGAAAAACACAATATATATTATATCCTACATCCAAAAGTAATGTCATGATCAGCAAAGTTTTAACTGCCGAGAAAGATGTACTGCCATCTATTCATTGCAAAGCAAAGAAAGATAATCAGGTGTATGTCTCGGCAGAAGGCACGATAACTCCTTGTTGCTGGCTAGATCTACAACCAATGCCTCCCACGCAAGACTCTAGAATACAATACTTGGATACTATTGGTCGTTGGCCTAATCTACATCAACAAACATTAAATGAAATTTTTAACAGCGGGTATTTTGATCAAATAGAAAGCAGTTGGACTACATGCGGAATTAAAGAATGTTCTAAACAATGCGGTAAATTTGACAAGCTAGGAGAACAATTTGCAAATTGACACAGAACACTTACACCATTGGATGCAGGCTATCCGTCAAAGTCAGGATCCGATAAGGACCATGGATGCCTTTTGGTCAGGTCAACTTAATAGCAAAGAGTGGCTGATACGAAATTTAAGACGGCATGTGAATAAATTTGTGACCATAGACATACATGGTGGATGGGTTGGCGTATTAGCCAGCATGCTATTTCAAAGTGACGTGCCTGTTATCAGTATCCGTAGCATTGACATAGATCCCCAATGTGAATCTATTGCTATTAATATGAACAAGATAGAAGAGATGGTTGGCAAGTTTCGTGCAGTCACCGCAGATATGTGTAGTATTCGCAGTGATGCAGATGTCATTATCAACACCAGTTGTGAACATATCACGCAAGACCAATATGACTTATGGTTATCAGGAATGCCTCATGACAGTTTATTTGTTTTACAGAGTAATAATTACATTATACCTGAGCATGTCCGCGTAGCAAATAATCTAGAAGAATTCAAACAACAAAGCCATATCAATGTGTTATGGTCCGGCGAATTAGAATTGCCATTATACACTCGCTGGATGATCATAGGAAAATCAAATGTTTAATTTCAACGAAATTAAAAGTGTCCATCTAGAAATCACTAATCGATGTCAAGCAAGTTGCCCCATGTGTCCTCGAAATATTCACGGCGGTCTAGAAAATCCTCTGTTACCTATCAATGATTGGTCCTTGGAAGATTTTATAAAAATATTTCCTGTAGATGTATTGGCACAACTTAAAATTATTAACTTTT
>Ga0247834_1007724_pt1 | contig 11284 bp, 15 predicted proteins | sample LaCruzMarch2015__8_FD_187118 | JGI IMG/M metagenome (GOLD analysis project Ga0247834, IMG submission 187118) | Freshwater microbial communities from meromictic Lake La Cruz, Castile-La Mancha, Spain - LaCruzMarch2015_12m | ecosystem: Environmental > Aquatic > Freshwater > Lake | place: Spain... | reverse complement strand
GACTGAAAATCCTGGTGTCGCCGGTTCGATCCCGGCCCCAGCCATTTGCCAGATAACGACTTACGGCGATTTGGTTCGCCTAAGTCTCGGAAAATGTGCCCTATTTGTGCCCTATTCCGATTTGCGGTCTCGTTCTTGCCGCTTTTGGCAAGATCCGGGCGACCAGTGAAAACCTACTCCGTCGGACCATCGTCCTGCAGCATTGAGTCCAGCTTTCCGGCCGCTTCCTTTTGCATTGATGGCAGACAATGCGAGTACGTGTCCATCGTAATTCCGATCTGGCTGTGACCGAGTCGCTCTTGGACAACTTTCGGATGGACACCCGCTTTGAGCAGCAAGGTTGCGGATGAATGCCGCAGGTCATGGAACCTCACGTTCGTGAGCCCGGCCCGTTTCAAAATCGGAGAGAATGACCGGCGAAGAACATTCTGCCGCCGAAGTGGATTTCCATCTGTGTCGGGGAATACCCAAACGCAATCGCCCAAACCTTCCGCCAGCATGCGTTCACCATGCCGCCATAGTTCATCGGTCGCCATTTTGGGTAGTTCGATCAGCCGCCGCCCCTTGTCAGTCTTTGGTGGGTTCGTGCTGATCTTCCCGGCCAGCTCTACCAGGGTTCGACGAACTGTGATCGTTGCCGCGTTCAGATCAACGTCATCCCGTTGCAGCCCGAATAGTTCGCCTTGCCGCATTCCCGTTGCGAGCGCCAGCACATACATCGCGTAGAGTCGATCGGTCTTCGCTGCTTTCAGGAACTTGAGAATCTCATCACCGTTCATGGGTGTGATTTCGTGCTTTTCGACGGATGGCCTATCGACGGCCTCCGCAACATTCCGGGCGACCAGTCCCCACTTGACCGCTTTCGACAATGCCAAGTGAATCATCGTGTACGCCATTTGAATCAGGCGCGGGGACTTACCCGACCGGCTCATTTCCGCCAGCAGGTTTTGGACATTGGCGGGAGAGAGCTTTGAGAGCTTAGTCTTTCCGATCTTCGGGGTGACGTGTATTCGGCAGATCTGCTTGTAACTGGCGAGCGTTGTAGCTCTGACCTGCATCGACGCGGAATCATCGAGCCATCGATCGATGAACTGCTCAACGGTCGTTTTATCGTCCGTCGATAACGTGCCGTTGAGTTTCTGAGACGCAAGTTTTGTGAGCTTGTCAGCCGCTTCCTTTTTCGTCTTCCCATAGACGACTTTCCGAAGCCTTTTTCCAGTCGCATCCGTTCCCGCCCCAAGGCGACCGACCCAAAGCCCATCGCTTCGCTGTGAAATACTCCCCTCGCCCTTCCCTCGACGGGAAGACTTCCGTTTACGGTTATCGTTGTCGTTTTTTGGAAGATTGTCGTCAGCTGGGTCGATCGCCATTGGTTTCGGTTTCTTATTGTGGTGACAATGAATTGGATGTTCCCACCACGGGCTTTGCACTTTAAGTCCGCGTTGCTCTTGAAGTCGGCGGAATGCCCGTAACGTTCGACATTTATCCAACACCATCAGGGGCGTCTTCCTAAGGTTTCTTCTCGACGGGCTCCGGAACATGTTCACCGAGCATGGCGAGTTGATAAGCGCCAACACCTACAACAGCCACCGACCAGATGGCCACTCCAACTGGAAAGACTGCAATTGTAGCTCCAGTGAAACCAGCCAAAGCCGCAGCGTAGGCCACGGCCTTGGTTCGTTTTCCAAACAAATTCGCCATTGCATACTCCACTTCGCCTACGATTTGGACGGTTTCTTCTTCGCTGCTTTCTTGCTTGCCTTCTTGACTGCTTTCGGATGTTCGATTTTTGCCAGTCTGTAGCCGAGAACTTCACAGATTTTGCTTGCCGTCGCGATTCGCATGTCTCGTTCGTTCTTTACGAATCGGTCTATCGTGATTTGTGGAACCTTACTGGCCTTGGCAATCGCGTAAGGGGTCATCCCGCTTTCCATGATCGCTTTCCGAATGTCTTCGGCGAGCGTTCCCGCGTTCGTTAAACCGATCAGTGCGTTCTGCCGATCAACGGGGAGTTCATTAAATATCTCTTCGAGACGCGACAGCCGCTCCGCTATGCTGAGCGAGTGACGATCCGTTGAACTGTCGTGTGAATCCAAGGTTTCCCTTCCTTCGTGGCGATTTGTTGACGATTGAGTTCGTTCGCAATTTCCCGCAGAGACAAACCTGTGCTCCGCAATTCGCGGATGATCGTGATTGCCTCTTGTTCCTTATCATTCGGAACGAGAGTCACCCCGTCGGCCGACAGATTGAATCCGAACGGGACTTTTCCAACCCGTTCGCCTTTCGCGGCCTTGAACTTCATTGCCGTCGATGTTCGTTCGCTGATTTGGTCCCGCTCAAATTCAGCGAGAACCGCCAGCATGCGGAACATCATCTTGCCAGCCGCTGAAGTGGTATCGATCCGTTCGGACAAGCTCACCAGATCTGCTGACGCTTTATCAAGACGCTCGCCGATCTGGATTGTGTCCTTGGTCGACCGAGCCAGCCGCGACAGCGAGTAAACAACCAAAACACCCTTCGCCTTGCAAACTGCATCGAGAGCAGACTGAAGACCTGGGCGATTGTCCGACCGCCCGCCACTCAACCCCGCATCGACAAAGACTTCACTGAGTGCGAAATCATTCCCAAGACACCAGGCTTCGATTCTGGACTTTTGAGCATCGAGAGAAACACCATCGGTTACTTGTCCGTCTGTCGAAACTCGGATGTAGCCAATTGCGGTTTGCATGATTCGTTCCCAGTCGTGTTGATTGATATCTCGATTCTATCATCATCGGAGTAATAGTCAATACAACAGTAGTCAATTTTGTACGCAAGGGAACGGTTGCATACAGAATTTCAAAAGGATCCGATACCTTCGGCTCGGATCAGCTTTTATCTCGTGGAAGCTGATCAAGACACCATTCGATCAAGTCCAAGATTCTTCGGATGTACTCATGCACCTGTTGGACATTCTCACGAAGAACTTTAACGTTGACATGCGTAAGATCAGGATGCACAGAACCTCGCATCTGATTTCGATTGACGACGGTATTCTGTTTCTTCCTTCCGATTGGGAAACGAAACGAGTAAGAACCGGGATCGTGCCGCTCGTACTGTGCTAAAAAGCATTCCAGTTCACGAACCTCCTCGTCATCTAGAGGAAAATCGATTTGCAACGTTTTCCTCGCCATTTCGACCCCAGAACGCCATATTGGAAGCAATTCGTGGCGACCCAGCTCTTTCCAATCACTTAGCATATACCGCTTAATCCCGGTATGTACGTAATGACTCTTCCACGACAGATCCTTCAAAATCAGTTCCAATGACTGCCGGTATGCGAAGCAGATTGCATAAATATGGAGGTCTAGCGTTCCTCGGTTTTCACACGTAATGTCAACCATCGCATCCGCAGACTTAAGGTAGCACCGCGCAACCTCTTCGAATGACATCCAATTGTTGACGCATGCATTGTGTTCCCAATCATCATCGGGCTTGAATGGATCTTTCATTGATCACTCCAAGAACTCTTCAGCTGTGTCTCGCTGTATTAGCTCGGGTTAAACTCGGACACCAATATAAGTCGCTGAAGTCGCGGCTCCACCACCGCCGCTTTTTCCGGATTCGTGAAAACGGCAACGAGGAAGTCATCGATCGCACGGAAAAATGCTTCCTTTAGGGCGAATATCGACACCATCACCACACTAGAGTGGATTTCTGGATGGAATCGCACCTCCGGTATCGCCTTATCGGAATACCCAATGAGGCGGCATTTTCCCTTTCTACTGGAGTTTGACTCAACTCCGTATTCATGCAACACCCCACATCTAGCGCCCCAGAAGTCTAATCCGGTGATCTGTTCTTGGCAGGGGAACTTGATGTATCGGTTGGTCCATGCGATGAAGTCAGCTGGGGAGACGGTCTTCTGACCTTCTGGCATGTCCAAAAACGCCATGACATCCATTCCGGCATAGATCAGTATGATGGTTGCCCGGAATCGATGGTTGTCGAAAGCCACCCTGATATCTTCTTTAATCCCATCGTTGATGGCATTCTGAATGGGGTCTTGTGAGAGATTGTTCATTGAGATCCCGTGATTGAAGAACCATCCCGAACATCGAAGCGACAGTTTGTCTCCTCAACGTAACGTCCTCAGTATCTCGGCCGCCTCTTTCCCCGACTCCGATTCCGGCGCGTCGTTGACTGCTTTTTCAAGAAGCGTCCTTGCCTCCTCATTTTTTCCACCAATGAGCAGTTTTTTGGCGGAATCAAGATTCGTCTTGCTTCGTCTTAACTTCGCAGCGGAGAGTTGGATTGCTAAACCATCGCGATTACGCTGACTGTCCCGTATCGACTGACGTTGCTGGAACGCGACCGCCGATTGAGCATCTTCGGCGATCTCCTTCAAATATCTACGCTTATTGTCTCGGGCCTCTTGAAGCGCCCTAGATGTCAGCAACAGAGTTATAACTGCTGCGATCGCGACCGCTGCCCAGATGATGTTTGAGGTAAACCTCGAAGTCGTCGCGGCTGCAAGAAGTTGGTCTGCCGAGGGAACGGGAGACACTTCCAGTTCTGGTCTTGAGACGCAAAGCGTCGTTCCACACTCCGAACACTTGAACGCCGTCCCGGACCGATCATCTTTCGCATTGAAAGCCGCGCCACAATCGCATTTCACACGGATCATCTCACTGCCCCTGCATCACCGGTTCTTCACAGCCACGCAATCAGTATTGTGAGCATCTGGCATCGTGGGCAAGCTACTGCGGACTCGACCATTGAGTCGACTGAGCTCGGCTCTCAGTTTGTAAGGGGAAACCAGTTCGGCCAGCGGTCGCGCGATGCAGTTTTGTTGACTTTGATTTACGCGGTATTCCAATCAATGCGTCATCCATTGGATTGAGCAGATCAGACGTTCATGCCTGCCGATCTCACGAATAATCAGTTGAGGCAAAAATGCCTCTTTGGGGTCTGGATCGGTACTTCTCACCCCACAGATCACGGCGAGGATCAGACGAAAGGCAGCATTTGCTGACTGTGATTCGATTTTGAACCTTTCGATTCGGGGTCCGGCTTGATTTCAATTTTCGCCACCGGTGGGACAATCAAAACTCGCTTTGTCTGTTGCGGCTTCGCCATGCGTCGCGATTTCTCCCGATCTTCCCTACGTCGCTGCCGATCCTCTTTGACTTGGTCCCTGAAATTCTCTTCGATGGCCGCAAGGATTGTTCTGCCGACCGCGATCACAAGCCGGTCCTTACCGCTTGGCGCCCGGATCGGCCTCATCAAGTCTTCGCCCATGATTCGTGTCGCGGCCTCGGGATTTACAATCCAATTTTCTCTAATTGCCCGCCTGATCAGTTGGCAGTCGCCTGGGGAGAGATCGTAAAACGGACTTTTCTCGGCTTCGGCCTGCTCTGCTCGTTTCCGTTCGTCCGCTTCCGATTGACGACGCGCGGCCTCGGCTTCCACCATGATGCGAGCGGAAACTTTGTCACGTCGCTTCCGGGTCGGACTGGTCATTGAATCGGCACTCCCGCGAAGGCCGCCAGTTCTTCACCTCGATGCTCAATGGCCACCCGTGAAACGTCGGGAATCAATCCAGCTTTGACCGCAGATTGAAGGGCCTCGAATGCCGCCAGTGCGGGACGACGGGATTCACCCTTCAAAGTCTCGAGTAAATCGCGAACGGCTTCCCGAAACTTGTCCGGGCGAGCCCCCCAATTCCCTTCGATAGACCGTTTAACCAAACGAACGTCATTACACCGCAGTTGATTCCCGAATCGGATTCTTCCCTCGTCCGCTGCGATGTATGTGAGTGCCGCGCAGACGGTCGCGTGTGCGTCAGGGTCGCCGATTAGGTGACGTTGACAGCTTGCGATGATTTCCCCGAACCAACCCCCTTCAGTCCGGGACTGGGTAGAGTTTGTCCCCAGCCCCATTGCGTTATTCGCATTCTGGGTACCGTTACCGGCCTCCGACGCGCCTGAACCACTCCCATCGAGACAACCGCTTCCGGCTTTGCAGCTCGGCGCTTTGCAGCGATCTTCGGTAGTCGCCCCGATCCCATGGTTGGCGTTCAAGGTCTCCGTGACCGGTTTCAATTCTGCGGCCGCTGAGTTGCCATGCCCGAATCTGGCAGCCCGCTTCAACTTCCTTCTCAGCTTACCACAGTCGACGGATTTTGGGGAACGCATTCCCTGCTGCCAGGCAAACCGCTCCGCGATCCCAGCATCCGATTTCGTAACCGCTCGGTAATCTTGCTTCGATGCCATCTCAATCACCTCACTTCCGGTTTCTTGCCGAACATGCCCTGTTTATTACCCCGTCACGTTTGCGAGGATCGCGTTCCCAGCGTTCCGCTCGCTTTTCCGATGTCAACCACGCTGCTTGACTCCCCATTCGCGTCTACGCGATGCAGCCACCGGCAAACGGAACAATTCCACCGGATGGCAACCGGATCGATTTGGTTGGGTGATCCGCAGCCACGACAGGGGACGTTGACCGCTGGCACGCGATGGCACGCGAGCAAATCCTTTCTGATCTCTACTCGCATATTGGATATGCCTTTCATGGAATAAACTCCATTTTTTGGGACCATCGCATGCAAAGGAAAGTCTCGCGTTCCATTGCGTGCCGCTATCGAAAGTATTTGGTCTGAATACCGACGTAACCTCTTTCCCTGCCGTCACCATTCCTCCGTTGAACCTGTTTAATTTGCGGAAGTGCAGCCCGAAGATCTCTTCCGAATGTCTGAATGGTCCCTCGATGTTTTTGGTGGTTCTTGTCGCACCAGGAATCCCACGCGTAGAACAAGGTGCTGACGGTCGACTCACAGCCACTACCGACGTCGCATGCATCAGCAACGAACTGTTTAATTGGACTGGAAAGGTTTTCGAGATCGTCTAGAAGTTCAGTTGCTGATCCAGGCTGCAGGAAGTGTCCGCGCTGGTTAAGTCGCTTCCATCCCTCGATGGACCAATTAAGAATGCCAGGCAATTCGCCAGACAGCTTGTCACCGAGTTTCCGATCTTCCCGACCAATGAAGGATTCTGTCATCCGCAGCAGCACAACCCGTGTCATGAACGCCCCCGAAGCGTCTTTCATGTTCGGAAGTTCGTTTGACATCAGGACGAATCGAATGGGCATTCTGACTCCCGTAAGTGTCGGTAAACTCTTTCGGTGAATGTCCTGGGGATCTTCGCCCGTGATCGACAGGATTCGCTCAACGACTGCAACGGCATCGTCACGACCGCTTAGGCGAGCATCGGGGATCAGTGCCACAAACCGATTAAGCAATGGCCAGAGCCCGAACGGTCCGGAAAGACTCGACAGCGTTGGACTTGCCACGTTACCTTCGCCAAGTAACGATTGAAGTACTCGGGTGATCGTTCCTTTTCCGCTTCGTGGCGGACCGATCAGCATCAGCAGTTTGTGTTGCCGCGTGTCGGGTAAAAGCAGGTAACCGAACCATTCCTGTAGGGATTCAATCGAATCAGGATCGTCAGGCCAAATCGAATTCATCAATCCGTGCCAGTGCGGGCATGTCGCGACCGGGTCGAATGTGTAGTTCAGGCAATTCGCCGTGAATAACATCGGAGTAGGCGATAGCCCTGCAAACGTGCCAGAGATAAGGCTTGGGAGATGCAACAATCTGTCTGTCGTCGATAGCACTTCGTGTGCTGGGAACGGAGGGTCACCAGACAGCCAATCCGGCATGGTGACATGATCTGGTATCGCTACGATTGAAGCGACTGCGTTCTCAACGTTGTTCAGAAGCGATTTTATGACGGGCAGAACCTTCGGCGGTTTGTCGTCGCCTTCCTTCGGCTCCCAGTTCTCTTGTTCCTCAAGGTTGATCCGATCGAATTCAGCTTTGATGCATGCTGTCAAACTCGCTAAGAATTCGTGTCTCTTGAGTTCCTTCCACTTCAGCCCATCCCAATTCCAGAACGATCCCTGCCACCATGCGAGCTTGTGGAGCCCGTTTGCGATCGTGTGGTTTTGCTTGACGAACAATCGCGCGAGCCGATGAGGATCATTCGGCGGTTCAACGACTGAGACAGCTTTCTTACTTCGCTGAATACTGATTGTCTCGGGGGAGGGCACCCAATCAGGGGCCGCAGCAATTAGATCGTCGATCTCAGTTTTCATGGAATCAGGAGTTGCCGCATCGCCATGGTTTTCGATCCATTCAACGATGTCATCACCCTTGTTCGGGACAGGGAGTAAAACGATCTTAACGGACGTTGCGCCAGCCTTCAGACACAGGCCAGCAACTCTGTTCGCGAATTCGAGACCGGCATCATCGTTATCTCGCAGGATAACTACGTCGTGATCCTTGACTTTAGACCAGTCGGTTTTGTGTGGAGACTTGGCCCCGTTCATCGGGGAGATTGCAACGAGATTGATCGACTTCGCCGCTTCGCACGCTTTTTCGCCTTCGGTGACAAAGACTGTGCAGCCATCCTTGATATCGTCACCACGATACAACGGCCGGTTTTCTTTCGGCGCCTTGACGATCCAGTCTCGACCATCCTTCCAGATCGGTCGGAACTCCTTATCTTTTCCAGGGGGGTCGAATCTCGCAACGTAGCCGACAGTCACCCCGTTGACTTGATAGGCATACTTCGACGTCAATGGACCGAGCCCGCACTTTGTTTCGTAGAACTTGATTGCGATCGTCGGAGTCGCGAAGGATCCCTTTTTGAATTCCGTTTTCCTGCTTGGGAAAAGCTTGCCCATCGTGAGGCCCGATGCGTGAACCATTGATACGAACGTGGCGTTGCATGAAAAGCAGTGGGCGACAACCTTGCCATTTTCACCAATGCTCGCATGCGCAGAAGGATTCGTGTCGTCATGGCATGGGCAGAGGAACTTGCATTTGCCTTGCCCTTCTGGCACGACTCCTTTTTGGGCAGACACGAATATCTCGTAAGATTCACTCAAGCCGAATCCGTTCGACTTTCCGGTCATTATTCATCACCCCCGATCCCACCATTCAGCCCGAATCGGGTAGCAACGTCGATTTCGACAGCATGCCCGTTGTTGCACTGGCCCACCATCGGTGAAACACCATCTTCATCGACGTAGATTTCACCATAGCAACCGTCCCCACATTCGGGACAAGGAATGATGAACATGCTGCCCGGGAGCCCTTGCGGCTCCTCAATGCCGAGAGAAACGAGAAGACATAGCTTGCGGGCATTGGTGCGGATAACAGTGTGAATATCGACAACGCCAACTTCCGTAGGGTCAGGCATGATCGGCCTCCCCATTCAACAAGGCACTCCGACTGCGTGCGGCCGTTACAACCGCCTGTTGCTGGTCGATTCCTCTCCCGCTGCCGTTCGCCACCAGGGCAGCGTCTAATTGCTCGACCGCATCCCCAATCAGTACCAGCGTCGCGCTGTGGTATTTGATCGCCGAAAATGCTTCCCCTCGAATCGCCAGAATCTTCGTCAGCGACAGGGTTGTTGATTTTGTTGACCCAGATGGCATAATGCTGTTCTCCCCTGTTATTCGCCCGATGTGGATTTGGTTGGTCGCCGTCCGCATCGGGCTTTTTCGTTTTCAAACCTCGCCGGTTCCGTCGAAACTTTGCTGGAACTCAATCAACGCGCTCTCGGGGATGCGTCGACCACCGCCAGCTTTCACTGACCGCAGCCGTCCCAGTTCCATCATCTTGTAAAGAAACGATCTGCCGAATCCGGTCACGTCCATTGCTTCACTGACGCGATACCACTTTTCGACCGTCGGTTTAGATTTTTCGGCAATCGCAATCATCTCGAATTCTCCGTTATCGACCTGCTATTGTTGCGGCTTTCCAGCATTGGTTGCCGCGTTCCTTGGGGGGAGGATAGCCACGAAAAAAGGCCCGTCCAGATGCTGGACGAGCCTTGCGGGGAAGATCAGTAGAAGCCGTATCAAATCAGTAAAAGATCCGTATCAGCTTCTCTTCTGAGGGAATTGTTTTTGATATTTGAAGAACAGAGAACTGTGAATCCGAACTTCCCGGTGGTTGGTTCCCGGCTTACTTTTGATGAGACCTTCTCTTCGGTGCTTATTCGCGAAGTTGGTCCATCCTTGCGATGAATCAATGTCGAACCAATTCCTCGCATTTTTTGGTGCTATCCAATCCGTCCATTCTTCAAATGACCGTCCTGGGCTGTCATTCTTATTGGTTTCCGAGATGCCTGTATCGGTTTCTTCTCGCAATCGATCATCCGACCGCTCAGATGAGAACTCACCTAAATTAAGCCAGCCGCATGCCAGCAGTTTTTCATCGCTGATGTTCTCTTCCTCGAAAATCTGCTTGAGGTGAAAGTATCCCAAGCATTCGAGAAAATGTTGCTCGTGCTGCTGTTCAATTCTCGCTTCGATTAGGCCCCGCACTCGCTTCTCGTCCTCATTTACCGCCGCTTCAAGTACGAGTCTGGCCCGTTCGGAAACATAGATCGACGGGGTACAGTGCGGAGGGGAGTCGACTAGTGGATTTTTGAGCCAGCCAAGAGCGGTCTTCTTCAAGACAACGCCGCCGGACCCATCGCCAAGTTCTCGTCCGGATCGAGCAATGGCTACAGAACCGTTTTCGTAGGTCACTTTAGCCAGCCACCGATCATTTTCTACAACATGGTCGACATGAATTGCATTGCGCGGAAGACCCGCTCGCTCTGACTCACGGTTCCACCCCCCGGCATTGATCGCAGTCCCCAACCCCATGCAGGCTGAAACAAGTTCGTCCTTGAATCCGGCCGCTCGCTTATCAGGGATGGATTCACACAATCGGCGAAGTTGGATCGATGCATTGAAGAGATTCTGGAGACGATCCGTTTCCGCTCGAATTCGTCGCCTGAACTCCGAACTCGCTTTCACTGATTCCTCTTGTGAGCGACTGAACTCCGCTTCCAGAGCATCGTCTTCAGTTGTCATTTTGCCACCCGTTTCATCTGGTGACGTTTCAACGTATCAAAGCGAGGGGCAGGGCGTGAAACTTCGCCGGTTCCCGTGATCAAGCGGTAGCCCCTCGCTTATTCGATTCCGTTCGATGTCAGATGTGGCCAATGTGTGCCCAATCTGGAGAACACTCGCGGAAAGCTACGGACGGATTCTACCATTCAACACTGACTTTGTAGACGCTGCGAACATCCAAGAACACCCTCGGAAAAACCACATTGAGACTGAAAATCCTGGTGTCGCCGGTTCGATCCCGGCCCCAGCCATTTGCCAGATAACGACTTACGGCGATTTGGTTCGCCTAAGTCTCGGAAAATGTGCCCTATTTGTGCCCTATTCCGATTTGCGG